>Ga0316187_10001086_pt1 | contig 22943 bp, 26 predicted proteins | sample CroRivburrow1_MG_FD_204927 | JGI IMG/M metagenome (GOLD analysis project Ga0316187, IMG submission 204927) | Coastal sediment microbial communities from Maine, United States - Cross River worm burrow 1 | ecosystem: Environmental > Aquatic > Marine > Coastal > Sediment | place: USA: Maine...
CGGTATGTTGTAAAAACAAATAAAGAAGCCTTGGTTTTGGCTAAATTCATTAAGAATGATGATGGGGGTTGTCTTCGTGGAAGCCATGGACATACTGTGGCATGTGGTGATGGCGATCATTGTAATAGCGAGAAGCTTCGTCTTTCAAGAGCGCTGGCTGTATACTTTTTGAAGCAATATAAAGAAAATGCCAAAAAAGCTTAAGTTCTTATGAAATGGCCGTCGGTTTATCCGGCGGTCTTTTTTATTGTATGCTAATTGACATAGTGGGTGAGGGTTGATATATTCGGAGTAGTTGTTGTTTTAAATATTCGAAGAGAGGATAGTGTTATGACACGAGGTTTTAGGAGAAAAAGTAAAAAGAAAGACAAGAAAGATTCTAAAAGACGCTACAAATCAAGAAAGAGAACGGAAAAAATAAAGGAATGTATTCAACAGAGCGTGTGGATTGTGATGAGTAGTTGTTATTTTTAATTCTGTATTAAAGGAGGATTAAATGGGACGTGGAAAATGGGAAACATTCTTTTTTGATGATGGTATCGTTTTAGGACCCATTGCCTCTAGGGAAGTATGGTTAGGAGTTTGGGAAGTTTATAAAAAATACAGACCAGACACAAATATCGCTGACCTTCTTGAGGCAAAAATTTCAAGTAATTTAGAAAAAGGGATGCTTGATTTTGGTTTTAGTAAAAATCATAGAGGGACAATGACGTTAGGTGAATGGGCCCATAGAAAGGGCATGAACCTTAAGCCCAAAGAAAAAAAAGTAAGCCTTGTAGTTTTAACTGTTTTGAGGTTCTTTGCAGTTATTTTGTTTGGTTTGTTGGTGTCATTTTTTTGGACTTCTTTTAATGGAGACTTATCTAATTTTGAATATGTCTTTATTGGGGCTACTCTGTTTATGTTTGGAGTATATTTTTTCTCTTTGAGAAAAAAACAGATCCATCAAATCAAAGATGCTTAATTAAAACACGCCACCTAGTAGGATTTATTCCTATTGGGTGGCTTTTTTGGAGGTTGAACCTTCAAAAGTTGGAGAAGGCTTGGTCTTTTGCGACCTGGTGGGGTAGGTTGACAAGATAGTATTTTTATGCTATTTTTAAACCTAGATTGAATTAAATATTTTTTGAAAAGGGGAAATTAACATGAATGGATTAGACCATTGGGTGACACCTCCTCCTCCAGAGAAATTCTTTACAATTTTTCAAGCAAAACTTTCAAGAGAAGAAGTAGATAAGTTTTTAGAGCTTTTCCGTCAACTTGATAGTTCTCGGGACACAAAAGTAGATTTAACAGGGAGTGGTGGTATTACTATTATTACACTTACACCTTTATTTAAATCAACTGATGAGCTTCTGAAAGCTTCCTTTGCTGAAGATGGATTTCTTGATTGTTGGGGTTGGGCTAAAAAGTTTTCACCCATGAAGAATGAGGATTCACCACAATAACCGCTTAACAGAATAACTTCTGTTAAGCGGTTTTTTTATACTTATTTAGTAGGGGATTGACAAGGTGGGTTGTTGTGGTATCGTAGGTATCAGATTGAACAATTATAATTAAATATATTTTTAAGAGGAGACTCAGATGGAGCAGGAAAAAGCGGAGAGGGAATGGGCAACATTCTTTTTTGAAAGTAAACTTATTTCAATATCTGTTAATTCTAGGGAAGCATGGTTAGAGGTTTGTGAGGTTTATAAAAACAGAAGCCAGGGCTATGTTCTCGGAGCAAAACTTAGTCAAAGAAAATTAGATAAGGAAATCAATAATTTTGGCTTTAAAAGTAAACACAAAGGTAGACTTACTTTAGGTGAGTGGGCTGATAGAAATGGCATGAATCTTGATGTTGAGGTCAAAAAAAATACAAAACCTTTGTATAAAAGAGTTTTAACTTTTTTAATGATGTCTTTTTTTATAGTCTTAAGTCTTTTCATTGTTATTTTCTTATCGTTTGAGTTAGAATTAGCTGTTGTCAGATTAGATATATTTAATTTTGAATATATCTTTTTGGGACTTATTCTTCAGATATTTGGATCTCAGCATTTCTTTTTAGAAAGATATGCTACTGGGAAATTAGCCCAACTAACTATCAGATTATTTGATTTATGTGCCATATTTTTGAGTGGTATGGTAATTGGATGGGTTGGTCTCAATATGAGTCTTGGGTTTGAAGTTCTCATTGTTTTAGTTGTTATAATTATTGGGGTTTTTCTCCGAGACAAATATAGTTCTAAAGATCTGAAGATATTTAATTGAAACACGCCACCTAGTAGGATTTATTCCTATTGGGTGGTTTTTTTGTAGAATAGGGGCGTATTGACAGAATAGGCTTTTGTTGGTATATTCACGACAGATTGTTAACTTTTACATCTCATTAAAAGGAGAGAGGAATGAAAGATAAAAGATCAATTAAGACCATTTGTTCAGCGGTGATGTTTTTTACGGTTTTCTGTGCTTTTGGATTTATAGGAGGAATGTTTATCCATTTCGGATTTCTCGTTCTTATGCTTTTTGCGTCCACGGCATTTCCAATTGTTTTAGAAGTACGAACTTTGTGGGTAACAGTTGTATGCGTTGCAGGTTTTTTGTCAGGATGGGTGTTTGGAACAATGTGTTTCCATGGTTTTGATTCAGAGAGAGTGATTCTTGCAGCTGGTGCTGCTCTGTGTATATTTTATTTGATATCGAATAAAGTAGATGAGCATGATTCATTCACTAAAATTAAAACATAGACACTTGAAGTGTTGAATGAGGTTGTTGGCTATAAAGTCAGCAACCTCTTTTTTTTGTTTTAAAATATGGTGGGGTAAAAAAATGCCGTAGAAATCTTTTGAAGTCTACGGCATTGGGTCAGTTATTCAAGCAAGGCTAAAACCTTTTCGTAGTCAGCTCCTCTTGGTTTTTTATTACTTCTGTGGCAATTAATGTTTCTTAACAAAATATGAACACCTTCCTCAACATTCCATCTTCTATAATTTAAGAAACTTTCAACCTCGTCTCGATCAAGATTTTCTGTTGGTATTTTAGCCAAAAGTATACAAATGCCATCACGAGCATCTTTTCTTATAGTGACTTCCGAATCATCGAGTAATTGAAGTAATATTTTATAATCAAGATCATTTAGGTTTTTTTCTTTTACTATTAATAGAAAATCACCCCAATTATTGCACATCAAGTCCAGAAGAGATGTATATTTCTCTTTCTCCTTTTCTGTGAGATCTTTCACGATATTTTTCTCCTTCTTGAAAATATAAAGTACTAATCATTTGGTATCTTAATATATAGGTTGGGGGTGTCAAGTTTGGGGAGGAATAAAAAAGGAGCTACAACTTAGTGTAGCTCCTTTGGGGTTTAGGGGGTTTCCTTAATTTTTAGAGCCCTTTCTACCCGATCTCCCCATTGATTCCAGCTTGCTTCAAGGCCTTTAGTTTCTAGAAGAAGGATACTTAGTTTACGATTGTGGTGTTCATCAATTTTTCTCCGAAAATTTTCAATATCTTCTAGTGTGGCTGGTGTAATATTTTTTTCCCATACCCAGGTTTGGTACATTTCATTGTTGTCTAATATTTCAAAGACTTCAATTCTCTCTGGAACAATAACATTATCTTCTGTGTATATTTTTCCTTCAGTCCAAAAGATACGATAAAGCGGTATTTGATTACGGAAGATATGAGCATTTATCTCTCGATAAAATCCAGGTTTCAATAATTCACTCATCTCTTGTCTCCTAGTATTCAATCTATTTTCAGAGTACATGTTTAGGGTATGGGTGTCAAACGATAGGTGCTTGTTTTTTATTTAGTTAAATGATAATACTAGGTTAGAAAATGTTCTAAATATTTTAAAAAGGAGATAGGGATGAAAAAGATATTTCAGACGTTAAGGCGCTTAGTTTTTTGGCTACCTATTGTTATTAATGATTTACCTGAATCAGGTGAGACTTACGGAGGTATTGTTTCTGCGTTTGTTAGTGTAGGTATTGTCGCACTTATCATACCAACCATTGCCATGTTTATGCCAACGGTTGGCATTGGATGGTGGGAATTACTTTTATCAGGGTTTAGTGTGTATCTTGCTGTAGGGCTTGGTCTACACTTTACTTTAAAAGACTCATTTGGTTCGTATATTTGAGGTTTAATAAATACCCAAGTTAGACCTAGTGCCATTCCGTAAGGAATGGCACTTTTTTATTTGACATCGTTCTAAATATGACTATACTAGTAATCAAGCTCTGTAGTAGAGTAATCTCACTACGGGGCAAGCCCAAGAAGATAGGCAAACAGCGTCTTTTAAGACACTGCGGTAAGCCCTATTTAGGTCGACAAACATCATATTTTTGGTGTTGGCGTATTTGCGGCTTTTTATAAGCCGTTTTTTTTAATTTTCAAAATTTAGGAGTATAAACGATTATAATTTAATCAATTCAGTAAAATGACTTCAAATTCTTTTCATTATACCTATGTGCTGTTATCTCAAAAAGATAATCAATTCTATGTAGGGTATTCACAGGATTTGAAGTCAAGATTTGAGGAACACTGCAAAGGGTATGTTGATTCAACAAAGGATAGACTTCCTTTGGAGTTGGTGTACTACGAAGCATGTTTAAGTAAATCTGATGCATTACATCGTGAGAAATATTTGAAAACCCATCTTGGGAAAATGTTTCTTAAAAATAGGCTCAAATCTGGTTTTACTGTATGAGATGTTGTTACCCCAGTAAAATCCTGCAAAGCAGGAATTTCGCCAAGCGAAATTATTTTACGGGGTGATGATTTTTATAGTCGTGTAATCTATCTTTCAATAGATTACACTCCTTAAAAATCAATCATGGCAGTTACAAAAGAAAAAAAAGTAGAAATGCTTGGTAAGTTGAAGGGTATCGTGAAAGATGCAGAGTCTATCGCTTTTGTTAATTTTCACGGTCTTGGTGTTGTTGATACAACTGAGTTGAGAAGTAATTTGACCTCTCAGGATGTTGGTTATTTCGTAGCTAAAAAGACCTTGATCAAAAAAGCATTAGAAGACTCTAAACTAGAAGGAGAGCTTCCTCAATTGGACGGGGAATTGGCCATTGCTTATGCAAAGGACTTAATTGCTCCTGCTAGAGAGGTCTTTAATTTTCAAAAACAGCATAAAGGTAGGATTGAATTAATCGGAGGTGTTTTTGAAGGAAAATTGATGAATAAAGAAGAGATGATGAGCATTGCGACTATTCCAGAACCTCAAGTTCTTTATGGTCAATTTGTAAACCTTATCAATTCTCCAATTCAAGGTTTGGTTATGGCTTTAGGGCAAATAGCCGAGAAGAGAGAAGCTTAATAAATTAATCACGACTCGGCCTAAGGGCCTCCCTGCACTGCTATTTATAAATCAATCGCTCCACTCTTGAATAAATAGGGAGCATTAAAAAAACTATTATGACAGACGAAGAAAAAAAAGATGTAGTTGAAGAAACTGCAAAAGAAGAAGCTCCTGTTAAAGAGGAAGCTAAAAAAGAAGAAGCTCCTGCTCCAGCTCCTGCAAAGGAAGAAGAAGGAGAAGAAGTTGAAGTTCCTAAAAAATTCAAAGATCTTGTTGAAGCTGTTGAATCAATGAGTGTTTTAGATCTTCATGAATTAGTTAAACTTTTAGAAAAGAAATTTGGTGTTTCCGCTGCCGCTATGGCTGTGGCTGCTCCTGGTGCCGCTGGTGCTGGTGATGGAGAAGAACAATCAAGTTTTACTGTTGAATTGAAAGCAGCTGGTGATCAAAAAATTGCTGTTATTAAAGTCATCAAAGAGGTTCTAAGTCTTGGACTTAAAGAAGCTAAAGAATTAGTTGATTCTGCTCCAGCTCCTATTAAAGAAGGGGTAAAGAAAGAAGAAGCAGAAGAATTGAAAGCCGCTATTGAAGCAGCTGGTGGTTCTGTGGAGTTGAAATAAGAATTTTTTTAAGAAAAAATTCTTGATAGCTTCAGTCTGCGGACACTGCGGTCGGCTCGATAAATAAAAAGTTTCACTTCTTATTTATTCTCGCTCTACGTCGCTAATAATTTCAATTAACGGAATACTGGTACAAAACAAAAACCCCGCGAGCGAAGCTCGCGGGGTTTTTGTTATTGGGCGGAATATATAGTAGAATAGATATTAATATGGATACCCTAACTAGATTATTCAGCAGTGGCCCTTTGGTCAAGATAATGCGTCTTTTTATATTAAACGCTAATACTCCTTTTGAAAATAAGGATATTATTTCTAGGTGTAAGGTTTCTAGTAGCGCCCTGAGAACAGAAATGGCTATTTTGAATGGTGTTAAATTTATTCAAAAGAAGTCTTTTTTTAAAGAGGTGCCAGCACGATCTAAAACAGGGAAGCCAAAGAAAAAAAGAGTTTCTGGTTGGGTCTTGAATGAAGATTTCCAGTATCTGGATGCTCTGAAGAGTTTATTGGTTGATTCTGAGATGGTGGAGGAAAAGAGCATTATGAATAGATTTAAGGGGGCTGGAAATATTAAACTACTTCTTGTGTCTGGTATTTTTATTAAGGAAGATGATGGACGCGTTGATTTGTTGATTGTTGGAGATAAACTTAAGAAAGGTTCTTTAGATAAATCTCTTAAATTAATGGAGTCTGAAGTAGGGAAGGAATTAAACTATTCTGTTATGGAAACTTCAGAATTTAATTATAGATTAGGTCTTTACGATAAGTTTGTGAGAGATATTTTAGACAAACCCCACAGAAGGATTATTGATAAGTTGGGTGTAGGTAAGAAGAACTAATTATTTACTACAATTTTTAAAAACCCCGCGGCTAGGCCGCGGGGTTTTTTATTGAGTGAAGAAGGGTAGATTATTGACAAAACTATAATTTATTGGTATTGTAATGAGTAGTAATATTATAGTTTAAAGGGGGAGTCAATATGACTTTCAGTTCATTTAAAAATTTTTCGTGGAGCTTGATGCTTTTAGGAGCATCCATCTCTTTATTTTTTCTTTGGGATCTGGGTTTTGATTTACCATTTGTTAGTTTATCAATACATGGCTCAAGTATATTTGTGGAATTAACCAAAGATTGGAATATTTTTTCTTCATGGAGCGTAGGTATTTCTATTGTTCTTTTGGGTGGATTAATCTTTGGATTTTCTATCTGGACCGGGCATAAATTAATGGAAATCTTTTTTAAGTTCCTTCTCATTGTGTTTTGTATAGAAGGTGAGTTTCTAACTGCATTTATGGTCATTTTTATTTTTATTATTATGACGAAATGGAAAAAGAAGATCATTAAAACTTGTTGGTAAAAGACAGCATTAAAAAGCCAAAAGGTTCTGTGGGAGTTTAAATACGAAAAATAAAGTTGAAGCCCGTCGCGTAGCGACGGGCTTTTTTTTTATGATATTTTGTTTAATTCACCTAAAACTGAGTGTATTTTAGGGGAATAGGGGATTTTTTTTTAGTTATCCACAGGGGGGCGTTAAAATAGGCTGAATAATGGTATTATTTAAGTAGTTCCTCACTTTAGAGGACCTAAGTCGAATTTATAAGTTATTAGGCCTAGTAACTTTATTGGCAACGTAAAGTGAAGTAATAGGAAGATGAAGCAAAGCGAAATCTTCATATTACTGAGCTGAGGAAGCCATCAAAGGATTTACTATCCTTTATTATTAATAAGTTATTTAAATAAATTATGTTAAATACATGGAGTAACGCTCTAGGATCATCTTTTTATGACCTATGGGCAGGTGTGATAGGTTTTGTCCCTAATTTAGTAGTGGCAATAGTTATCTTTATTGTTGGTTGGGTTATCGGTTCTGTTTTAGGACGAGTCGTTTCTCAAGTAATCAAATCATTAAAAGTAGACGCTGCTTTGGAAAGTGCTGGAGTAAATGAAGTCTTGTCAAAAGCAGGATTTCACTTAAATTCAGGTGGTTTCATTGGCGCTCTTGTTAGATGGTTCATTATCATTGTTTTCTTGATTGCTTCATTGCAAGTAGTCGGACTTACACAGGTTAATGCTTTCTTAGTGGATGTTGTTCTAGGATATCTTCCACAAGTTATCATTGCTGCTTTGATTCTTTTACTAGCTGCAGTTATTGCTGAAGCTATGCAAAAGGTTGTAGTTGGTTCTGCTAAAGCTGCTGATATTGAATCAGCTGCTCTATTGGGAGGTATTACTCGTTGGTCAATTTGGGTGTTCGCTTTGATCATCGCATTGTCTCACTTGGGAATTGCTCCTCAATTCATGTACACTCTATTTGTTGGAATCGTAGCTATGTTATCTCTAGCTGGAGGTTTAGCCTTTGGTCTTGGAGGAAAAGAAGCTGCTTCTAACTATATTGAGAAGTTAAGAAGAGATATTTCAAACAGAGGTTAATTCCTTTCGTTTAGATTTAAAAGAAAAGACCCGCTGGCTACGCCAGTGGGTCTTTTCTTTTTGACATATCTTAACAGACATGGTACTGTAGAAAACAGTAATACTAATGTTATTAGTATATTTTAAGGAGGTCGTTATGACTAGTTCGTTTAAAGATTGTTTTTCGTTGGAAAGAATATTCTTAGGAGGGGTTGCTGGTATTTCTCAGATACTCTTTCTTTCTTTAGGTTTACCGTCCATTGACTTTGGTGGTGGTGTAATTACTCAATGGGTTTTTAATTGCCGTGATTTTGTTTTATTAAGTTACGGTGTTCCCGTTGTTCTAATTAATATTTTTGTCTTTGGATTGTATTCATGGGTGAGAAGAGAATCCGTTTTGATGGAACGTATGCAAGAGTTGGTTCTTTTCTTTGGTTGTCTTGGTTTTATGCTGAAAGATGGAATTCGTAATTTTGTTTTTCAGCTATTACTTATCATTTCTGTCGTTGCTTTTGCTGTTGCATATGTTCTTGTGGCTAACTTAGCAGAAGGCTTATTGCAAGGCTTGGTCTATTTTATCTATTTTTGGGCAATCATTTCAATGCTTACCTTTTTGGATATATCGAGACTTATTTTATTTAAGTGGTTTGATAATGCTGAGCGTATATTGCAAGACCAGGAATAAGGCAGTAATTGTTCCGCGAAAAATTAAGTGAAGCGCGACCGTGAGGTCGCGCTTTTTTTTTGTTAATTCACCCAAAATTGAGGGAGTTTTGGGTGAATTCATCGTTTAAGGGGGTAGGGAGTAGGTAATTTTCAGACCGCTAATTTTGATGTTCGTAAACATCAAAATTAGCGGTCTGAAAATTTGACAGGTTTCTCCTATCATGTATACTGGTACCCACGAATGAATATGAAATTGAAACTAAATTTGAAGCGGAAAAGATAAGCCTCAGCTTTTTGAAGTTTGTCTATTAACCGCTTGAATAAGCGGTTTTAATTTGGCCTAAAAGGACTCATTCTAAGGATTGTATTTTGACAATTGAATCACACCACAACAGAAAATCGACAAATAAAATAAATATTGTCTAGCTGTTAGTAGAACTAACAAATTGTTGGAGGTGTTAATTTATTTATATGAAAATAAGTTAAAAATTATTTGAATTACTACAGGATGGTAATTCATGTAAGCAAAACATAGAACATAATATATAGTGGTTTTTAAATTTCCTAATAGGAAATTTAAAGAGCATATGGTGGATGCCTAGACTGAAAGAGGCGATGAAGGACGTGGCGTGGCTGCGATAAATCTTGGGGAGGTGCCTAGCAACCTTTGATCCAGGAGTGTCCGAATGGGGAAACCCACTCTGCTTGCAGAGTATCTTGTATCTTGAATACAAGAAGCGTACCCGGGGAAGTGAAACATCTCAGTACCCGGAGGAGAGGAGACAAATATGTATTTCCTAAGTAGCGGCGAGCGAAAAGGAACAAGCCCAAACCGATAGTATTTATATTGTCGGGGTTGTAAGGTAACGACGTCTTTACGAGAGAAGTTACAAAATATTTTATTAACCGAAATTGCTGGAAAGCAATGCCCTAGAAGGTGATAGCCCTGTAGGTGAAAATAAAATATCTTCTTTGTTGTTATTCTTGAGTACTTCAGGACATGAATAGCCTGAGGGAATCTGCCAGAACTAACTGGTAAGGCTAAATACTCTTTCAGATCGATAGTGAACTAGTACCGTGAGGGAAAGGTGAAAAGTACCCCGGAGAGGGGAGTGAAATAGACCTGAAACCATATGCTTACAAGGAGTCGGAGCCTCTCACTTAGAGAATTATTTTTTGGATAGTTTTTTAAGTGAGGGGTGACGGCGTGCCTATTGAAGAATGAGCCAACGAGTTTATGCATGCTGCTGGTTAAACCCTTTTCGGGTGGAGCCTTAGGGAAACCGAGTGTTAATAGCGCGAATAATAGTAGTACGCATAAGACCCGAAGCCAGGTGAGCTTACCATGAGCAGGGTGAATTCAGGCGAGAGCCTGGAGGAGGCCCGAACCGGTTGATCGTACAATTTCATCGGATGACTTGTGGTAAGGAGTGAAAAGCTAATCGAACCTGGTAATAGCTGGTTCTCTCCGAAATAGCTTTAGGGTTAGCGTCTAAGTTACCTTCTAGGGGTAGAGCACTGGAAGAAATGAATAGGGGGAAACCTCGTCATTCCTATCAAACTCCGAATACTAGAAGTCAATTCTTAGGCAGTTAGACTGTGGGGGCGAAGCTCCATTGGTCAAAAGGGAAACAGCCCAGATCTCAATCTAAGGTCCCTAAATTCATACTAAGTGCACTTAAGGAGGTAAAATTTCTCAGACAATGAGGAGGTTGGCTTAGAGGCAGCCATCCTTTAAAGATAGCGTAACAGCTCACTCATTAAGAGATCTTGCGCCGCAGATTATCGGGGCTAAGTATGATACCGAAGGTGAGGATGTTATTTTATTTCGATAAAATAGCGTGGTAGGAGAGTATTCCAATCTGCATTGAAGCTGAATCGTGAGATTTGGTGGAGCGTTTGGAAGTAAGAATGTTGGCACAAGTAACCGCAATGCGAGTGAGATTCTCGCACGCCGAAAGACTAAGGTTTCCTTGGCGATGATAATCAGCCAAGGGTTAGTCGGGCCTAAGGAAATGGCGAAAGCCGGATCCGATGGACATATGGTTAATATTCCATAACTTTTATGTGTTGCGATGGAGTGACGGAGGATAGTATATTCAGTGTATTATTGGATTTACATTCGTTCTATCAGGGTGGTGTTTAGGTAAATCCGGGCACCTGATTTTAATATCAAATCCAAGTAGCGCGAAGACCTGAGGGTTCGCCTGAGGGAATTGGGTAAAGCATCCTTCCAAGAAAAGCTTCTAAGCATAAACACATAAAAACCGTACCGTAAACCAACACAGGTAGTCAGGTCGAGAAGACCAAGGCGAATGAGTGAGTGTTCCCCAAGGAACTCGGCAAAATAGCAGCCGTAACTTTGGAATAAGGCTCGCCCAAACTCTTCGGAGTGAGGGCCGCAGCGAAAGAACCCCTGGCGACTGTTTATCAAAAACACAGCTCCCTGCGAACTCGTAAGAGGATGTATAGGGGGTGACGCCTGACCAATGCCAGAAGGTTAAATATCGGTGGTCATTTACTTCGGTAAATGGCTGGCTGATATAAGCCCTGGTGAATGTCGGCCGTAACTATAACGGTCCTAAGGTAGCGTAATTCCTTGTCTGGTAAGTTCAGACGTGCACGAATGGCGTAACGACTGGGGGACTGTCTCGGGGAACAGCTCGGTGAAAATGCGATACCGGTGAAGATGCCGGTTACCTGCAGCTAGACGAAAAGACCCCGGGAGCTTTACTATAGCTTGACATTGGGTATGTTTTTTAACTGCGTAGAATAGGTGGGAGACTTTGATGCATTACTTTTGGGTAGTGTGGAGTCGTCAGTGAAATACCACTCTGTTGTGAGGCATATCCTAACTTATACGGTAAAAACGTATGGGAACAGTGTCTGGTGGGTAGTTTAAGTGGGGCGCTTTTCTCCTAAAGAGTAACGGAGAAGTCTATTAAGGTTAGCTAGGCGCGAATGGAAACCGTGCCGATAGTGTAATGGCATAAGCTAGCTTGACTGTAAGGCGTACATGCCGAGCAGGTGCGAAAGCAGAGCATAGTGAACCGATGGTACGCATTAGATGCGGCCAAAGATTAACGGATAAAAGCTACCCCGGGGATAACAGGCTGGTTCCGCCCAAGAGTTCATATCGACGGCGGAGTTCGGCACCTCGATGTCGGCTCAACTCATCCTGGGGCTGGAGAAGGTCCCAAGGGTATGGCTGTTCGCCATTTAAAGAGTTACGCGAGCTGGGTTCAAACCGTTTAGAAGCTACAAAATTTGGCTTTTGAACAGTTTGAATCCGAGGATTGAGTTTAAGACACTCAAACAAAAGACATCATCACGGCGGCAATTACAAGTAATTGTAGTTGGCAAACTGACTAATATCGGTGAAACCCTTTTTTTGAAGGGCAATACCGAGGGAAGTATTTAATTTAAATACACCCGTAGAGACTACACGTCAGTCTCCAATAGAAAATATTGGATGAAGGTATAGTCCATACAACTGGTAACAGTTGAGGAATATGCGTGAGACAGGTTGGTCTTAATCTGCTGCAGGCGTCGATTTTTGAGAAGATCTGCTTCTAGTACGAGAGGACCGAAGTGGACTGACCTCTGGTGTATCAGCTGTCGTGCCAACGGCACTGCTGAGTAGCTAAGTCGGGAATGGATAACCTCTGAAAGCATCTAAGAGGGAAGCCAACTTCAAGATTAGAAATCATAGACCCCTAGGAGATGACTAGGTTGATAGGCTCTAAGTGTAAGCACAGCAATGTGTTCAGCTGAGGAGTACTAATTCGTCGTACTCCTATTAGGAAATTTGAAAATCACACTATATATTAATTATTGTTCTAAAAATGTAAATGCATTGAATGTTTTGTTCTGGTGATTCGTCGGAGAGGTCACACCTGTTCTCATTCCGAACACAGAAGTTAAGCTCTCTTGAGGCGATGATACTCTTTATGGGGAAAGTAGCTAATCGCCAGAACAAAATATTTAATCTCCACTAACTAAAAAACCGCTCATAAGCGGTTTTTTATAATAATTATTTACCAAGATATTTGGTGTTAGTTGTTGGTATTGCTGGGTTTTATGGTATTCTATTAGTATTATGTCATGGGCACAAAAAAGACAATTAAGTTTTTTAGGAGGTGTTATTTTACTCCTTGTTATTATATTAGCTGTTTTTGCTTGGCGCTTAAATCCTGCTCCTTCTTGTACTGATTATACTCAAAATCAAGATGAAGTAGGTGTAGATTGTGGTGGTGTGTGTCCAAATCTTTGTCTAAGTGAAGTTACTAGCCTAAATATTTTATGGGCCAGACCTTTTGAGGTTTTACCAGAAATATATGATGCTGTGGCTTATGTGGAAAATATTAATTTAGGCTCTGGTATTAAAGATATTTTTTATAGTTTTAAGTTTTATGATGATGAAAATATTTTAATTGCCGAAAGAAATGGCAAAACTTTTATTGCCCCAGATGAGCGTTTGGCTGTTTTTGAAAATGGAATTGATGTTGGTAAAAGAATTCCTAAAAGAGCTTTTTTTGAGTTTGTTCAAGAACCTAAGTGGGTAAAAATCAATTCAATTAACAAACAAGGTATAAAAGTTTATATCAAAAATGAAAAATTGGAAACCCAACCCCTTCCTCGTCTAACAGCCACCTTCTTTAACGATTCTGTTTACGATATTGATAATATTGATTTTACTGCTGTTTTATATGATCAAAACGATAATGCTTTTGCTGTTAGTAGTACAAATATAAACAGAATGTTAAAAACTTCATCTCAAGAGATTACTTTTACGTGGCCTCGAGCTTTGACAGCCACTTCTTCTCGTATAGAAATTCTTCCTAGAGTAAATCCTTTTAATATTAAATAACCCTTTTATATATGGGTTGGTTTACTAAAAATTTTCAAAAGACAAATATCGACTGGGTGCTTTTTTTTGCTATCCTACCTCTTTTAGGAGCCGGTTTAGTAACAATGAATTCATTTGTAGAAGATAGTTATTTTTTCGGGCGTCAACTTATTTGGATAGCTGTTTCTTTGGCTATCTTTTTTTCTTTTTCTTTTGTTGATTTTCGTTTTCTCAAAAGAACAGATGTTTTAGTAACACTTTTTTTATTGTCCTGCGGACTTCTTATTTTCTTAATTGCCGCGGGGCAAGTAACAAAAGGAGCCCAAAGTTGGCTAGATTTTGGAGCTTTTTCTTTTCAGCCATCTGATCCAATTAAAATTTTAGTTATTCTTATTTTGGCTAAATACTTTTCTCGTCGTCATATTGAAATTGCTCATATCCGCCACATATTAGTTTCAGGCTTCTATGCTATGACCCCTTTTGTTTTGGTTTTTCTTCAACCTGATTTTGGTTCAGCTGTTATTATTTTTATGATTTGGTTTGGTATGGTTTTGGTATCAGGTATTTCTAAAAAACATTTATTGTTAGTGTTCACGATTGGTATATTATCGTTTGGTTTTTTATGGACTTCAGTTTTTGAAGATTATCAAAAACAAAGAATTATGACTTTTGTTCACCCACTGACAGATATTCAAGGAGCTGGATACAATTCATACCAATCCACAGTGGCAGTAGGGTCTGGGCAATTATTGGGGAAAGGGGTGGGTTATGGAACCCAATCACGACTCAAATTTCTTCCTGAGCATGAAACAGATTTTATATTTGCCTCATTCGCTGAAGAATGGGGATTCCTTGGAGTTTTATTATTGTTTATTTTATTTGGTATAGTTATTTGGCGTATCTTGTTAAATGCTATGTTAGGAGCCACTAATTTTGAAACCCTCTTTGGACTTGGTCTGGCAATTCTCTTTATGAGTCATTTTGTCATTCATATTGGTATGAATATTGGGCTTCTACCTGTTACTGGAACAACAATACCATTTTTAAGTTACGGTGGCTCCCATCTTCTTGCTGAGTTCATGGGTCTTGGGATTCTCATGGGAATGAGACGTTATTCCCGAGCCGTACATCGTGATGATTTCAAAAAAGAATTTCTTGGGTTAGACAAAATGACTTCCTAAGCAAAAACACAAAGGGGCGCCTTCGGCGCCCCTTTGTGTTTTTGTTCTTAGTAACTAAATTTTAAATATCAGGACTTTGTCCTAAAACAATATGCCAAGCGTTGGCTCCACCAGATCCACCTTCACCACCCCAACTAGTACAAAAATCTGTTCCATTGGTTGGTTTTATCTCCATATTTTTAGCAAAAACAACGGCAACATTAGACCACATACCCCCGCCACAAGTTGAATTTCCATCATAGTAGTAATTATATGAAGCATTTCCGGGACCCATTGGGTCAACAGGAATATCTGGCATATATGGATCTAAGAGAGTATCTAGTCCAGAACCTTCACCGATAATTCCATTGGCGTTTATTGATTGATTAGCATACAAGCCAGCATTTTCAGCAGGGAAGTGCCCGTAGTCATTGTTGTACAACTCCATAGCGATCTGAACTGATTGTAGTTCTGTAGCTCTTTTTGTATCACGAGCTTTAGATTTAGCGGCATTTAAACTAGATAAAACTACACTAGACAATAATCCAATAATAGAAATAACCACTAAAAGCTCAATTAAGGTAAACCCGTTTGTATTTTTAATTTTTTCTTTAAATAACATTTTTTTAGAGGCCCTGATGGGAACCAACACTTTCATTTGGTAATATAACATTATAAGAAACTGGAGTATTAGCAGGTGAAGACATAGCAAAAAAAATTGATGTAATAATAAACAAAACGCCTATTGTTACTAATACATAATTAGCCTGCTCTTCTGTCTCCACAAGCCCAGTACCCAAAACCCAATCCACCATTTTAGAACTTTTACTACTTCTAAAATCTTTTTTTGGAGCATACTTATGATTTTCATTAAATTCTACACCTTCCATATCTTTAGTATAACAAAATAGGGTGAAATTAAAATTATTTATTAACTAATTCTCATAAACTTTAATAGTTTCCCCAATCATTTTCTCCAAAGCAAAATCCTTTTTTACTTTTTTATGCAAAGCTGTAGCCAATATTTTCACTTCTTCTTTATTGTCCACCGTAAAACGTATGGCTTTAGCTAAGTCTTTGGGATCACGGGGTCGCACCAAAATTCCTGTCACCCCATCCTCAATAATTTCAGGAATACCACCAACCGTACTTCCAATGGCTGGTAAACCAGCTTGCCCCGCTTCTAATAAAGTGTAACCCAGAGCTTCGGTGATAGAAGGGAGGATAAAAACATCAAGAGCTTTAAGTAAAGTGACTGCTTCATCACGAGCTCCCACTAAGAAAATATTATTTTCTAATTTTTTTTCTTTGATTAATTTTTCTAAATCCTTTCTTTCATCACCTTCTCCAATAATAATCAAATTCAAATCCTGCTCCAATGGGTCTTTTAGAATAAGAGCCATGGCTTCTATTGCATATTTTAACCCTTTATTTTTATGAAGTTCAGCGATGGTTCCAACCCAAATTCCTTCTTTTTTTTCATCACCTAATAATATTTCTCTAGATTCAATACGGTTTCTAAAACCAATATCTTGTACCGCATTGTAAACTACTTTAATTTTTCCGGAAACAAATAGCCAATTTTTTACTTGTTTTTTAATTGCTTTAGAAACAGCAATCATATTATGGGATAAAACCATGGTCATCCAAGCCAAGATTCGAATAATCAACTTAGAGATTATTGAACGATCCTCATTGAAAGCCCAACCATGAGCTGTAAAAATTATCTTAGGTACTCTTGCCAATCTCCCAGCTAAAGATCCTAGACCTCCAACTTTGGAACTATTTAAATGAACAACATCAGGCTTTTCTCTATTAAAAATTTTAACCAAATCAAAAAAAACTTTAAGCTCATTAAAGACATTAACGTTTCGAACTAAGTGGGGGATAGTGATGACTTCCACTCCGACCACGTCCAACTTATCTTTTAAAGGTCCGCGTCCTCCCAAAGCTACTTTGACTTCAAAATCTTTTTTAGCTAAACTGGTGGCTAAATCGTAGACATAGCGTTGAGCTCCTCCCCAATTGGACTTGGTTATAACAAATAGAATTTTCTTTTTCACCCTTTAAATATAGCAAACTTTTCCTTATGGCTAAAGCCACAAGGAAAAGTTTATTATTTAAACCCATTATTTCTTGAAAAATGGCGAGTTTAAGCTGTTTAATTGCTTAAATAAATACGGTATGCTACTATCAAAAATAGATTGAGACAAGTTGCACTACTAACGTATTTCTTATTTCTTGAATATTCTTACTATTAAGGGAATAAAGTCGTAAATACAAAAAAGGAGGGGTCATGTTTCGTTCGTTTCGTTCTGGGGGCCGTAAAGAGATTAAAGTATGGGTTGTTCTAGTGTGTTTAGCTGCTTTGGTTTTGATTTCTATATTACAGAACTTCCCCAACTTATTTTAAGCTAAAAAAGACCCAACAGGGTACTGTTAAATGGATACCATCGGCTTGCTGAATAAAACTCTCCCATTTAATAGTGGTTAACAATGAAAGTTGTCATTGCCGACCCTTTTTGGAGCCCCACCTTAACAGGTGGGGCATTTTTTATGTAATATTGTATATTTTCTCTTAAATTGTATGATTCTATTATGACGATTATGAATAAAAAGGAGCCAGTCATTCTTTTATTAGGGGATTTAGTTTTCTTCCTTATTACTTTGTGGTCCATGCTTTTAGTTCGTTATTTAGAAGTTCCTTCCACAGAGCTATTTATAGAACACCTTATTCCATTTTCATTCCTTTTCGCTGTTTGGATTATCGTTTTCTTTATTGCTGGTCTCTATGAAAAACACACTATTATTCTCAAGAGCCGATTACCATCCCTTATTTTTAATACCCAAATAGCCAACTCTGCCATTGCTGTCCTTTTTTTCTACTTTATTCCTTATTTCGGCATTACCCCTAAAGTTAATCTTTTCATCTATCTTATTATTTCTTTAGGTCTCATTTTTCTATGGAGAATATATTTTGTTTCTAAATTGGGTCTTAAGAAAAAACAAAACTCCATCCTTATTGGAAGCGGTAAAGAAATGGTGGAGCTTAGAGACGAGGTTAATAATAATCCTTCCTATGGTTTAAAATTTGTTTCCTTTGTTGATTTAAAAGAGATTAATGACATTGATTTTCAAGAAGAGGTTATTAATAAAGTCTACAGCGAGAATATTCACTCAATTGTTATTGATCTAAAAAATAAAAAAGTAGAAGAGGCTCTTCCTCATTTATACAACCTTATTTTCTCTCACGTTAAATTTATGGATATGTATAAAGTCTATGAAGATATTTTTGATCGCATCCCACTTTCTCTGGTGGGCTATAATTGGTTTTTGGAAAACATTTCTTCTAAAACTCACATCGCCTACGATTTCTTGAAACGCCTCATGGATATTTCCGTGGCTTCTGTTCTCGGTTTTATTTCTTTAGTTTTTTATCCTTTTGTTTTGGTGGCCGTCAAAATAGAAGACGGAGGACCTATCTTTATTGTTCAAGAAAGAATAGGTAGAGGGAATAAGATTATTAAGATGGTTAAATTCAGAAGTATGAAAGCCAGTGATTCGGGGGTCTGGCTAACGGAAGGGGATGATAGAGTAACCAAAGTGGGACGTATTCTTCGTAAAACTAGAATTGATGAATTACCTCAACTCTGGAATATTTTAAAAGGAGATATTTCTTTGATTGGACCCCGTCCTGATATTATTGATTTGGGTAAAAAATTAACTTCAGAAATTCCATATTACACTATTAGAAATTTAGTTAAGCCAGGACTTTCTGGTTGGGCTCAGATTAAGCAGGTTAATCCCCCTCAGTCTGTAGCTGAAACCAAATTGAGACTTTCCTATGATCTCTATTACATTAAAAATAGATCATTTATTCTTGATTTTAAAATTGCTCTAAAGACTATCAAAACACTTCTTTCTCGAACGGGAATATAGGTTAAATAAGGAAATACCACAAAACCCCCTCAATTTTGGGGTATTTTTTATTTAAAAAAATGGTCGCCCTTAGGGCGACCATTTTATTTTTTGTAGGGTAAGATTTCAAATACAACACCATTATGTGTTAAAGACTTTTTTTGATCTCTTTTCTTTTTTATTCGAAAAAGTTTTATGTTTGGCAAAGGTCTTGGGTCTCCAACTCCATATCCTCTACAACATCGACATACTTGCCCATTAGTTTTACAGTCCCCACTACACAGTGAACAATAATCATAAGCAAAGAGCATATTGGTCTCCTTCTTAATTAAATCTATATCTAGACTAGCTCCAAATAATAACAATGTCAATCTTCGCTGGCTTTTTTTGTAATTATCCATAAAAAGCTAAAATCTGCTATAATGCAACTAATATGTCTACAAACAATAAAAAATTAACTATTCTTATAACCGGTGGAGCCGGTTATGTTGGAGCTATGCTTTGTGATCAATTTTCCCAAAGGTCTGATGTTAAAGAGATTATTGCTATAGACAAAGAACCTATGCCAGACTTTTTGAAAGATAATAAAAAGATTTTTTATCTTCAAAATAATACTTCAGATAAAAAATGGCAGGATTTAGCTTCCATTAAAAACCCCGATGTGGTTATTCACACTGCTTGGCAGATTCGAGAAATGTATGGCGACCAAAAAACCCAATGGCTATGGAACATTGATGGTTCCAGTGATGTTTTTGATTTTGCTTTCCGTACCCCCTCAGTTAAAAAATTAGTTCATTTTTCTACTGTGTCATCTTATGGAGCTTATCCAACTAACACCTTTGAAGATGTTTTCACGGAAGACAAACCTTTTAGGGAAGATGAGTATCTTTATGGAGTAGAGAAAAAAGTAGCCGAGAAAAATCTTAAAGAAAAATATGACAAAGTAAATGCTCGAGGAGAAGCTCCTCAAGTTTTTATTGTTAGACCAGCCGCTATCACCGGGCCTCGAGGAAGATTTATGCGAGTACGTTTTGGACTTCAAGCCGCTTTAAGTGGCCAACTGAAGGAAACATTTTTACAAAAAACTATTTCTGTTCTTGTTTCTTTTGTGCCAGTAACTAAAGGTTGGGTGCGTCAATTTATCCACGAAGATGATGTCTGTGATTTAGTAACTTTGTTTACTTTTAATGACCTGGAGGGGGAGTATGAGGTTTTCAATATCTCTCCTCCCGGGAAACCTGTTTTTGGCAAAGAAATGGCTGAAGCTGTTGGTAAAAAAACTCTCCCTATTTTTCCTTGGATGGTTCGTTTAGCCTTTTTCCTTTTTTGGCATTTAACGCGAGGTAAAGTTCCAACTTCAAGAGGGGGGTGGAAATTTTATTCTTACCCAATTGTAGTAGATGGTTCCAAATTAACTCGTCAATATAGTTATGAATACCAATTTCAATCTCGCCAGGCTTTTGTAGATAAAACCCAAGGTCGTTATTCTAAATATATAAAATAATTGACAAAAAGCTACTAAGCTGTTATTTTAGTAGCAGAACTAAGTACATCTCAATAGGAAAAAGGAGGCTTTATGCCTGGAAAAATTAAAATTCTCATTGTTGATGACTATGATGATACTAGGGAATTGATTAAAGAGCTATTGTCGCGAAGAAACTTCTTGGCCCTAGAGGCTGATACCGTGCAAAAAGCTCGGAAAATCATGAAAAACCATTCAGATATTCAAGCTATCATTTTTGATGGCTATATGAATCAAGAACGGACGATTGATACCATCGGTCTTATTATAGAAATTGCCAGGAAGGGTTTCCTTGGTTATATGATTGCTACTTCGTCATATCCTAAGATGCGGGAGAATCAAAAGATTGCTGGTTGTAACGAAGAGTGCCCTTACAAACCTATTCCTTTGGATCTGGTAAATTTTGTGCAAGATTTGAGTTTTCCAAGACCAAGCTAGCACCTTATATATCCCAAGGGTAGTTCTACCAAAACTCCCTTAAATTTAAAACGCGCTGTGAAAACAGCGCGTTTCTTTTTATTCCACGACTTTGACAAATACTCTTTAAGGTGTTATTCTAGCACTAGAAATTTAGTATATTTCAATATAGAAAAAGGGAGGCAATATGCCTGATAAAATTAAAGTTCTTCTAGTAGAAGACGATCCAATTACGCAAAATTTGATTAAAGCATTTCTTAGGCGCAGTGGAAATTTCTCAGTTTTAGTAACTGGGACAATCAAAGAAGCTAAAGCAGTACTTAAAAAGAATTCAGATATTCAAGCTATCATTTTTGATGGTCAATTAATTGGGGAGAACACCCTAGGAATGATTAAAGAGGTATCTGACAGTGATTTCTCTGGTCACATGATTGCTATTTCAGCAAATACAGAACCAGGTGGTATGCATGAACAGCAAATAAGGGCTGGATGCAATGAATCTTGTCTCTGCAAACCCCCACTCTCTAAGTTGGTTGAATTAATGGAAAGGTTAACTTTTCCAAGACCACAGGCCTAACAAAAATTTTCTAGGGAGGTAATGCATGAGGGTTTTGGTTGTTGCTGGTGTTGACCACCTACTCCGATCTTTAATGGAAGCATTTGAGTCAGACGGAACAGAAAGATGCGAAATTTTTGAAATACAAAATCGTTCTGATGAATTTTCATTAATGGCTGACTTCTGTCTTCAGGGATTTAATATTTCCCTATGTCTTGAAGATTTTCCTGAACAAAAAACAAGGTTTTCAAGTGTTGAGGATACGCGTTTCTTTGACACCTTGAATATCCTGAAAGCGGTTTTATGGAAACCGCCCTAAATACTAGCGCGCTGTGTAAACAGCGCGCTTTTTTTTGAGCTTAAATACTTAAAATTTGATATAATTAACACAATGACTAATGAAACTATCTTCTATTTTTTTAATAATTTAGCGGGTCAAAATCTAAACTTTGATAGCCTAGTTCTTTTTATCGCTGAACCTTTCGGCATTATTCTTATCTTTGGGCTTCTTTTTTTTCTCTTTGCTCACGAACACAAAGGCCAAGGTATTCGTCATATTGCTGTGGTTCTCTCTGCCGCTGTGGCCGCCTGGATTATTTCTAAAATAATTAAATATCTATATTTCAGCCCTAGACCATTTGTAGCTTTAGATGGTATTAACGTTTTGTTTGAGCATGGAGGCAATGATTCTATGCCATCAGGTCATGCCACATTTTTTAGCGCCCTATCTGTAGCTGTTTTTTTCTATCATCGTATTCTCGGCTTACTATATATTCTGGGAGCTATCCTTATCGGACTTTCTCGTATAGTAGCTGGCGTTCATTGGCCGTTGGATATTTTAGCTGGCTATATTTTGGGGGGATGTATTGCTTACTCTGTTTATCGTATATATAATAGAGTATAAATAGAATTATGGATTTAAATAAAACAAAAGAGGTAATTAAATAACCTAAATTTAACAAAACTACAATAATATTAATTAAAAGATTATGAAAACTCTCAAACAAGAATCTATTCAAGCTCTAAAAGTTATTATCCTAGCTATTGTTATTAGTTTAGGTTTAGGAATAGTTCAAGCTTGGGTGGGACCAACAGTAGCTCCAACAGGAGGGAATGTTGATGCCCCCATAAACGTTGGGTCTGTTACTCAAATTAAAACAGGAGCTTTTTGGGCAGGTGGTTTGTTGAGTTCTGCTGGAGGCTACTTTGCTGACCAAGTAGGTATTGGAGTAGTATCTCCAACTGAAAAACTAGAGGTGGATGGAAGTGTTGTTGTCACTGGAAACATAAACACAAGTGATGTCTACTTAACTTCTATTGGTAAATGGACTTCAGAACTTTATCCTACTTGGTTAGTAAATAATCAACATACAGCTGCTAATTGTTCTGGTGCTGGGGGAATAGTTATTACTAGTGGGGCCAATAAATTCTGTAAATTTGCGGGAGCTTCTTGTCCTGTTGGTTGGGTGATTTACAGTAATTGGATGACCACATCACCATCTTATTGTAGTTACCCCGCACATTATCCTTG
>Ga0316187_10001087_pt1 | contig 22935 bp, 21 predicted proteins | sample CroRivburrow1_MG_FD_204927 | JGI IMG/M metagenome (GOLD analysis project Ga0316187, IMG submission 204927) | Coastal sediment microbial communities from Maine, United States - Cross River worm burrow 1 | ecosystem: Environmental > Aquatic > Marine > Coastal > Sediment | place: USA: Maine...
ATATTAACTGCGGCATTACGCCCTCTCGTTTATGGTTGTTATATAATTGGCGCAAATAATGTGTATTTTCATCTCATTTACTAAAGTCATATTACTCACTAAAGTCTTCTCACTTACTAAAGCCATATTTCTCACTAAAGTCATCTTATTCGCTAAAATCATCAATTTTGTGACCAGACATTGCCTTACGAATACTTGTATCCATCCTGCGGGAAGCAAAGGTGGTGCTTTCTTCATTGAGCGAATCAATAATTTGCTTAATGGTTAAATGATCATCCTTCTTCGCTGATTTCTTTAGTTTCTTAACGCCATTGACTAAGCTTTCGCGCTCTTGTGCAGATAATAGCGCCTCTCCGTCTTCAGCTAGGGCTGCTTCCAAGGCTTCAATTACCCGCTCAGCTTCTACTTGTTGTTCACGCAGCTTTCTGGCCTCAACATCTTCCTTTGCATTAATCAGTGAATCTTTTAACATTGATTCGATCTCTGAGTCTTCCAATCCGTACGAAGGTTTAACCTGTACACTGCTTTCAACACCTGAAGTATCTTCTTTTGCTGAGACAGACAATAAACCATCTGCATCGACTTGAAAAGTCACACGTATTCGAGCCGCACCAGCGACCATAGGCGGAATCCCGCGTAATTCAAATTTCGCCAACGAACGGCAATCACTCACTAATTCTCTTTCCCCCTGCACAACGTGCAAGGACATGGCTGTCTGACCATCTTTAAATGTAGTAAAATCCTGCGCTTTTGCGACTGGGATTGTGGTATTGCGCTGAATGACCTTTTCAACCAAACCACCCATCGTTTCTATCCCTAATGACAGCGGAATAACATCCAATAACAACATTTCGTCTTCGGGTTTATTACCCGCCAGCACATCGGCTTGTAGTGCAGCACCTATAGCCACCACCTTATCGGGATCGACAGAAATTAATGGCTCGCTTTGAAAAAACTCGCCTACTAATTCCCGCACACGTGGTACTCGTGTGGAACCGCCAACCATAACGATGTCTTCAATTTCATCGACTTTAATGCCTGCATCTCGCAAACATTTCCTGCATGATAGCAAGGTTTGTTTTATCAGGGGATCAACCAGCTCACAAAACTTGGCTCTAGTCAGCACACCCTGCCATTGAAGCTCTTGGTTAAAATCAACAATCACATTTACTTCTGTTTTTGTCGTGAGCGACTCTTTAGCTTCGCATGCCAACTGAATAAGAAAGCGTATTAGCCGCTGGTCAGTATAGCCTTCGAACCCTGCTTCCTTCATTAACCATTTTAATATTGCCTTATCAAAATCGTCGCCACCTAATGCAGAGTTACCCGCGGTAGCCATTACTTCGAAGACTCCCCGATTTAAATGTAGTATAGATATATCAAAGGTACCGCCACCAAGGTCATACACGACGTGAATGCCTTCAGCCTTTTTATCCAATCCATAAGCAACCGCAGCGGCGGTTGGCTCATTGAGCAATCGGAATACCTTTAATCCAGCAAGTCTTGCTGCATCTTTTGTCGCTTGCCTTTGAGAATCATCGAAATATGCGGGAACCGTAATAACAGCACCGCTAAGCTCTCCTCCGAGGCTTTCTTCTGCCCTTGTTCTTAGTGACTTTAAAATTTCCGCAGAAATTTCGACAGCGCTAACCTTACCGTAATCGGTCTGAATTCTCGGTACAGCCTCGTCTTTTTTATCAATATTATAAACAATATAATCTGAACTGCTGATTATATCAGCAAGACCTCTACCCATAAATCGTTTTACGGAACTTATGGTGTTGTATGGATCAGTTGCCGCAGCAGATTTTGCATCCTGTCCTACTATAGGTGGGGCATCAGCCCGATATTGAACAACTGAGGGTAATAAGTGTTCGCCAGAAGAATCAGCTAATGTGTCAACTTGACCACTGCGAACAGTAGCCACAAGTGAATTTGTGGTCCCAAGGTCAATACCCACAGCTAATCTCCGCTGATGGGGTACAGCTGATTTCCCTGGCTCGCTAATTTGTAAGAGTGCCATATAAATAATCTATTTCAATGTAATAATTGTTCTTCTAATGTTTCAACTTCTTCTTGTATCTTCTCAAAAAACTGCAGGCGCCTAACGCAATCACTGGCTTTTTCAAGCGTATCTTTATCATTTGATGCGAACAACCTGGTTAATTCTTTTATTAATTTTCCAATGGACTGCTCAATATGTGAATTGACAGTAAGCAAGGATTGCGTGGGATTTTGGCTTGATTTTATCACACTGATCTCTTCCCGTAGTTCTATTTGCTCAATTAAAAATTCCTGATCCATTTGGATACTTGTTTCGGTGGACATATCTATGCCTTTAAGTTCAAGCATATACTTTGCTCTTTTTAGGGGGTGTTTAAGTGTTTGAAGCGCCTCATTAATGTAAGCTGATTTTTGTACTGAGAGGCGTTTTTCGCGATCAGTGGCGGATGCGAAGCGATCTGGGTGCACCACATGTTGCAATGCCCGATAACGTTCAGTTAGAACCACTTTATCTAACTCAAAGTTTACAGGCAAATCGAACAACTCAAAATAATTTGCGCTAAGATTAACAGACTGCATGGCGTGTACACCGGTCCTAAACGGTAAAACTCTCCCCGCAGCCACATTCATCTTTTGCATTAGGATTGTTAAATTTAAAACCTTCGTTTAATCCTTCTTTAACAAAATCGACTTCAGTGCCATCCAAATACAATAGACTTTTAGGATCAATGATGACTTTTACTCCACGGTCCTCGTACACTTGGTCTTCATCTTGAATTTCATCTGCAAACTCAATCACATATGCCATTCCGGAACAACCGGTGGTTTTCACACCCAAGCGTAAGCCAACACCTTTCCCACGACTTTCTAAAAATGTGTTAATACGATTTGCGGCCAATTCGGTTATTGTAATACCCATAGCTTATTCACCTTTTAGTGCGCAGCCCATTGTACAGTAGATAGGTCCACACCTTCTTTATACATATCCCACAAAGGAGATAGTGCACGTAATTTATCAATACTCTGTCTAATCTGTTTTATGGCGTAATCAACATCTTCTTCAGTTGTAAACCGACCAAAACTAAAGCGTATAGAGCTGTGCGCCAATTCGTCGTTGCGCCCTAACGCCCTTAATACATAAGAAGGTTCTAAACTCGCTGAAGTGCACGCGGAGCCTGATGAAACAGCCAAATCTTTCAAGGCCATAATAAGTGACTCACCTTCCACAAAATTAAAACTCACATTTAAAATGTTTGGGATACGATGTTCTATATCTCCATTGAGGTAGACTTCTTCAATATCTTTAATTCCATCGAGCAGGCGTTGCTTCAACATGGCAATACGTGCTTCATCTTCAACCATTTCTTCTTTGGCTATTCGAAACGCCTCACCCATGCCGACGATTTGGTGAGTTGGCAGTGTACCTGAACGCATTCCTCGTTCGTGCCCACCACCATGCATTTGGGCCTCTAATCGCACTCTGGGTTTGCGACGCACATATAGTGCTCCCATACCTTTAGGGCCATAGATTTTATGTGCAGAGAATGACATCAAATCAACTTTCAAGGCTTCTAAATCAATAGGTAATTTACCCGCACTTTGGGCAGCATCAACATGAAATAGCACACCTTTGGATCGGGTCAGCTCACCAATCGCCTGAATGTCCTGAACCACACCTAACTCATTGTTAACGTGCATAATTGACACTAAAATCGTGTCTTTGCGTATCGCTTGTTCAATTTGGCTTAGACTGATTAAGCCATTTTCGTCTGGAGTTAAATAAGTAACCTCGCAACCTTCTCGTTCTAATTGTCTACAGGTATCCAAAACGGCTTTGTGTTCGGTTTTAGAGGTTATAATATGTTTACCCTTTTTAGTGTAAAAATGGGCTACTCCTTTTATTGCAAGATTATCCGATTCCGTAGCACCTGAAGTCCAAACAATTTCTTTGGGATTTGCATTCACCAGATCTGCAACTTGCTTACGCGCTTTTTCAATAACCTCTTCAGCATCCCATCCAAACTGGTGAGAACGTGATGCAGGATTACCGTATATTCCGTCAGTACTCAGATACTTCATCATTTTTTCAGCAACGCGTGGATCGACAGGCGTTGTCGCTGCGTAGTCAAAATAGATCGGCAGTTTCATTTATTACTCCATGCAATTAAATCTTAGGCATTTCTGCTGTTACTTTGTGTTGTTACTATTCCTTATAAACCTCGCTCATAAAGAGCCAACAACAATAAGTCATAGTCTTATTTTTTAATGACTATCGCCAGACTTTCGCGGAATCACTAACTGCTCCACCCAGTACCGAAATACAAGATTTATTCAACTGGAGCAATAAGGATTGACCGCTAAATCCTGGGATAGAACGCCACGTGGTATATTGTTCTTTAGTGAACGAACAATACGTTTCTAATAAGAGGAGCCAAAAATCTCTCTTTCAGGAGTTAAAACCACTTGTTCTTCAGATTCTATCTGCGTGCTTGACGTTTTAGCAGCTTGAGAGTACTCGCTGTCTTGTCGAGCGGCAACGTCCTTAACATGGCGCTGCTCAACCAATTGACCAAGACTAATTCCTTCGAGAAAACCGTAAATTTGGTCGCTCAAGTCCATCCATAATTGATGAGTCAAACAGGGAGAGCCATCTTGACAATCACCTTCTTTAGCGCAGCGTGTGGCATCCACCTTCTCATCCACAGCCGAAACGATATCCGCTACGTGAATATCAGCCGCAGCACGACTGAGCCTATAACCACCGCCTGGTCCACGAGCACTGGAAACTAACTCGCGTTTTCTCAATTTGGCAAATAGCTGTTCTAAATACGATAGCGATATTCCCTGGCGTTGGGAAATGTCAGATAGCGTAATAGGGCTCTCAGTGGCATGAACCGCTAAATCTAGCATTGCTGTGACCGCGTAGCGACCTTTAGTTGTTAATCTCATAGTTTTATCCCTTTATCAAAGTATTTGTATTACCTGATTACATTCTAAGGTTTGAAAAAAATAAGGAACTCACTTCGTGGTATACAAGTACCTATTTTAATTTCGTGTGTGATCAAATATAATGACCACCAATAATCTAATGATATTATTATCCTAGTGTTTTTGTCAAGTATTATTTAGTGTCCATCCATAAACGAGGATATTTTTTCAAGATCAAGGCGCACCGGTTTCGAAAAGCGCAGCATATACAAATATGTGAGCATTTGAGAAAACGGCGCAACGCCGAGATTGGAAAAATAGACCGTTTATGGACGGACACTAATTTGACTCTTCTTTAACAGAAAAATTGCCTTCCTTCTGTTCCACAATGGGATCAGTAATGATTTCACATGAACTTAATTCCGGCATTTTATCATCGCTGAATTCAGAATCCATCTTCTTGATTGCATTACACATTTCTTCTAGTTTATGGTCTACTGCATGGGCATGATCTAAGATGCAGTTTATCGCGTTCGCCACTGGATCTGGCGCATCATTGCTAACACCGTAGGCATCAAAACCCATTTTTCGGGCAATAAGATGGCGTTTTTTATCGGTCTCACTTTGCAAATCGGCATTTCTGACAGAGCGTCCTGGCACACCTACCACCGTAGTTTGTGGCGCAACATCTTTAACAACCACAGAATTTGAGCCCACTCGAACTCCATCGCCCAATGTTATTGGACCCAGAACTTTCGCTCCGGCACCAACAACCACATCGTTGCCCAGGGTTGGATGTCTCTTACCTTTGTTCCAGCTCGTGCCACCCAGGGTCACGCCGTGATACAGGGTACAATCATCGCCAATTTCTGCCGTTTCACCAATAACCACGCCCATGCCGTGATCGATAAAAAATCGACGCCCGATTAACGCTCCAGGGTGGATCTCTATGCCCGTTAACAATCTGGCAAGAGTTGAAAGCACTCTCGCCAACCATTTTAAGCCGATATTCCACAACTTGTGGCTCATTCTATGGAGTATTAATGCGTGCAAACCAGGGTAAGTGGTGACAATTTCAAATACATTTCTGGCGGCAGGGTCGCGGTCAAATACGCAACGAATATCCTCAATTAAATTCTTAAACATTAGATCGCTATTTCCTGACTATTTTACTCAAGTAAGTATAACCCAGCTAGTTGGGGATTATATGAAGAAATATACCCGAGCGCCACACAAAACAATTACATTTTTTAAGTTTATTTCTCAGGAAAAGAACTATTTGCGAATTTTCTTTTGCATCGCGGTTAATACACCCCTTAAGATATTGATTTCTATCTTATTTGGCTGCGCGCGATTAAAAAGACGGCGTAAGCGATTCATCATTTTTCGTGGTTTGTCTGCCGCTAAAAAATCGATAGCCAACAAGGTTTCATATAAATGTTCATAAAATCCCTGCATGTCGTTCCCCTCAGCCAGGAGTTCATTGGACTTTTCTTGGTTAACTGACGTTGTTTTCAGGGATGTGCGCATGAGTTCATAGGAGATTATTTGTACAGCTGCTGCCAGATTTAATGAACCATATTCACTATTACTCGGGATGTTTACCAAATAATGACAACGACTGAGTTCCTCGTTGCTTAGACCTGAATGCTCACGGCCAAATAGTATGGCAATCTTGGTTTCCAGAGGTGTTTCTCTTACGACGCGAGCACACTCTCGTGGATCCAGCATTGGCCAACTTAATCGACGCAATCTAGCGCTTGCACCCAAAACCAAACCACAATCACCAATGGCTTCATCCAAGGTATTATAAACCTTGGCCGTAGCCAAAACATCATCGGCTCCAGATGCCCGGGCACTGGCGTCAGCATGTGGGTAGTGTTTTGGATCAACTAACACAAGATGCTTGAGATACATCGTTTTCATAGCCCGGGCAGCCGCACCGATATTACCTGGATGTGAAGTATTGATTAGAACAATGCGAATATTCTGAAATCTGTCAGTCATAATGTTATTATCGCTCTTTTATTCATTTTTGGTTAGAGTATATGAATCCAATATTAAATATTGCTATACGTGCCGCACGAAATGCGGGCAATATCATTTCCCGGTCCGTCGAACATGTTGACAAACTGCAAATCGATGTAAAAGCGGACAATGATTTTGTCACAGAAATTGACCGAAAAGCTGAACAAGAAATTATTTATACTATTCGAAAAGCATACCCAGATCACGCGATTCTTGCTGAGGAAAGTGGTGATCAAAAAGGTGACGACCACCAATGGGTTATTGATCCCCTTGACGGCACAACAAACTTCTTACACGGTTTTCCCCAATTTGCTGTATCTATTGCCTTTAGACACAAAGGTCGTTTGGAAAATGCCGTTGTATATGATCCACTACGCCAAGAAATTTTCTCCGCCACCAGGGGTGGTGGTGCGCAACTAAATGATCGCAGAATACGCGTAACAAACCGAAAGGATTTGGATGGTGCACTATTAGGCACGGGTTTTCCTTTTAAGGCCCAACAGCACCTGGATGCTTATATGGATACTTTTAAAGCCTTATTTCCCATGACATCAGGAATTCGACGTGCCGGTTCTGCCGCTCTGGATTTGTCCTATGTGGCAGCCGGTCGACTGGACGGGTTTTGGGAAATTGGATTAAGTGAATGGGATATGGCTGCTGGCGTATTGCTCATTCAAGAAGCTGGTGGACTAACGGGCGATTTCACTGGTGGTAGCAATTTTCTTTCATCGGGTAACATCGTTGCTGGAAATCCCAAAGTTTTTAAAGCAATTTTACAAAAAATTTACCCTCACCTCACACCTGAATTATCAAGCTAATCATTCCAAACATTCTATAGGCAATTCAAGCTACAGGCATCAAAATTGGATAAGTATGTCATAATATTCAGTTAATTTGCATGCCTGCCGGATTGATATTTCTCAACTATTGGTATTAAGTCTACGTTTTAAGCGCCGATTAAAGTGATAATTAATCCAGTCTTTCACATGCACAACATTAGTACTATGAGCTCAAACTATGTGTGTATGGAGCAATAAATTTGTGGAGCTGCTTATGTCTTATATCAATAATCCCAGAAGATGGAATCTTACTAAACAACAAATGTTAGTCAAAGATCTTCAGCTAAACATGGAAGAATTTGTACGCATTATGACACGCAAAATAGATTTCTCTACTTTTGATATATTGTCCATTACTCGAGCCGATGTACAACCATCCGTAACACAACAAATAAAGCATCCTAAAGTCGACACTCAATCGACTCGAATTGCCCTTCAATCAGCCAAGATCATTCCCTGGCCGACCAAATAACTTAAAGGTCACTAAATCCTAATTGTAGCCTGGATGAAGCTTGTTATTAAAACCACTCTATCCCCTGTTTAATATAATTCATAGCGTTGCTTGCGGATAAAAATAAAGCAAATTATTAGAATATTACACTTTGCTTATTTTCTGATTGCAGCCTTTCTAAAACACTATGTTTGGGATTAGTTAAGCAAAATAATGGGGTATTATTCTCTTTACTAAACAGAGTATTGGATACTGCATTTTTATCAGATATGCTAAATCTCAACTACAATGTCAATTGAAACGACATTATACACAGCTGCCGTTATCCCTCCACCGATGTACGGCGCATATAATTATTGAAGTAAAAGGACATTGCCGATGGAGTTACTCTCAAAATTATTAAAAGACATGACGGCAAATAATGCCTCTGATTTATTTATTAGCACAAACGCAACACCCGCAATTCGAATTAATGGAAAGCTGCGCTCTTATGAAGGCAAGGCCCTTGCTCCAGGGCTTACAGAAAAAATGGCAAAAAAAATTCTCGACAACGAACAATTGAAAGAGTTTACCAAAAGTAAAGAAATCAATGTTGCTTGTGCTATCCCAGGTATCGGTCGTTTTCGATTTAATATGTTCTTCCAACGTAATGAAATCGCCATGGTTGTGCGTTCGATACCCGATAAAGTGCCAGATCTTGAGGGATTGGGCATACCCACATTATTACAAGATACAGTTATGATGAAACGAGGTTTGGTATTGGTAGTTGGTCCTTCTGGCGCTGGCAAATCCACAACCTTGGCCGCCATGATAGACTATCGCAATAAAAATGATATTAGCCATATTGTCACCATTGAAGATCCCATTGAATACCTAATCGCTAATAAAAAGTCCATCGTCAACCAAAGAGAAATTGGCGTAGACACCCTCACTTACCACAATGCATTGGTTAACGCCCTGCGCCAATCACCCGATATGATTATGATAGGTGAGATTAGAGAAAGAAACGTCATGGAAGATGTGTTGGAATTTTCCGATACAGGGCACCTATGTCTAGCAACCATGCATGCCAATAACGCCAGCCAAGCTTTGGAACGAATAATTCATATGTTCCCTAAGGAGCAACGTGAAGAAATCTGCAATTCCCTTGCTTCCAACGTGAAAGCGATAGTGTCTCAGGTCTTGGTCCCGACCATTTACAATGAACGCACCGTGGCTCTGGAACTGTTATTTAGCACGCCAAGGGTCAGCGATCTTATCCGACGTGGTAACTTTAGTGAATTATCTGATGTTATGGACAAGGACACGAGCCATGGCATGTGTACCATGGACCAATCTTTATACCAAAGTTATTGTGATGACAGGATAACCGAAGAAACCGCATTAACCTATGCCAATTCTATTAGTAATATGCGATTACAAATTCGTTTATCCGCACCCGGTTAAACAAATAGGCATGTGTACATTATTTTTTAGCATGCGGTGGATATCCACCTAATAATTCTACCACTATCTTTTGAATTCTATCGACATTTTCTTGCGCACTTGCAGATGGGTCAATTTTTCGTGCGGCGACACCACGCCAGATCAGTAATTTCGATTTTGCATCATTCATATCCAAGATTGTGGTGCCTTCATCGTAACTGCGTTGAGTAAGTGGAACGCCCAACGATAGCCCTACGCCTGAACCATGACTTGATGTCCCAATGCCAATAGTACCACTTGTACTCTGGTTGTGTAATTTTGGTTTAATGGTAATCTGATAACTAAGTATTATGTCCGCTTTGTCTGGAGACTCCTGAGTTAAACCCTTAGCTATTAATCCTGAATTTACCGCACTTCTAAAGCGTTTATCATTTATTTCATTATCGATCTTGGGATCTCCTGTTAGTGATTGGGCCTTCGATTGCCAGGCAAAGGATTTTATTGCTGTAAAATCCGTTTCAGGATCATAGTCAAAATTGACAGATGTATTGGCACAACCCAGTAAAACAAACAGGGTGAAAACTACTAATGCTGTGCCAGCTAGCACATTTACACGAAAACCAAAACGAAACCTGAGTAAGTCACATTGAATTAATTGCATAATAAATCAACACCTAATCATAAAACGAGTTTATCTAATTTAAATGGATACTTTTAAGGAATTTAGCCCACTTCTTGAAGGGATATAATTAATAGTAGGAGATTTTTCGGCGCAGCACAATCGTCTTGTCTTTTGAGCGCAAACGCTAAATACATTTAATAACAGAAACGATAGAATAACAATAAATTAGAAGCACATTATACGCCTATTTCTTTTGCTTCCCCAACTACAACGCATTTTCAAGAGTTTGTTAAAATCTACTAATTTACTACTATTTTTCTTGGTGCATCGACGAAGAACCTTTTGACATTAATGGAATATTAAAATATCATGAAACGCTAATTTCCCGTTATAAACCACAATAAACTCATTATGAAACCACTACCCTTAGTAATAGAACCCAAACAACTCGAAGAACTGTTGAATGATGAATCGCTCATTATCGTCGATCTATGTAAGCCAGAAACCTATGTTCAAGCACATATACCAGGTGCCATCTATTTGGATTACAAACAAATTATAGCGGTTAAGCCGCCAACAATGGGGCTTTTACCAAGTGAAGAAATACTTGAAAACATAACATCGCAAATGGGTCTATCAGACGATAAGACTGTCGTGGCCTATGATGACGAGGGTGGAGGCAAAGCCGCACGTCTTTTATGGACCTTGCATGCTATCGGCTTTCAAAATTGTGCTCTATTAAATGGTGGTATACACGCGTGGGCTAATGAAAAGCATCCTTTGGAAAAGGAAGTTTCCCAAGCCCAGCAAAGCCAATTTAAAGTTACAATCTCCCCAGAGCCTGTAGCCGACAAATCCTACATTTTACAAAACTTAGAAACCGATTCAGTGGCCTTGCTCGATGCACGATCTGAACTCGAATATAATGGACATAAAAAATTCGCCGACAGAGCGGGACACATACCCGGGGCCGTTAACATCGACTGGATGTTATTTATAGACCGAAATAATCACGCCCGACTAAAACCCGATGCGGAGCTGCGCAGCCTGTTAGAAGAACATGGGTTAACCCCAGACAAGACCATTGTCACGTATTGCCAATCACATCACCGCTCAGCCTTAAGCTATTGGGTCTTAAAATATCTGGGCTACAACAATGCCAAAGGCTATCCAGGATCATGGTCAGATTGGGGCAATTCCCCCGATGTTCCTATAACACTCTAAGCTCGTATTGCGGGCATTGCACTATTGGGTGTCCGGGTTTATTCAGATTTAAACTACCATAGATATGGAAATTGTACTCCGCGATCAAGTGGGAATTCTGGAGGCAAAAGTTAATTACGCCGACGACATCATCGAAATCAAATATGACTCCGAATTGATTGAGCGTCCAGCCGTTACACATGCCGTTAAAAGAGTCGCAAACATCCGCAAGATCATGCGGAAACAATAATAACATAGTTACTTCCATCGGATGATCGTAGACGAATATCTCTTAGCTTCAATGAGCCACTCTCAACATATTTCAAAACTAATGAGTAACCGTTATGGGGTGAAATACACCAGGCCTTCAAAGGACCTAAGTTAGTGGAACAATTCCACCAAGGCTTTGCAAACAACCATAAAGTTTTAGTTTCTTTTCTTCAAAAATACATCGAGCCATCTCGGAAGCTGATTAATATGCCCCAGCTCCCAGTTAACTTTCTTGCGACGTTCCATCAATTTTTCAGTTTGACTTGCAATATAATATGACAAAAGCATAGGCTGCATACCTGCATTTCGGCAACCTTCATGTTCATTACTGCCCCCATCTCCGACAAACAAACACTTTTGTGGTTCAACCTCCAGTTTGTTAGCCGCAAGATGGTAAATATCCGCATCCGGTTTCGCCAATCCACTATGGCAACTGAAAACAACAACGTCAAAACAATTCTTAAGCGGTGACTCATTCCAGGCAGATACCTCGGCAGTCGAGGCATTTGATATCAGGGCCAACTTATACCCATTGGCTCGCAATTCTTCCAGGACATCCAGCACGTCCTGTTTAACCTTCGTTAAGGCATAGTCAAAACGTCGTTGCCGATCATCGACTGCCTCTTCTATTAGATGCTCAGGAATATTGGGGTCTATGCTATGTGCAAGTGTACGGATAACATCCACATGCCTGGTAGGCTTGCGAATTTCATGGTGATGGCTAAAACAGGAGTCATTCCACACAGAGCGTTCCAACCCAAGCACATCGGCTGTATACCTGCCAACAGAATCTGGCACCTCGCCTACATCAATTAAGGTATGAAAGAGATCAAAACAAATTGCATCAATCAATCAATACCCTCCAGTCTTCTCCGTATAAAGCCTTCCAGATCGTCAACCAATTTACTGTAATTGATTTCATCTGCTGAAAAAAATATCTGACAATATAATTGGACACACATATATCTATATACCAATTAACTAGTCGAACTTCAAATATAAATCCATAACCTCAGAACCTCAGAACTTCAGGATCAAGCCTGCATTATGGCATTAAACCCGTGTCTGAACTGTAACACTTTCCGGCGTTAACGTATTGAATAACTATCACAAACCCGTGGGTCCACAAGTCCGTAGTGTTTCGCCGACTCTTAAAGGTGAGAACCGTCTCCAGATCCGCCTTTCAGCACAGCTTTGGTCGGTAGCAGGACGCCTTGCACTGCCTATTTGCTCGAACATGCGTCGCACTTGCAGCGTGTGAACACGTTGAGCGGATGATCCCAATCTCGGCCGTCTTGGTGCGCGTCCCCTTTCGATGAATTGGAGAAAATCGGCTTCATAATCCGCGAGGCTGTGCCTGCTATAGCGGTCATGCCCAACACCCTGAACACCACGCGCGTACTCCTGTTGCGTTCTGGCTATATGATACCCTGCCCAATGCCGTTCTGTCGCCGAAAAATTCCGGCGCCCTCCATAACGAATAGATCGATAACCATGAATACATATTTCATGCAGCAAGGAAAACCCCTTAATCCTTTCCTGGGAGACTCGCATATTGAGAAACACATAGACTAAGCCCGCTCGACCGGCTCCATCTCTACTGGTGGCAGGCACTGAATGTTGTGCCACCGCGCTTGCGTCCTCTGAGTTTACTTCCCATACATATATTGGAGTACCAGCGGTAGAGGGACCACATAAATACGCCAATCGATGATAAAGCCATGACTCCCTATAACCGCCTTTTAGACTGTGTATATTGGATAATCCACCACACTGCATTTTAACTTGCGGCGATCCATTTCCAGCAATGGATACGCTAAGCGATAGGGAATTCGCTTCCGCGTTAATAAAGTGATCTCTATTGGGAAGGATTATTCGCCCAGACGAAGCCGCGCCATAATATCTTTCAAACTCCAGATAACTAAACTCATAAATCGCATAGGCTCTCAGGGCATCTTTTATATATTCCAACACTCTGTTCGCCTGAGACTCCCGATTACCAACCGCCTCGCTCATTAACGGAACCTGTAATGGTGCGAGCGGTGGAGCATTGTCCCTCATTCGATACCCTAGTTCAATCATACTATTCCCATTTGATTGTTTGTATAAGGAGGTAATAATTAACCAGTTTAAACCACTGATCTGATATGCTCGGCCAGTCGCAAGGAAAGTGCTGCCAGCGTCAAGGTCGGATTTGCCGCCGGCGAAGAGGGGAATACCGACAAGTCGCACACATATAAGTTGTTGTAGTTGTGCATTTTGAGATTGGTGTCCACTACACCGTTATTAACGTCCCCCATACGCAGACTGCCCACTTCGTGAGCGACGCCACCCAAGCCAGCGGTAAGTAAATCCAGATTTCCGTTTTGGATAGGTTCTGCCTGCAAGCTGTTGAGTATGTCATCTTTTATCTCGTTCACTTCCTGCCAATCTTCCTGACTTATGTCAGTATTGTACATCTTGAGTTGTGGCTTGACGTATGAAGGCCCGAATTGATCGACTTGATTGGCTTCGTTGAGCGCACTATCGAATAAAAAGACCAGTTCACAAAGCATGGTGTTACCCTTGACGCGCTGATGCTCGGCCAGAGTTTCAGGATCGATAAAGCGCCCTTGATTAAAGTCAGTACCCAGTTCTAATACAATATTATAACGGTGCTGAAATTCATTGGCGAGCTTGTGACGCAACAATATTTTCGCGGCTGCGTCGTTTCGAAACAAGGACGCGCTGGCTGGCAGTACAAAATGCGTATACAAAATAGGATGATCGCTAATACCTTTACCTACCAGTTCGTTATCGTCCCTTAAATTACTGAGTTTGGCCAGTTTAGCACTTTCGACTGTCCCGGCAGCCAATACGATATGTTTACCTTTGTAAGTGCGGTTTTTATTAGCGATAAGATCATAGGTATCTACGTGTAATGCCGCGCCGTTGTCGGTTTCAATGTTGACCGCAGCATGATTCAGATTAATGGTTAAATTATCAGAACCGATAGTCCCCTTAGTCAGCTTGGCCTCCATAAGTAAGTCAGCCGTGGAAAATACACCGGACGGTACGCTTCTTGTGAGCGTATTGCTGTGTTGAATGGCCATGGGTGCGCTAAATGCGTCCAACGCGGCAAATTGTGTGCGCATAAAATTAAGCGTTTCACTTTGGAAGCTCGATTGGATTTGGGATTTTTTAAGCAGTTGTTCGGCTAAATCATAGCCCCTGCCCTCCAAATACCATTTAACATCCTCAGGCCATCGTTCCAGTTCGTACCACATCATCCTAGGAATAAGTCCGCCCCAAAATATACTACGGCCACCAAAATTAAATCCTTGTGCACCTTGAAAATCCGAGTCATCGATATTCTGGTAATTGGTGATTTTAAAATCATCCCAAAGTCCCCATATGTTTTTGTCCACCGCCTGTAACAATTGGTGCTGGCGCGGTAAATTACCCACATGTGTGGGAAACAAATAACTACCCGCTTCCAGTAGCAATACGTCCAAACCCAAGTCTGCCGCTTGTTCGGCGAGAATACCGCCACCCACACCGGAACCGATAACAACAAGATCGTAGAAATGATTTTCATCCAAATTCGGATTAAAGAAACGTTGTTGTACAAAGCCATTTTCTACTAAAACTTCGATCAACGGTGGAAAACCCACCATATTGTTTTCATAGACATAGTTTCCATTTTCAGCGGGTTGGAGCATAAAATTTTGACCCAGCATCCAGTACTGACCTTCCAAGACGAACTTAAATTCCATACCGTCAGGATATTCCGCTTCATCCAGGTGATAGACCCATTCGTCATTATCGTAATGACCAGGCAGATCTTCCTGCCAGTTTTGGCTGTTGGAGCGTATGGTGACCGACAAATCAGGACGTACATCCATTGTTTTATAACGAATAATAAACATAACGAACTCCCAATCAAGTGGTTATTAGCAGCGGATTATCGATATTTGGATCATTGCCAAACTATAACAAACATAGATTACAAATAGGGTAAACACAAAGAATACGCCTGCAATATATTTCTCAAACCGATGCGCAAATAGACAATTTGTACCAGTATCATAGACAAAAATGGGTAGTTTTTTACCATAATTCGATTACTATATTAATGAGTGTCCTAAATTCCAGAGAATCAGATATTTAGGATAGGAAGGGGATATAGAAAGTGGACGCTACTCTTTATTAAACCTATAGTTAGCTACTCAGTAACGCTGTCACTCTTTATGCGTAGCGTGCGCCGTGCGCACGGCGCATGCTACGTTTGATGTCACCAACTTCCGCTATCGCCTTGCAAAGCAGAAAATGTGAAGGTAATCCAAGAACAACCGCGGTGTATATTTGTACTCATACTTTTTCTATAAAGTGTACGAACTAGTCGTGACTTATATTTGAATGTGTATAACTTTCGATTGCACTAGTCTCTATTATCGGCCCCACCGGTGAGTTGAATGTATGCCTTAAGACGACGATTGATTTCGCGAACGTACTTTACAGGTTCAGTACCACGTACATAACCATGGCGCGCCTTTTTAGCGTACTCCCGCTTCGATAACAGTAACATCGCTTTTTCAACATTATCAAACCAAAGATTATTATCCCAGCCTTTTTGCTTGGCGAGACGTCGTGCATCGCGTACATGACCAAGCCCGGCATTATAGGAGGCCAAAGAAAACATTATACTTTCGGTTTTCAATAACTCGGTTTCGAAACGCTTCGACAACCAATCCATATAACGCACCCCCGCTTCTATACCATTATCAGGATTAACCAAGTCCGTTACACCGAGCTGCCGAGCGGTAATAGGCATTACCTGCATTAAGCCCTTTGCACCCGCCCATGATTTCGCCTTCGGATTAAATTCACTCTCCTGATACATTTGAGCGACTATCAAGCGCCAATCAAATCCATAGGGAATGACATGCTGTTTAACCATGTCATCATAGGGAGACAGGGCATCCCCACCATGCCCATCAACCCTTTGCGTCAGTCGTTTCCGAATGGTACGAGGTTTTTCGAAATACTTGCGGTGTGTAATATTATAAAATAATCCACGATATTCCTTTTTAATAAACGTATTAATTGCTTTTAACAGCTCAGCATCCTCGGCTCTTACCGCCCAACCGTGGTTGATGGGTTCACCCAGTGAAAAGGCCGCTTTTACATCTTCTCGCCAGGTTAGTTCAATATCCATAATATGACTATCGGATATGGTAAGATCATACTCCCCTTCTGCTACCTTCGAGATAATCTCTTCTGTTTCCATCTCTTCGGGTGCCTCGACAATTTTTAAAGCGATTCCGCTTTCACTTATTTTATTTAACGTCTGCCAATAGGAGCTGCTTTTACGCACGTAAATACTGCGGCCAGCTAGATCAGTTAATTCTTTAAGCGTGTTATCATCCGCTCGTGTCACCACTACTTCAGTAGCACTATTCATAGTATGGGAAAAATTAACACCTATGTTTGCTTTTTCTGGATCGATTGTTAAAGAAGCGGCAATGATATCCCCTTTACCTTGTAACAACCATTCGTATAGAGCTTCTCTAGATGGTGAGACAATCATTTCCAACTTCAAGCCTTGTTGTTTGGCAAACTCGCGGGCCAGCTCGTATTCAAAACCTAATAACTGCCCTTTCCATAGAAAATATGTCGCCGCATTATTACGAGTCAACACACGCAGTTTTTTGCGCTCTTTAATTCCAGGTAAATCCTTTTTATATACAGGATACTCTTTAAGCAAATATTGATGTTCGATAATAAAACGGTCTAATGCCGCTTTTAACTTAACCGCCTGCTTTCTTATTCCCCAGGCAATAGCCCTTTTCTGGGCCACAGAATGTATTACCTTTAATTGCTTGTCGTAGCTTAGTACAGCGTCCAATATATTACTATCAACAATGGCAGCATCAAATTTGCCCTCTTCTACTCCATCAAGTATGGAAAAAACTGACATATTATCTGGAACAATTTCTATACCTATTTCCGTATGTTTCTCAGTCAGGCCTTGCAGCGTCGCAAAATAGGACGTTGATTTTCGCACCGCAATGCGTTTACCTTTTAGGTCACTGAGCTTGAGAAAAGTACTAGCTGCCGATACAACAATTTGCTCTTGTGTAAGTACCAAAGGATCTGTAAAACCGATTTGTTTGGAACGTTCTTCGGTGATCGTTAAATTAGTGGCAATTATGTCACCCTTGCCGTCCATAAGCATGGGTATAACCTGATTAAAATCCTCAACATAAATCAAACTGGGAGTAAGTCCAATTTTTTCGGCAAATTCGCTTAATCGTTCTACCTCATCGTATAAAGGGAAACCTTTGCGGGGCAAAAAATTGTTATCCTCATTTAACCCTGACACTAATATTCTTACGCTATTTCGAGCTTTCAATGCATCCAAATCACCTTTTTCAATGTATTGCTCCTCTTTATTTAGCGGTATGGGAGCTTGTGTTTTGTTTTGTTCTTCAGATTGACTACATCCGAATAGAGAACTGACAGACATTAAAACCACAATGACGCTGAGATAACAAATGGGAGTATATTTACTAGAAGGCATAGGACAACTCTTTTTCATTTTTATTTGGTTTTTCAATAGCTTTTAATGTGCACCGGATATTAGATGACGTAAAATATAGGTGTATTTTTTTTGGTGTATTGTATAAGTGTAGCTCACTAAACCACTTGAAATTAGGCTAAATAACCCTATATCATTAGATGCCAAACCTAATTAAGGAAATAACATGTACGTATTCGATGTTGACCAGGAAAACTTTGAAAAAGTAGTCTTAGAGGGATCAAACAATGTACCGGTAGTTGTCGATTTCTGGGCCCCCTGGTGTGGACCTTGCAAAAGCCTTAAACCTCTATTGGAAAAACTAGCAGAAGAATACGCGGGCAAGTTTATACTAGCGAAAATTAACTCCGATGAAAACCAGACTCTCGCTGGACAGTATGGCGTTCGTGGTATTCCAAACGTAAAGGCTTTTTTTAAAGGCAATGTTATCCATGAATTTTCTGGAGCCCTGCCCGAATCAGAGGTTAGAACATTTTTAGATAAAATCATCCCTTCTCCTGCCGAAGAATTGCGTGTAGAGGCTATTGAATTAAATAACAAAAACGAACTCGATGCGGCGCTACTTAAAATTGAGCAAGCTCTGGCTTTGGAGAATGAAAACCTGAGCTTTCAATTAGACAAGGCCAGAATACTCGTGCGAAAAAACCAGATAGAGGAAGCAAAATCCATAGTTGACGATTTTCCGATCCAAATGCAAACCGATCCCGGTGTTGTTGACCTTTTAACCAGAATTGGGCTTATCCTTAACACACGTGACTTACCAGACGAAGCCACCTTAGTAGCCAACATCAGTGCCGACGTAAACGACTTAAAATCTCGAATGAATCTGGCCAATTTATATATTGGTAATGACCAATATCAACCGGCATTAGAACAGCTATTAGAAGTGATAAAGCTCGATCGCAGCTATAATGACGACGAAGCACGCAAAACCATGCTGTCATTATTTAACGTGCTGGGAAATCAACATGCACTGGTTCGACAATACCGTAAACAATTGGCCGCGTTGCTTAACTAGTGGTCCATACGGTGAATTAAAACTCTGCGGCAATACCCAGGGATGGAAATATCGGAAAACCACACACCTCTTCTTTGCTCGCAGCACTGTAGGTTTCATCATATTCATAAGCTGCAACATTACAGTGATTATACAAATTATATATTTCAAAATAGGCTTTAAGCTTCCAGCTATTAAAATACCAATCACGATCCACACGCACATCTAAACGGTGGTAGGAAGGAAAACGCACGGAATTTTTACCCGTATCAGCATAAACTGGTGCATAATAAGGTGGATCAACGGGATCCCCCTGATCATCTAAAACCGGTACGCCACCAACTATTGGATCGTAGGGTTTGCCCGTGTGGTATTGCCACTTAATGCCAAAGGTCCAATGGCGTGCAAATTCATAATTGGTAACCAGGGTAGAAATGATGGGTTGATCATAATCATAGACAAAGGTATTGCCCAGCTCATCAGTCCGCTCTGACCGAGATAAAGTGAACGACAACCAACCCCACAACTTATCGGTATGGTTTTTCTTGATAAAAAGTTCCCAGCCATAGGCCTGACCATCGGCATCATTCGTGTAGTTTCTTTCATCAGCAACACCCACTACAAGATTATCAAATGTTTTGTAATATAACTCTGATTTAATTCTCCAGTCTTTATTCAAGTCATGTGTAACACCCACTACGGAATGTTGTGCGCGTAAATGCACAAGATTTGGGTTTCCAAAATTTTCCATAACTTGTATGCCTTCTGGAAACTGGTTGTAGATGCCCCAGCCTGCGGTATATAAAGTCCTTTTACTTTGTTGCCATTCAATTCCCAAGCGTGGTTCCAGGTATTCGCGCTCTAAATAATTTTCACCGCTATAGCGCAAGCCCGAAACTAGGGTAAAACGAGGTAAAATATTCCAGCGATCTCGAACAAAAATAGCGGCACTATACAAATCCAGTGAAGTCTGTAATTGAGTCCGTTCTCCACTGGAGATAAGCCCACACAGTTACAGGTCAATGCAATTCTGCGTAAGTGCATTGGTATCGATGTCAAATAACCAGCGTTCAATATCCGTTCCCAACAACACTTTATGTTTTGGGTGTGGCCGGGTAAATAGTTTTTCTCTTATATAATATCTGTTAATTTTCAGTTTATTGCTAAAAGCCGTGCCGATTGTCGTCTGATTATGGGAAATATTATGCCCAACAGTTAGCTTATTGTTGATATTGTTTGTGAGTTGGCTGTCCCACGAGAGGGTTTGGTTATGATAGTTAGTATCGATATCGGAATCTCCTACTATTACAGGCTCCTTTTTTGCCACATCAGCGTTTTCACCTACAATAAAGTCCATGTCATCTGAGGCACCGATCAAATATACGCTAAGACGGTTATTTTTATTTATATCCCATAGATATCTTCCCAGATAATCCGAGTACTCCGGTAGAGAAATGCTTACATCCTCCTCATCTTCAAGTCTATCTGACACTATTAGATCGAAATAACTTCGACGCGCGGAAAATAAAAAAGACTGATTGTCCGTAATTGGACCTTCCAACAATATCTCGGCACTAATGAGACTGACGTCAATCAAGCCACCCATACGATCTGTACGCGGGTCACGCAGCCCTACATCGATAACACCACCCAAGACATCACCGTATTGAGGTCCAAATGCGGCAGTGTATAGGTTAAAATCATCGATCACACCTGCCGGTAACACACTTATAGCTCCAAATACGTGGTATAAATAATTGACAGGCACATCATCGATGTAATAATCATTATCACCCGGTCTTGATCCCCTAATTGCTGGCTCCGCGCTGCCCTCACCGGCAGAAGCGATACCAGGCAGGGTTTGTATGGCACGCAAGGGATCTCTTCCTCCACCGGCCACCTGTTCCAATTCTCTGCCCGTAATTATGGTACGGCCCACCTTATCTTCGTTGCGTTCGGCCACCACAACGATGTCAGGCAATATTGACAAGGGGAGTAGGTATAATTTGACAGGGTCTAGACTTACGCTTAAATCGGGTACACGTAATACGACGGGAATGGATTTTTCAAAACCAAAGGCCACCGCCTGTAATGGATACACTCCCGGTTGGGTAATAGACAAGGTAAAACCGCCATCCTGATTCGTGACAGTATTAATATCATCGTCTTCGATGACATAGACATTGGCACCGGCCATGGGTTTGCGTGTACCCTTCTCAAACACCGTTCCAGTAATAACTAACGCAGAGGATTCAGCATATGAAGCGGAAAACGGTACTATCCCAATTATAAATACCAACAAATTTGCAGCAATACATTTAAAAAAATTGCGCTTAAGAAAAACCATAATCGACCTTGTTGTTCTTGTTCGTTTTTATTATATTTTTATCACTGCTGTCCCGTTACAATGGAACCTATTTAAGTAAGCCTCTGTGATATATATGCTGTAGATTTTCACAAGTACCCCATATCCTAGCTATTTGCCTCGAATCCAAAAGTTAACGGGATAGCAATGTATTTTTATTGTTTTGTCATCTTTGCTTGCCAGATCACCTTAGCACAAAAGTAAAGGGCTGAATAATTTTTGAAACAACTGGTGTATCGTTAACTAAACCTGGCTCCAATTGCTGTTTGAGCAACCATTGAGTAATTGCCTCATCAAATTCTTCGCCCCCGCTTTCCACAATCTCCACTTCGATCACTGAACCGTCGATATCAATAACAACACTTGCCATAACATAGGCCTCCCTGCCCATGGCTCTTGCATGCTCAGGATATTCTGGTTCACCTTTAATTCCACCTGGTTGACGCGTTAACTTAAATAATGGTACTGGTTTTACAGACATAGTCACTGACTTCGGTGCCAAATCAATACTTTCTTGTAATTTCGTTTCCACGCTCTCCCAGTTTTCTATTAGTTGATCCACAACGGGTTCTGGTGGAGTTGGTTCTTGTATTTTAGGCTCAATTATCTTCTTTTGGGGTGTTTTTGGTACAACTTTGGCTATATCTTTTATAGGCTTTTCCGGTTTGGGTTTTACCGGTTTAGGCTTGGGCTTTTTTACACTTACGGTTTTAACTATTTCTTTTTGTTCTGCCTGGACCTTATTTTCGGCCAATACAATTCGCAAAACGGTAGCAGTATGTTCTTTTTCATTTTTTGAATTTATGATATAGGCCAGTATGTAAAAAAACAGAAGATTACCAAGTATCGATATAATTAACGGCCACGACCAACGACGAAAATTTATTTTCGTCTCGATAATTGGAAATTCTCCTTGTTCTACTACAAACATAAGCGCAAAGTATTATTGTTGATTCGTAAATTTTAACTGAGTTATTCGTTAATTTCCTAATTAAATTACCACAAATTCATCCCTACCTAATCGGATTAAGTGGAGAATGCCAGCTGGCAGAATATATAAATTTTATCAATTTCAATAATTTACAACACAAAATCCCTCACTCAATGCTATAATAGGTAATTAGGGAAAAAACAAATACCTAGACTAATATAGTAAGGGATAATGCCCTATTGTGGTAGGGATCACATAGTAACAAGAGCCATTTTATGCAAATTACGATTCG
>Ga0316187_10001088_pt1 | contig 22910 bp, 21 predicted proteins | sample CroRivburrow1_MG_FD_204927 | JGI IMG/M metagenome (GOLD analysis project Ga0316187, IMG submission 204927) | Coastal sediment microbial communities from Maine, United States - Cross River worm burrow 1 | ecosystem: Environmental > Aquatic > Marine > Coastal > Sediment | place: USA: Maine...
GTCATTGCCATCGTTGGCGGTGTAGTAAGGATAAATCAGGACTTGTCCCAATCCATCCGGATTCAGGTTGACTGCCTGTGCGGTACCTGCGAGTCCGGCAGCACCTGCCAAACCAGCCAATACAGCAGCTGTCAAATTTTTTCTATTCATTACAACACTCCTAAGTTGTGTACACAGGGCTTGCAAATGCGCCGAAACTGATTCAGTAGGCCCACAAGGGACCCGCTGACAACTCAGCTCCGGCCATTAGCAGCCCAATGTTACGATAAGTGAGGCACCAAAGCAACCAAAGTGAATGTAAAAATAAGACAAGACAGGCAGTCTGAAGACTACTGTTGCGGGGGCAAATACCACCACTCACCTTTGACCATAACCCATTGTTCTTCAATGGTTTCCCATCCAGTCCAAACGGCAACACCCGGCACGGGTGATGCCACCCGATAACCAAGGTTGTATCGCACAACGCAGGATTTCTCCTCGCAAGTCTGATCAACATAATCTGCAGATATCCATCGGACTTTCTGAACGCGTAACGCAATTTCCAGGTCTACTTCTGAGAACTTGGACCGGTAGCCCGGTGAATAATATTCGTAGGCTTTACCGTATTCCCTGTCAAAAATATTCTGCCAGCGCTGCTCCGACCTTTGCTTGACTATTTTATCCGGGGAATCCGATACGGTGGTGCTCGCACAACCGCCAGTCAGTAAAGCCGACGCCGTGACTAGTGCGAGGAAACTGATTAATCTCGACATTTATCTTTCCTTTTCTTGCAAGCTGAATTTTATTGTTCTGGTGTCTCTGAACCACCGGCCGTGGTTCCCGCCTTGTTCAGCGTGGAAATTTTCAACGGCGGCACCCGGGAGAATTCTTTCTCCATGTCGACACTGATTTCCTTCAGGTCCACGGCGCTTTCAATCACCGTTGGCGTAATCATGACAACGGTTTCACTGCGCGAAACTGCCTTGGTTTTTGACCCGAACAAGGGTCCAATTACCGGCACACGGCTCAGATAAGGTACGCCGGACCGGCCCCTTGAATCCTGCTCCGAAATCAGGCCGCCGAGGAATACGGTCTGACCGGACTGCACTGCCACCTGGCTGGTTACCGTCTTGTTATTGATCGGCGGATTGCCACTCACGGAAATGTCCGGGTCACGCGCACCCGGCCGGCTGACGTCCTGCTGAATGTCCATGTATACGAGCCCGCCGGGATTGATCCTCGGCGTGACCGTCAGGGTGATGCCTGTCGAAACATATTGTGCGCTACTCACCACGTTGTTATTGCCGGTAGAGATCGATGAAGACTGCACCGGCACCTGGGTGCCCACCGTGATCGTCGCCGTCGCGTTATTCCTGACCAGCAGGGAAGGCGCAGCGAGGGAGCGCACGTCCGTCACCTCATCCAGCGCGGCAATCGTCGCCTGCACGAAAGGCAAACCGTTAGCCAGAGGCGTGGCCAGCGTGGTCAGGAAATTGAACCCGCCCGCTTCCGCACTGCCGCTGCCAAACGCCGCGTTTTGAAGAATGCTGCTGGTATCCGCGGTCCCCGGTGGAATAAGCGCCGGATTGTTGGTCAGAAACCAGTTAACGCCAAATTGCAGCTCTTCATTGAGTTCAACGTCGAGCACCTGTGACTCGATGAGCACCTGCAAGGGCTCAATGTCAATCCGTTCGATAGCCGCCTGCACGGCATTGAATTCCGCCGAGGTCGCCTGGATCAGCAGCGAATTGGTTTCCAACACCGAAGTAATGCGAATCTGCCCGTTACCCGTATCGAGAACCCCGCCCTGCGTACCCTGCTGGTTGGTTGGCTGCTGGGCGCCTAAACGATTCTGATTGAATTCGCCCACAGTGCCTACGGTCGCTGGCTCCAGCCCTGGCGCAAGTGTCCCCTGCGGCCTGTTTTGAGTCCGCTGCGGCGCCTGTCCTCCGAACAGTTCGGTCAGATATCCCGCCAATATGGGAGCTTCCAGGTTTTTGACACGATAGACATATAACTGCTGCCCCGCGCCTGCAGCGCCTCGATCGAGAATCTCGATCCATTCCTCGGCTTTATACAGGTAGCCTTCCTGGAAAGTGATGACCATGACGGCACCGAGGCGTTCCAGGGGAATAAAACGAAACATCCCGGCCAAGGGCGATTCGGCATTTGACCCAAAAATATTTTCAAGCTCACTGATGATCGACCCGACGTCCACCGTGGTCAGAGGAAAGATGCCGACAGACATGCCTTCCAGCCAGTCCACATCAAAAATTTCCACGGTTTTGAGGTAGTTTCGTATTTCCTCGGGCGTACCGGCCAGGAATATCATGTGGCGGAACTGGTCCGCATTAATGATGGCTCCCTCCCGGACATAGGGCTCCAGAATTTTCGCCATTTCCGAGGCGGCAATATACTGCAGGGGGACGGCCCGCACTTCGAACCCCCTGGCCAGGTCGGCAGAACTCATGGCAGGATACAGATGCCCTTTTATCGCATCCGACACGGGCAGGATATGGTAGCGACCCTCGGCAAACACCATCGTCGCGCCGTTCCAGCGAAGCAGCAACTCCAGGATCGGCATTAATTCTTCACGGCTGACTGGCTTGGACGTAGAAAAAGTCACTTCACCACTCACACCCGGACCGATGACGAAGGTCTCCTGTAATACTTCTCCAAGAATCGTATGGACAACCGACTGAATTGACTCACCTTCGAAATTCAGAACAATTTCTCCATCGGCTACAACAGTTTGCCGTGAGCGGCTGGCGGCTTCCTCATTGATAAAAACACCGGTACCCTCGTAAATTTCAACATCAGTCACACCGGGCTGGACGTTCTCGACCGCCGTGATGATAGGGCCCGTTTCAGCCGGCGGAGGAGTCGCCGTCTTGATGGTCTTACCGGTACTGACCGGTGTCATAGGGGGACGTGAAGTGGTCGAACAACTGGCGGAGATCACGACGACTGAAATCGTCAGCAGGAAACGCCTGAAAAGTAATGACCTGCAACGGCCAGTGGGTCGCGTAACAGACATGTGTGTCGAATTGGTGCCCATTTTATTTTTTCTTCCTGTTTCCGTCTTTATCGGTATTGTTGCGATCGGGCCTGTTGATCATTGACTGAATCGCGCTGCGGTAATCTGCCTCGGGCTCCTCGTCGTCGGCCTTTGCTTCAGCCGCTCTCCTCAGCTCTTCCCGGCGCTGCGCGATCCGCTGCCTGATCTCCTCCGCCCGAGACAGAGGCGCATCAGAGTTTTCAGCAGTCTGCGCAGCAGGCTCATCCGGCTCTTTTTGTTCAGGAACAGCCATCTTTGGCGGTTCTGCGATCCTCATGTCATGAACCTCCAGCTTGAGATTCAACGACTCCCCGCTCGCAGAGGACAATGTAACCTCGCGCGCCTTGATCTGGCTAACCTGCCAGGTCCCGAAATCACCCTCCAGCGGCTGGCCTTCAAACGCCACAAGGGACTCGTTGAGGTCAGCGCTTTTCAGCGTCGCCATCCGCATCGTCGGGGTTATGATCACTCCGGATAGCTGAACATCGGGAGCATCCACTTCTTCCTCAACGTCTTCCTCGTCCTCGTCCAGTTCCTGTTCGAGGACCGGCAGGCGGCTCTCGTTGAATACGGGGCGTTCGCTTATGACCGCGTAGGTCTGCAGGGGTTCATTGTCCTCAAGCGCCGGAATATCCAATTGCGGCACGGATCCGTCGGCCGTTGAACCCGGATTTCCTGCCCGCGGCGGCAAGGACCAGACCACTCCGATCACTAGAGAAATGACCACCAACACCGCGATCATCGACGCCAGGCCGATGGCAACCGGGTTTCCTTCGAACCTCTTGATCATGATTCGCCACCCCTACCCAGGTACCCGGACATATTGAACCGGATGTCCAGTGCTGCGGGCTGATTGGTGGCGTCGCGATTGGCCCGGCGACGCGCCCTCGGCTTGATCAGGGTAATTTCGTCAGCGATGACCATGGGGACACTGGTTTCCAGCGAGTACATGATCTTTCTGAAATCTTCGATTCCACAACGCATACGCACGTTGACCGTTACTTTCTGAAAGCGCTCCTGAACCCTCGGGCGGACCGGCTGCCGGCTGACAATCTGACAGGTGTCTTCAGCCTGCGTATTAATCATCTGACCGAGGCGTTCGGACATTTCGGCGGCCGCCTCGTTGAAATCCTCTCCTTCGAGGAACAGGCTCTGGTCCGGCCGGCGCTCTAGTAAATCCTGGAGCAGCGATTCGTACACCACTTTTTGCTGGGCCACGCGCTGATAACGACCCAATTGCTCAGACAACTCGGAAATTTCATTGCCATAATCAATTTGCCGGATGATGAACCAGTGAAAACACAGCATGTAAACAACAATAACTGTGATCACGAACAGCAGGATGGCAGCAAGGCGATTGTTTCCTGGTTCAGCAACTAGCGCCATCAGTCCGACCCGATTTTAACTACGTTGGCATTGACTTCGAAGATTTCCAGCCCGGAACGCGCATCCAGGCGAGTCGATCCGCGAAAAGCCGCCTCATCCAGCAGCGGCGATTCATTGACCATTTCAATCAATTGCTGGGCATTCTGTGACTTGCCCTGCATTTGCACGGACGTTTTGCTGATCACCAACCGGTCCAGGTAGGTGTCATCCGGCAAAATCCTGGTGATATCGGCCAGCACGGCAATGGATAACGGCGTCTCGGCGCGCTTCTTGGCCAGGAACCCGGCAGCTTCACTGTTATCTTCGATTTGTTCCTTGATCCGGGTCACCGCCCGTGCCTCACCCTGCACGGCCAGGATAGCTTCCTCGAGTTCATGCACCTGATGCGACCGCAGCGACAACGACTGGGCCATGACCAGCGCCAGCAAAACCACGCATACGGCGCCCAGCGCCATGTTGAATCGCACCCTGCGATTGGTTACACGGCTTCTGCGGTCTGGCGGCAACAGGTTGAGCCCCAGCGTGTTGTCACCGTCAACAATATCGACACCCGTCAACTGAAAGCCCCGGCCGGAAACTGCCTGAATCAGCGCATCCACCTCCGAACGGGGCGCAACATAAAGCTCCAGTCTGATCTGACCGCTTTCGCCGCCACGATCCAGAATGTTCCAGTCATAATAAACGTCTGTGGCCCGAAACGGCGTTTGCCGGTCCATTTCGAAGGCCAGGACCTGGGCCAGGTTAGGTTCTGCTGCCGCCGGCAAGCGCACTTCCGTATTCAACACGGAATCAAGTTGCAACAACAGGAATCGGGGTGCTTCGATCAGTTCCTCTTCAACCAGCAGATCCTCTACCTGCTGCTGTTGCAACGATACGTCCTGGTCGCCGGACAGGGTCAGCAGTGGCTTCAACTTCCGGTTATTGTCGATACCCACTTCAACAAGGTCACCCTGGGTCGACAGAGTCACGCGGCGCAGGGCATATTGAATCCGCTGCTGCCACGCATCCGGCATGGCAAGCCTGAGCTCTTCAATCCACCAACGAAAGAATTGCCCGACGGGACTTACCTTGAGCCACCCGAGAACCAATACTATTTTTTCTTCGATAACTTGGAACATGGTGTTCTCAGTGATGAAATCCTTCTCGCCAGCGCAAAATCTTGAACGGACGACCATCCTGCGACGCACCGAGCCTGATGGTTGCTTCAATCTGGTCCCAGACCCCGTTTGGCAAGGTCGCTTTGGCGACCACACTATACGTCAGCCCCCTGCCACGCGCCATGGCGACCTGGCCATTGGGCAATGAGGGTCCGACCCCATCCGTTGCATCCTCAGATTGCCTTTCGGCAATGAAGTTCAATGCGTCCTCTTCGGTAACCCCCTCAATTGCCAACAGAGCCTCCTTTGGCGCGTAAGCTGGATCCGGCACTCCTTTCTCAGAGAATACCGTTATTCCCGGTTCGATGATTTTGAAAAGGTCAAAAGGCATGCCAAGAACCTGTAGCAGTTCCTCGATCATGATAAAGGGACGGTTACCCGGCCCGACCCCGAGACCGTAAGATTCATAAGCCGCCAGCTCTGCGCCGTTCGCCCGCTCTATTTCATCCGAATCGGCCCAGTCCAGTATCGCGGCGGCCAGGTAGGCGGCATTTTCCTCTGCCATGCCGTTACCGGACAGCAGCCTGAGCAGCGTTTCTTCATCAGCTGAATTGATATCGATCTTGCCACGTTCATCGGTGACCTGGAGCTCAACCAGGACATCTTCAAACAACAGGGAGTAAGTCCTCCCGTCGGGAACCCACCGGGTGCTCTCATCCGGGTCACGCAAAGCCAATACCGCCAGGTTGAGCCCTGCTTCAGCAGCCAGCCTGGCACGCGTTCCCGAAATAACGGTATGGGCTTCCAGCTGGTCCATGCGGGCCATCAGCGTGTAGGCCCCGGTCGAGATCGTGATCAGTAATAGCACCCACAAAACGATTAGCAGCGCGACACCCTTCTGGCGCAAAGGGGTCATGAAACCGCCGGGCGACGCGACCGGCATTACTGCTGCTTCCGTTTGTTGATCAGTTTGCGAATCGCCCCTTCATAGGACTGATCGATAGCGTCCGTGTCGACCAGTTCTTGCAGCGCCGATGCATCGATCCGGATTGCGGCGGTCAGGGGCGGCCACTTGATATAGACCTCTTCGGTGAACTCAATTTCCAGCGTAACGGCCAGTGGCAATATTTCCGGGGTATCCCAGCGGTTGAGCCATGGCGTAAGCTCACCGGTCTCATCCCGGCCCAGAAAAGCAAACTCGGCGGACTCGATATGGTCCATCAACAGGATCGGGTCACGCTCGAACAACAGGCTTTCCTCATATCCCTGCAGCAGGGCATGCGACAAAACCAGCTCAGAACCGTCTTTACCCTGCACGATTGCCAGTTCCTGCACCTGCGGCCCGCCAAAGCCAAGGTAGCCGGGCATCGGTGCAACAAACCGGATTTTATCCCTGTCGCCCATGAAAACGGTGCGTTGCTGCAATTGTTCATCGATGAAACCCAGCGGAATCATCTGGTTGATCTGCTTCCTCACAAACTGGTGCGCCATGCGAATCCGGCCGCTCTCTTCGAGCACGGCCTGGCCCTTGTCGGTCGCGCGAGTCGATGCTCTCAAACCACCATAAGCGAGTCCCAGCAACATTCCCATCAGGGTCAATGCCAGCAGTATTTCAACCAGTGTAAAGCCGCCGTTGCGTTTCATCATTGCAACCCGTCATTTGCCAGCACGGCGCGGACCGTACTGAATCGCCGGGTTTGCTCTCGCGGCGGCTTACCCCAGGATATTGACAGGTCAACCTGTAGCAGTACGATACCAGTCAACTGAGCCAGTTCGATGCTCCGCATATCAACGCCTGTTGGCATATATTCGAAAACCTCTAGTTCCCACTCATAGTCGCCGGCCTCCCCGTAACTGCTGAAACCACTTTGCAAGGGAATCTCCGTACCTATCTGGTCCATCACCGACTGGGCTGTCAGCGCCGCTTCCGAATAATGCCGCGCCCTGACCGTGTTGCGCATCGAACCCGACAGGATTTCCAGGATAGTGGCGAAACTGAGGGTGAATACGACGAATGCCAGCAGTAGCTCCAGCAGCGTGAACCCGCGTCCGGTTCGCCGTGATGGCATCGAGGAAGCATGTCTGATGTTCACGTCAATTCTCTATTTTTTCGACGGCTGCCTCGCCGGTCAGCCAGGCAACGTTGACCTTGTAGATCCTGCCGTTTGCTTCAAGCCTTACGTTGCCACCTGTTGAACCACCGTCCGGGTAGAACCTGATGCCACCCGCTGTTTCCGACGTCAATTCCGAGCGAGCCGTATTGAGCTCAATGCGCATACCCTCCGGAAGCTTCACCGCGTCGCGCTCCGGCGCCAGGTAACTCATAGCCTCGGTGTCGACCAGGAATACCTGCTGGGATTTGGTCAAAATGGCATGGGTCCGTGTGTACCGCAGGGACGCCGCGAGTTTCCGCGCCGCCGTTCTCATCTCGGCGCCGCTGATATTGCGTGAAATCGATGTGCCGACCAGCGCCAGCATCACTGCTGCGATCACCAGAACGACCATCAATTCGACCAGCGTGAAACCCTTTGCAGCTCCTGTATGCGGTCGCCCGGGCCGCCCTTTGTGATGGCCGATCAAATGGAACTATTCCCAGCTGTTGATATCTGCATTCTTGCCTTCACCACCGGGTTGGCCGTCTGCTCCGAGCGAATAAATATCGAAATCGCCATGCTCGCCAGGGTAGGTGTACACATACTCCCTGCCCCAGGGATCCTTGAGGCTGGAAGATTTGACATACGGACCGTTCCAGCCATCGACGTCACTGGATTCACCCACCAGGTCGGAAAGGCTGTCGGGTGTTGTGCCCGTATCCAGGTAAAAACTCTCCACGGCCATGGCCAGGCGGTTTATCTGGGAGCCGGCCGCTTTGACCTTCGCCCCTTCCGCCTTGCCAATGATGCCCGGCAGAACCAGCCCACCGATCAGGGCCAGAATCACCAGGACCAGCAATAATTCCACCAGCGTGAAACCGCGTGCAGTGTGCCTCTTCCGGGTAAAGCGCATGTCTTTCATTTTCATTTTGTAAGGTTCCTCCCGTCCAGCTATCGTGAGCTCAACCATCCATCAACCCACGAGGTCATTAATACTCAATATCGCGACCAACACCGACAGAACGATGGTGCCGATCAGGACTGCCAGCAGCAGCGTGACCACCGGTGTAAATATCGATAGCAGGCGGTCAATCGTATTTCTTACTTCCAGGTCATAGGTATCAGAGACTTTCATCAGCATGGCATCAAGCTTACCCGTCTCCTCGCCAACACTGATCATCTGCAACGCCAACCTGGGGAAGCGTCCGCTTTTTGACAGGTTGCGTGCCAGGCCGCCGCCGGTTTTGACCTCCCTGGCTGCATCACCGACGTCTTTTTGTAACACCGTATTGCTTAGGACATTGCGAGCAATGGAAAGTGCCCCAAGCAACGGCACACCGTTGGTTAACAGGGTTCCCAGCGTACGACTCAGGCGCGCAATTTCTATCTTGCCCACCAGGTCGCCAACCCAGCGCATCGCCAGCACCCGCTGGTCCCAGGCGAATCGTTTGTCTACATCTGCCAGCATTCGGCGGAACTGCACCACCACCAGGAAAGTCACCAGCACGATCGCCCACCAGAAATTCTGCAGAATGGACCCGGCGCCCAGCACCAGCTTGGTGATAAACGGTAAGTCGCCGCCCAGTTCCTCGAAAATCGGCGTAAATTGCGGAATCACGTAAACCAGCAACAGGATCAGGGAACCCGCGGCGAGCACCAGCAACAGGATCGGGTAAATCAACGCGGATACCACGCTGTCCTTCAATTCCCGGGAACGTTCCAGGTAATCGGTCAAGCGCAGCAAGGTGACGTCTAGGGTGCCACCTACTTCACCCGCCCGCACCATATTCACGAACAGCCGGTTGAACGCGCCATGCTGCTCTTCCAGGGCGTCGGAAAGGCTGCCACCCTCCCTGACCTTGTCGCGAATCTCGGTGACCGTCCGCTTGACACGATCGTTTTCAGACAATTCCTGTAACACCTGCAAAGAACGGTCCAGGGGCAGGCCGGCGACCAGCAGCGTGGACAATTGCTGCGTGAATTCCCCTACCTCCCGGGAATTCATGCCTCGCCGGCCCATCCGCAAAGCGGACAGCCCGAATACACCGGCGCCCGACTCCTTCGCATGCAGCGGGACATTCCCTGCTTCCTGAAGTTTCAGAATAACCATGTCCAGTGAAGCGGCTTCCATGGTTCCCTGTACCGTTTCACCGCTGGGTGCTACAGCCTTGTACTCGAACAGTGGCATCAGGCTTCCTGCGTCACTCTCAGGATTTCTTCAAGGGTGGTTACGCCCCTCTGGCATTTGAGCAATCCATCCTGGTACATGGTCCTCATCCCCTCGCTGACGGCCAGGTCCTGCAATTCACCGGAAGTAGCATGTTGCATGACCAGCCGGCGCACGGGATCAGTGATTTCGAGCAGTTCCAGGATGGATGTCCGGCCTCGAAATCCGGTCGGGTTTTCGGGACCCGGAACAGCGTGATAAAACTGGTAGCTCTGCCCCCCGCCCAGTGCTGGCAGTCCGAGTTCCTCGGCCAGCTCGGGCAGGACGTCATACGGTTCACGGGTGTCCGGGTCGAGGGTACGAACCAGGCGTTGCGCGAGGATCGCGTTGACGGTCGAAGTCAGCAGGTAGTCTTCCACGCCCATGTCGAGCATGCGGGTCACACCACCGGCGGCATCATTGGTATGGATGGTGGATAAAACAAGGTGTCCGGTCAGTGCTGACTGGATGGCGATTCTTGCGGTTTCCAGGTCACGCATCTCACCGATCATGATGACGTCCGGGTCCTGTCGCACGATGGACCTCAAAGCATGAGCGAAGTCCAACCCGATCGAGGCCTTGGCCTGGATCTGGTTGATGCCCTCCAACTGGTATTCGACCGGATCTTCGACCGTGATGATTTTTCTTTCCGGGGTATTGAGCGCACTGAGCGCCGTGTACAAAGTAGTGGTCTTACCGGAACCGGTTGGGCCGGTCACCAGGATGATGCCATGCGGCATCTCCAGTTGCTTCTTGAATCCGGACCGGATTTCATCATCAAACCCCAGTGAATCGAAGTCCAGCACGATGCTTTCGCGGTCGAGAATACGCATGACCACGCTTTCACCGTGCGAGGTCGGAACGGTTGAGACACGCAGATCGAGTTCCTTGCCCTGCACGCGGTGCATGATCCGGCCATCCTGCGGCAAGCGGCGTTCCGCAATATTCAGCTTGGCCATGATCTTGATGCGGCTGATCACCGCGGCGGTCGATTTGGCCGGGGGTGCTTCGACTTCCTGTAACACACCGTCGATCCGATAGCGCACCTTCAGCCGGTTTTCGAACGGCTCGATGTGAATGTCGGACGCACGGCTCTCCACCGCCCTTTGCATCACCAGGTTCACCAGGCGGATGACCGGTGCTTCCGATGCCAGGTCACGCAAGTGTTCGACATCTTCGAGTTCACCCTCATCCCCTTCCCCCAGGCTCTCGACAATCTGGCCCATTGCGCTGCGCCCGCCACCCAGCAGTTTTTCAATGCCGTTTTCGATTTCCGAGGCGATCCCGACCTGAGTAATGATGTTTTTACCACTGGCCATGGCCAGTGCCTTACGGGCAAAGGCATCGCGCGGATTGGCCATCACCACGGTCAAATCACCATTGGCCTCTGCGATGGGCAGGATCAGGTTCTGCTTCAGGTATCGAACTGAGACCCCGGGCAATTCAGGCGCCTGCTCAGGCAGATCCGCTGTGCGAATCAGCGGTAATTCGAGCAACCCTGCCTCCGCTTCGGCTACGTCCCGCTCGGAAACCAGGCCGAGACGCACAAGCAACGTGACCAGGTCGCCACCGTGCTGTTCCTGGTAAGTCAGGGCGCGCTTGAGGTCATTATCCTTCAGCCGCTCATGTTCGATCAGATATTCACAAACGGCGCTGTCAGGCCGCGGCAGCGATGGTTCCGCTGAATGTTCGATATCTGCGATTTCTTCGCCTGTCTGCACTTGGCCTTGTCCTGCTTAACTTAACGGGGTCTTGAACTAGAGTACCGAATTCACGGCCTCTGAGCACAGACACTCAAAAAAATCATGGGTTCCGCCCGTCTTTCAACTGATCCAATTGCCATCCTACGAATTGTTCCACCAGTGGGCGGTTACTGAGCACCCAGACAAAAATCGGGGCCAGCGCCGGCAGAATCAGTGTGCCCAATTGATAGCCCAGCGCAATTGATGAGTCCGAAATGCCATGAGACGTGATCACGGAATGTGTCTGTTCTCCGAAATTGAAAGCCAGCATTTTAAGCGACTCCCACACCACGCCCCACACCTGGACCGCGGTAATCACAATATATCCCACCAGCATGATAATGAATTTTCTGAGCCAGCTGACATCTGAGCCCATCACCAGGCCAAACAACAGCGGCAAGCCGTAACTGAAGATAAGCGGATTGATGACGAAACCGAGTGCGTCCGTCGTCCCGTCCCGGAAAGTGAACGGGATATGCGTTTCCACCTGAAAAAGAAAGTGCTGGTTGGGTTCGACGATGATGCGATAAAAATCATCACCCAGCAAGTGATTCAGAATGGCGTCAGCCGCCATGCGGGCCGGTGCGCCATGAAAGGCCGAAAGGTAAAACCAGATCATGAAGCCAAACAGCATCCACATGGATGCGAGGATCAACAGTTCACTCAGTTTCAGTTCTTCTTTCTGTGTTGCTTCCGCCATAAGTCAATCCACCCATTTCCGGGCATTCAAAAACATCCGCTGCCAGGGCGATTGGGCGCCCCATTCCCTCGGCGCCCAGGAAAAATTCACCGTTCTCAGGGTCCGTTCCGGATGCGGCATCATGATGGTCACGCGACCGTCAGTATTGCACAAACCGGTGACCCCCCCCGGCGAACCGTTGGGGTTCTGGGGATAATGTTCCGTTGCTACACCATGACCGTCCACATAGGTCATGACCACGCGTTCCGGTGCTGACCCTTGCCGTGAAAAGTCTGCCCTCCCCTCGCCGTGAGCAGTTGCAACTGGAATCACCGAGCCTGCCATTCCAGACAACAGGATGGAAGCGGACTCTTCAATTTTAACCAGGCTGAACCTTCCTTCGAATTGTTCGGAACGGTTAGCGACGAAATCAGGCCAGGACTCCGCGCCGGGAATCAGTTCCTTCAGTGCCGACATCATCTGGCAGCCATTACAGACGCCAAGCGCAAATTTTGCCGGGTCGTTGAAAAAGCGACCAAACTGTTTTCGCAGATCCTCATGGAACAGGATGGACTTGGCCCATCCGCGACCCGCACCCAGCACGTCGCCATAAGAAAATCCTCCGCAGGCCACCAGCCCCGAGAATGCTTCGAGGTTGCGGCGGCCATCGACGAGGTCAGACATGTGCACGTCCGTCGCTTCGAAACCGGCGAGGTCGAAAGCCGCCGCCATCTCGACATGGCCATTGACGCCCTGTTCTCTCAAGATCGCAACTGCCGGCCGAGCGCCACGTGCAATGGCGGGCGCTGCTGGGTTCTCGGCTGCATCAAAACTCACAACCGGCTGCATACCCGGACTACCCCAATCGACCACTGATTCCCGTTCTTCGTCGGCGCACTGCGGGTGATCACGCAGCCTCTGCACCACGTGACTGGTTTCAGACCACAAGCCCTGGAGATCCGGCAGTTTTTCGGTCAGAACCTGTTCCCCGGCATTGCTCACCATCAGGCGATCGCCTGGCGCCGGCCGTCCCAGGTCGATGATGCAGGAACCGAGTCCCGCCGCCTCGAGACGCGCAATGACTTCGGCACGGTTGCCGTCAGACACCTGGATGACCGCCCCCGGTTCTTCAGCAAACAGGAAAGCATTTAACTGTTTGGGCGCCAAATCCAGGTGCAAATCAAGACCACAATGGGAAGCGAAAGCCATTTCGCACAATGTCGCAAGCACGCCACCGTCGGAACGGTCGTGATAAGCCGCGATCAGGCCGGACTCATTCAGACGCTGCACCACGTTGAAGAATTGCTTCAACTGGGCCGGGCGGTCCAGGTCGGGTACTTCGCCTGCGAACTGCTGATAAACCTGTGCCAGCGCAGAACCACCAAGCCGGTTGCGTCCCTGGCCCAAATCGATCAGCAACAGGCATGAATCGCCACCGCTGAGATCCAATTGTGGCGTCAGGGTCCGATGCACGTTAACGACGGGAGCAAAAGCGGAAACAATCAGTGATACCGGCGCCAGCATGCGCTTCTCTGCGCCAGCGTCCCGCCACACGGTTTTCATGGAAAGCGAGTCTTTACCCACGGGAATAGCAATCCCCAGTTCGGGGCAGACTTCCATGCCGACAGCCTGCACCGTGTCAAACAAAGCGGCATCCTGGCCGGACTCACCCGCGGCAGCCATCCAGTTCGCGGACAGACGGATCTGAGAGATGTCACCAATCGCAGCGCAGGCCATGTTGGTCACAGCCTCCGCCACGGCCATGCGGCCCGAGGCTGGTGCGTTGAGCACGGCCAATGGGGTCCGTTCTCCCATGGCCATGGCCTCACCGGTATCGGCATTGAATGAACTCAAGGTGACCGCAGCATCTCCAACCGGAACCTGCCATGGCCCGACCATCTGGTCCCTGGTGACCAGGCCACCCACGGTCCGGTCACCGATCGTGATGAGAAAAGACTTGCTGCCTACGCAGGGAAACCGCAGCACACGTTTGAGCGCTTCACCCGTATCGACCCCGGAACCATCGAAGCTGTCACCCTGGAACGAGCGCCGCTCAGCCTCGCGGAACATGCGCGGCGTTTTGCCCAAAAGCACTTCCAGTGGCATATCCACCGGATCTGAACCCAGCAGTTGATCAGTCAGTTTGAGTTGCCGCACCTCGGTGGCCTGCCCGAGCACCGCAAAGGGACAACGCTCACGCCGGCACATGGCTTCAAAAATGCCCAGGCTATCGTCGTCGATGGCCAGTACATAGCGTTCCTGCGATTCATTGCACCAGATTTCCATCGGTGACATGGATGAATCGGCGCTCGGCACCCGGCGCAATTCAAGGCTGCCGCCGTGACCGCCATCGTCCAGCAGCTCGGGCAATGCGTTCGATAATCCACCCGCACCAACATCGTGAATCGACAGTACGGGGTTTTGTTCCCCCATGGCCCAACAGGCGTCGATTACTTCCTGACAGCGTCGCTGCATTTCGGGGTTTCCACGCTGCACCGAAGCATAGTCAAGATTCTCCTGGCTCTGGCCGCTACCCACTGATGAAGCTGCGCCCCCGCCCAGGCCGATCAGCATGGCGGGGCCGCCCAGCACGACAACGTGCGCACCGGGTTTGAGCGGCAGTTTTTGCACGTGCTGCTCGCGGATGGTCCCCATGCCGCCTGCAATCATTATGGGTTTGTGGTAACCCCACAGTATGCCGTCGATGTGTTGCTCGAAAGTCCTGAAATATCCGCACAACGCAGGCCGGCCAAATTCATTGTTGAACGCAGCGGCGCCGATCGGACCTTCGATCATGATTTCCAGCGGGCTGGCAATTCTGTCAGGCTTGCCGAAATCGGTCCGCCAGGGTAAATCCACCCCGGGTAAATCCAGGTGAGAAACCGAGAATCCGCTGATGCCCGCCTTGGGGCGCGCACCGCGACCGGTGGCGGCTTCATCCCGGATTTCGCCACCGGACCCGGTAGCCGCTCCAGGAAAGGGCGAGATGGCGGTCGGATGATTGTGCGTTTCGACTTTGATCTGGAACGGCAGACTCTCGGTATACCAGGAATAAACGCCAGACTGCGGATCGATAAAGAATCGCTGCCCTTGCGGCCCGCTTATGACGGCTGAATTGTCATGATAGGCTGAAAGCACGCCATCCGGCGCACAGGCATGCGTGTTGCGGATCATTCCAAACAGGGTCTGCTCCATCGGTTGACTGTCGATGGTCCAGTTGGCATTGAAAATCTTATGCCTGCAATGCTCCGAGTTGGCCTGGGCAAACATCATCAGCTCTGCATCACTGGGGTCACGGCCCATTGTGGCAAAAGCAGCTACCAGGTAATCAATTTCATCTTCAGACAGTGCAAGGCCGAGTTCCGCGTCTGCTTTGCGCAGCGCATCCGCGCCCTCTGTCAATGCAGGGATGAAGGCGAGCGGGCGCGGCGGATTATGTTGGAATATCTCCCGCGCGGCTGCCAGTGATTCCAGCACCGACTGCGTCATGCGGTCATGCAGCGCAGTAATGGCTGCCGGTTTTTGTTCCGCGCGCACTCCCTGCAGACGATAGGCCACCCCTCTTTCAATGCGATTGACCGACTTGAGCCGGCAGTGCCAGGCAATGTCGGTCGCCTTGGTTGACCAGGGCGATTGCGTACCCAGCCGCGGCACGACCAGTAACAACCCGTTCTCGTCCAGACCCGAAACAGGGTCGCCATGCAGCAAATCCTGCAGGGCGCGAATATCCGCATCGCCCAGGGATGCTGTGGATTCGATGAGATAAACGAAATGGGCTTCCAGTCCGATATGCGGTCCGGCTGGACCGCTGATCAGCTGAACCAGCTTGCGCTTACGAAAATCGGAAAGGGCGGGTTCTCCCAGGAGGCAGGTGAACTCGGACAAAACAGTACTCCCGAACTGTGGCAATCAGCCGGCAGAGATGCCGGCTTTCTGGGATGACAGTTTAACCTATTTGAGAGACTGGCTGAGTTTTTCGATCATTCCGCAGCAGCGGGGACTGCTGTCAGTTCATCCAGCCTGGCTCGCAGTTTTTCCGGCGGCATGTAACCCGGAATCAGCGTACCGTCCGCTGTCAATAATGCAGGTGTGCCCGTCACACCCAGCGCCATACCGAGTTGGTATTGCTCAGCGATCGGATTCTCGCATTGCAATGGATCGGGATCACTGCCCATTTTGGCCTGGGTCATGGCATCCTGCTGATCCTCTGCACACCAGACAGAAACAGCCTTGTCATAGGATTTTGAACCGATTCCCGCCCGCGGGAAAGCCATGTAGTGAATGGAAATACCATTTTCGTTGTACTCTTCGACCTGGGCGTGCAATTTACGGCAATAGCCACAATCGATGTCGGTAAAAACCGTCAGCTCGTACTCGGGATTTTCCGGCGCGAAAGTGATCTGCTTGGCCGTATCGATACCCCCAAGCAGTTCCTGGCGAACTTCCGCCTTGGCAGTCTCGGTGAGGTCCTCGCGGGTCTCGAGGTTGACCACCCTGCCCTGTATCAGGAATTTTCCATCAGCCGTTGCGTACACAATGTCGCCGCCGATCTGCACCATTAAAACGCCTTCGATGGGTGTTTCAGAAATAGCGATCGAGTTGGCGTTCGGAGCCAGGCCTCGAATCTTTTCTTCGACTATTGAGAAATCTTGCTGAGCGACCGCGTTGAGCGAAATCGCTAGCAGTGAACCGGTAATTATCGTTTTCATGTGCCTCATGGCGAACCTCGTGTTTATCATGCACCCTAACTGACCGCACTTTTCAGCAAACGTTCAACCACGGGGGTGATGTTTGTTATGCAACTGCTTCAAGCCCTCGCGGGCGATATGAGTATATATCTGGGTGGTCGAAAGGTCACTATGTCCCAGCAGTAATTGCACCACCCGCAAGTCTGCACCATGGTTGAGCAGGTGGGTGGCAAAAGAGTGCCGGAGCATATGCGGTGACACGGACTGGGAAATTCCGGCGGCAAGGGCATACTTTCGAACGGCGTACCAGAATGCCTGGCGGGTCATTCCGGATTTCCTGTTGGTCACAAAAACCAGGGCGCAGTTTCCTTCCTTCAGCAACTCCGGGCGCGATTCCTCGAGGTAGCGCTGCAACCAGGAAAGCGCCTCTTCTCCCAGCGGTACCAGGCGCTCTTTTCCACCCTTACCCATGACCCGGACAATACCCTGGTTGATTCCGAGATTCACTGCTTCAAGCGAAATCAGTTCGCTTACCCGCAATCCCGTCGCATACATCAATTCCAGCATGGTCCGGTCTCGCAAACCCAGGGGTCTACCAACATCCGGTGCTTCCAGCAAAGCTTCAACCTGTTGCTCACTGAGCGCCTTGGGCAAACCCCTGCCCAGCTTCGGGCTGTCGATCAGGGCCGACGGGTCCTGACGGATTCGGCCGTCACGCATTAACCACTGGTACAACTGCCGGATTCCGGACAAGTAACGGGACAGGGAACGAGGACTGCGGCCTGCCTGCACCTGGCTGGCCAGGAAGTGCAGCAGGTCTTCACGGCTCGCCAGCAGCAGGGAGCTGTGACGTTTTTCCAGGTGGTTGGCCAGCAGGGTCAGGTCGTAGCGGTAGCTGGACAGCGTGTTCTTGCTGAGTCCGCGTTCCGCCCACAGGGCATCCAGAAAACCCTCAATCAGTTGCTCGTCAGCAGGCATCATTCACGATGTGCGGCGGCGCCGCTCTTCCTGCAGGTGAATCATCCACTGACGGGCGGCTTCACGGGTTTTCTCATAGCGGCTCGCCCTGCCCCAGTCTGCGCTGGCGCTGTCAAAGTTACCCAGATTGAACTGGGCCATGCCCCTGAGCAGGTAGACTTCAGCAGTCTTGCGCTCATCCAGGCCACCTTTTTGCAACGCGAGGTCGAGTGATTCAAGCGCCGCCGGCCAGCGCTCCAGGTCAACCAGGATAAAGGAACGGCGCAAATCAATGACCCCGTCACTGGCCGCTGTTCCGGCTTGTTCATAGGCCAGCAACGACCGCTCTAATTCCTCTGCCGCATACCAGGATTCGGCGACAATGGTCCAGTGATACGTGTTGGATTCAACGATACCGGCTTCGATGCCATTTTGCAGAACCGCGGCAGCCTTAAAAGGTACATCGCTGTTGCTGTACAGACTGGAGAGGTAAAGCAGGTCGGTCTGCTTGTCGAGCAGCCCGTTTCTGTATGCCAGTGCCTGGACCGCCAATGCCTGGTCAACTTTTTGCAGTCGGAAATAAATCTGCGAAAGCTGCGTCCAGTAGGTTTTGTTCCCAGGCCACTTCGAGACCATGATTTCAAGCGTTGCCGTGGCCTGCGGGAACTGCTCCAGCTCATATTGCGCCGCCAGTTTCAACTGGTACCAGGGCTCCTTCGGATCATCGTCCACCGATATGGCCTGGTCGATCGCTCGCACGGCGCCGGCGTAGTCTTCTTTCTGGATATAGATGGACGCTTGCAGCACGTAGGCCGCAGACGTGATCTCTTCGGCCGGGGACTCACAAAACCACAGGTCCAGTTTTTCCAGCGCCTCATCGTAACGGTCCTGCATGAAATACAGCTGGGCGATCTGGTACATCAACGTGAAATGAGCCTGGTCCGGCAAGGTGTTCAACTCAACAGCTTGTTCGAAAAAACCGAGAGACGCCTGGTAATTGCCTCGCGACCACTCCACCTGCGCCAGGGCCTGGTTCAGAATGGCCTGCAAATATGGCTCGCGCCCTGCCTTACCCAGCATTTTCCGCAAATCCTCATAAGCTTCGTCATACTGTTGTGCTGAAACCTTCTCATAAATCACATTGAGTTGTTTCCAGACCCGTTCATCGAGCGCCCTGGTTCCCACATCACGTTGCACGCCACACGAGTCCGGCTGGCCCAAAACCGGCTCTATCGGCGCGAGCACCAAAAACAGTCCCAGCAGCAAGCCCGGGAGCAGTAAGGAAGTGAACCTGTTAAGACTTTCAGCCCGGAGCATCATTTCAGGAATCGTCCAGCGTGAAATCAATGACCTGGGTGGCGCGCCGCTCCACAGCAACACCGTCTATCACCCTTGGCTTGAATTTCCATTTCAGAATGGCCCGTATCGCCTCCCGGTTGAAGAGCCTCGGCGGCTTGGCATCAATCACCCGCGGGTCCTTCACCGTACCTGCCTCGGTGATGGTGAATTCAACCTTCACCCAGCCCTGGGTGCCGGTCATCGCCGCTTCCCTGGGATACATCGGGCGAATCACCACCACCGGAATGATATCTCCTTCCGCGGTTTGATCGACCTGCTGGAAGTTACCGATGAACATCCCGGAACCGCCGACCATCGGCACGTCCAGGTCGGGAATGTCCATGCTTGGCATATTCCGGACCTCCTGGTCCATCTTGGAGATCTGCATCCTGGGTGGCGGCGGCGGTTCTTTTGGCGGCGGCGGTTTTGTGGGCTTGAGCCGACTCTTGGTGATGATTGCATCCGGTATTTCGACCGGCCCGAAACGAATACCGGAAATGGCGGCCAGGTCCACCCGCTGATCTCCCCCTGAAGAGATCAGCTTGTACATGAACAGGAACAGGCTGAAGGTCACGCCAACCGCCAGCAGCGCTGCAACCAGGACACGCAGATGCTTCATGCGCACTATCCGCCCGGATTCTCGGCAGCAATGGCGACTCCTTCAACACCTGCCAGTTTCACCTGGTCCATCACCCTGGTGACGGTGCCGATGCGCGAACCCTTGTCAGCGACGATGACCACGCTGCCCTCGGGGTTCTCGGCCTTGGCTCGCTCCACCATCTGCCGGACTTCCCGTAGTTCGATCGGTCGTTTCGCCATCCAGATTTCGTCGTTGGGGCGAACGCCGATCAGGATGGTTCCATTCTGCAGTGCAGCAGCCTGTTCCGCCTGCGGTTTGATGATGCTGGCGCCGGTCTCCTTGGTGAAGGAGGTCGTGACGATGAAAAAGATCAACATGATGAAAACGACATCCAACATCGGCGTGATGTTGATTTCAGCTTCTTCAGAATGTGCATGCCTTCTGGCCATGCGGGCTCCCGACTCCTTATTGGTGATGCTGCAACAGGTCTTCGAGTTTCTCGGTTTCCACCTGTGCCTTGTGCTCCAGCCAGGTGCCGAAGTAAACACCGGAGAGCGCAGCAACCATTCCTGCCATGGTCGGAACCGTCGCCATCGAAACCCCGGCAGCCATGGCCCGCGCATTGCCACCCCCGCTGTAGGTCATCACGTCGAAGACCGCGATCATTCCGGTAACGGTACCCAGTAAACCCAGCAGCGGACAGATAGCGATCAGCACCCGGATCAGGCCCACGTTTTGCCTGAGGGCCAACGAGGTCTCGGATACCAGGCCTTCCCGGATTCGTTTCGCATACCACGAAACCGTATCGGAGCGAGCTTCCCAGTCTTCCAGAATCGCGGCCTTGCGGGCCGGGTGGACTTTGTAAAAGTACCACAGGCGTTCAAGAATGAAGGTCCACATCAGGAACAATGCGAACATGATGGCCCAGAGGACGTTTCCCCCCAGTTCAATGAAGTCGCGGATCGCGCCGATGGCCTGGTACAACCAGATCATGCACGTTGCTCCGCTATCCGGGCGATGATGCCGGCCGCCTGTTCTTCCAGCACCTGGATCAGGGCCTTGGCCTTACCTTGCAGGAAGCTGTGGAACAACGTCAGCGGAATGGCGACCGTCAGTCCGAGCACGGTAGTGACCAGTGCCGTTGAGATGCCGCCGGCCATCATCCTGGGGTCGCCGGTGCCGAACAGGGTGATCATCTGGAAAGTGGCGATCATGCCCACCACGGTGCCCAGCAAACCCAGCAGTGGCGCCACCACGTAGAGAACCTTGATAAAACTCAGCCCCGTTTCTATCGGCGCAGTTTCACGCAATATGGCCTCATCCAGTTTCAGCTCGAGCGTTTCCAGGTTGACCTCGGGATTATCGGAATAGATCGACAGCACCCGGCCAAGCGGATTATTCCTGTTGGCCTGCTGGTCCTTCATCTGGCGAGCGATCTTGCCGCCTGTCGAATACAGAGAGAACGCTTTCCACAGGCACAGCAGCAAACCGAACAGCCCTAGCCCGAGGATCACATAACCCACCGGACCGCCATCTTCTCTGACCCGTTCGATCGGTGTCTTTGACTGCACCACGGCCCTGAGTATCTGGCCACGTGTGAAATCAACCGACATCGGAATGATCTCCTCTGTCCCTGCGCCCTGCAAGTCTTGCGCCATGCCGACATACCGGCCAGCAGGCTGGCGGGGCAGTTCAATGAAATTTTCCCTGCTTTTACGGGTGTCCCAGTCCAGGAAAATGCCCTCGGAAACGGCATTGAAAACGCCGAGGCGGACGATTTCCAGCTGCTCCTTCTCGCCACTGGTGCGCTCAACCGGGGCCGAGAAGCGAACAACTTTGCCGGACTCTGCAATTTCTGTAACCATCGCTGACCACAACTGCCTGAGTTCCGGTACGGTCGGTAACTCCCTGCGCTGCGCCAGGTCGGAAAGGAACTGTGTCCTTCCGGGCAATTGTGCCGTCACCATTGAATCATCCAGCGCAGCCTGCACGTCTCCGGCAGACTGGCGAACGACGCCGAACAGCTCACCCAGGTTACCCATTCGCTCCGACAGCGTGATTTCCTGGTCAGCCAGGGCTCGCTCATTCTGATCGTATTCCACCCTGAGGCGATCTGCGCGGGCGTTCTCATCGGCGAGTTCCCGCCGGGCATCCACCAGCAACTGCCGCTGGTTATCTCTTTCGCGGACAAAACGGGCTTCACGCTGTTGGTTGACTTTTGCCTCGCTAGTGGCCGCTTCACGAACGATCTGTGACAGCTCTTCCAGCGTTTGCGCAGAAACCGGTGAGACTGCCAGGCAGAGAAGCACCGGTAGCAAACGCGTGATGAGCTGACTCATTTGGCCGCCTTTGGCCCGGGAACGGGCAGCATGACCAGGTTCGGCGCCTTTTCATTACGGGCGATGGCGAGGCCGTCTTTGACTTCGAGCCGGAATCGGTCGTCGTCGAGTTCTTCGAAGACCCGGCTCCTCGGATTAAACCAGCCGGTCACTGAATGATCGCTGGTCTGGTAAACCAGCAGCATGCGGCCTACTCGCAGAAACTCGACAGTCTGTCCGGTGGTCGGCAATGCATCTGAATACGCCTCTGTGGTTCGTCCAAACTCGAGTTCGCTCTGGAAGACCTCCATCACTTGACGGTACTTCTCCGAAGCAGTCACTTCTGCCTGGTCCATCATCTGTCGCAGGCGAACGACCCGCGCCCGTCGCTCCTCAATGCGGAAAGGGATATCCGCTTCAACAATGCGTTCCAGCGAGCTGATCATTTCGAGCATCAGGGGAACCACACCCCGGTTGGTTTCCTCCAGGCCGGCCAACTGTCGATTGATCGAGGCCATTTCATTGTGCTGGTCGTCGACGACATTCTGCAGATTGTCGTTGTAAATTTTCAGGCTCTCGGTTTCACGAACCACCACCCGGAATTCACTCAAAAGATCTTGGGTTTGTCGCGCGAGATTGGAAACCCGGCTTTGCGATGCTGCAGAATTCTGGTTGATCTGTGTTTCCATGTTCACTGTAGAGTCCAGTGACTGGGCGAACGTCATGTTGATCGGCAAAATCAGCACAGAAGCCCCGAGAAGCATCAGCCTGGATCGGAAATTTGGTTTT
>Ga0316187_10001089_pt1 | contig 22903 bp, 17 predicted proteins | sample CroRivburrow1_MG_FD_204927 | JGI IMG/M metagenome (GOLD analysis project Ga0316187, IMG submission 204927) | Coastal sediment microbial communities from Maine, United States - Cross River worm burrow 1 | ecosystem: Environmental > Aquatic > Marine > Coastal > Sediment | place: USA: Maine...
CATTGCCGATACCGGCCTGGCTCAGGGCGCGCTCCAGCACCCAGCGAATCGAGCTGTCGTCGTCCACAACCCAGACCTTAGCTTGTCTGTGCATCTTTGCATTCCATTGGTAAGTGAATAGTAAATTGCGTTCGCCCGGGAACGCTTTCGCACTCCATCAGGCCGCCGTGACGGCTGACGATCGCCTGGGCGATTGACAGGCCCAGGCCCGTTCCGTCGGCGCGTCCGGTGACCATAGGGGCGAAAATAGCGTGCAGCATATCCTCGGGTACTCCCGGGCCGTTATCGATGATATCTACCCGGCAACCCAGCCGGTGACTTTTGGAGCCTACTGTCAGGTGACGCTCGGAGCGGGTGCGTAGCGTGATGTGGCACTGCTCCGGTGACGCCGCTACTTGCAGCGCGTTGCGCACAATATTCAGCACCGCCTGGATCAGCTGCGCCCGATCTGCCGGGAATTCCGGCAGGCTGGGGTCGTAGTCGCGGGAGATGCGCGTTTCATTACTGGACTCTGCAACAATCAGGTTGCGCACATGCTCGAGAACCTCGTGAATGTTGAGTGGCTGGATGTCAGGCTGCAGGTTGGGCCCCAGCAGTTTATCTACCAGGTCGCGCAATCTATCGGCTTCGCGAATGATGACATTGGTATATTCCTGGAGGCTTTCGTCAGGTAACTCCCTGGCCAGCAGTTGCGCGGCACCGCGCACTCCGCCCAGGGGATTCTTGATCTCGTGGGCAAGGCCCCGTATTACCGCCCGGGTAGTTTCCTGGGCGTGGATCAGGCCCTCTTCCCGGCTGATCTTCAGCAGCCTGTCCACCGCCTGCAACTCCACCAACAGGGCGATACCGCAATCACTGCCGCTGACCGGGGTGACCATCAAATCGACATGGATTTCCTGCCCCGAGAGGAGCACCAGGCTTTCGCCGCGTCGCGATAAGGGGTTGTTGCTGCCAAGCACCTGCTGCAGGCCCGCTACCCAGCTATCGCTGTTCAGCAGCAGTTGCTCCGCATGCGTCCCTACGCAGCGTGATTCGGAGGTCTCCAGCAGGACCTGTCCGGCAGGATTCAGGGCGACCACGCGCAACTCGCTGTCCAGTGCAACGATACCCGTACTGATATTGTCCAGAATGTCCTGGTCCTGCAGCATTGCTACCCCGAGCTGGTTGTTGCGGCGGACGCCGCCACTTTACTTTGCAAAAATAGAGCCAGAAAAGGGTTCAGTGCAGTGAAATATCCAATATGCCTGAAATTAGTGCATATTAATGATAGTAATTGATCACTAACGCATCAACCTGCGTGATTACGGGGTTAGCAGCTCAATAATTGAATGCGCGAGCCGTATGCGGCCACCCCATAATGCACCAACATGGTGCATTATGGGGTGGCCGCTGTCCAGTTAATTGCCGGCGCGTCTATTGGGGCTGTTGATGGAGGGCCGCATCACGTAGACGCGTACCGGGTCTGAACTGGCCAGATGCTGTCCCTGCTCATCGACCACTGCCACGGTAATATCGTGGGCACCACGAAACACATTGGTCAAGGCCCAGGAGTTTCCTTGCTGCGGGTCGCCCCAGGGAATTCCGTCCATGTACAACTGCAGGGACGCACCCCTGCCCAGGCCGGGCTCCACTTGGACATCGACGGCAAAGTTCCCGGGTCCCATGGGAATGGTGGTTTCATTTGCTGGAATCCTGATGGCAACAGACATACCGTTACCCTCAGGCTCGTCCACCGGCGCAACGGGTTTGGGTCTGGGCCGCACCTGGGTTGCGGGGGTGGTGTTGGTTGTGGGCAGGTCCACCGGCTCCGCGGAAGTACTGGTAGCGGGGGGCTTGTCAGTGAAGACCACGTTGCCCTGCTCATCTGTGGTGCGATAGATCTCTGCACTGACTGTCCAGGGTAGGAGCAAGCCAAGCAACAACAAGGTTCTGATCATCATCCCATATGACCTCTTTGACAAACCGGAAAGAACACACCATAGCAGAAAAATGCCGCTGTTATGAGTTTGCCCTGGTCCCACCTATCCCGGCTTGCCGGGCATAATAAAAAGTATTCACACATTAGGCACCTACCGAGGGAGCGGGCGGGAAACACCTTCCCGCCCGCCCGCGTCCGGTCCCCACCACCGTGCTAATTTGCGAAGAACCATAAAAAAAGCCCGCTCAAGTTGAGCGGGCTTCGGGGTATTGCCGGTAGGCTTATACCGAGTAGTACATGTCGAATTCCACCGGGTGGGTGGTCATGTTCAGGCGTTCAATTTCCTCTTCCTTCAGCGCGATGTAAGCATCGATCATGTCGTCAGAGAATACTCCGCCGGCAGTCAGGAACTCGCGATCTGCGTCCAGTGCAGCCAGGGCCTGGTCAAAGGTGGCCGCCACCGTGGGGATAGCCTTGCCTTCTTCCGGGGGCAGGTCGTACAGGTCCTTGTCCGCGGCATCGCCGGGGTGGATCTTGTTCTGGATGCCATCCAGGCCAGCCATCAGCAGGGCAGCGAATGCCAGGTAGGGATTGGCGGTCGGGTCGGGGAAGCGAACCTCGATGCGCTTGCCCTTGGGGTTGGGCTCGTAGGGAATGCGGATAGAGGCAGAGCGGTTGCGGGCGGAGTAGGCCAGCATGACCGGCGCTTCGAACCCGGGAACCAGGCGCTTGTAGGAGTTGGTGGATGCGTTGGTAAAGGCGTTCAAAGCCCTGGCGTGCTTGATGATGCCGCCTATGTAGAACAGGGCGTCCTCGGACAGGCCGGCATAGCTGTCGCCGGCGAATACATTCTCGCCATCCTTGGAAATGGACTGGTGCACGTGCATGCCTGAGCCGTTGTCACCTACCACAGGTTTGGGCATGAATGTCGCAGTCTTACCGTAAGCGTGGGCCACGTTGTGTACGCAGTATTTGAGAATCTGTACTTCGTCGCCTTTTTTAACCAGGGTGGAGAAGCGGATGCCGATTTCGCATTGCCCGGCCGTGCCTACCTCGTGGTGGTGTACTTCCACATCAAGGCCCATCTGCTCCATAGCGGTGCACATGGCGGCGCGGATGTCGTGCAGTGAGTCTACCGGTGGCACCGGGAAGTAGCCGCCCTTGACGCCGGGACGGTGGCCGATATTGCCTTCCTCGAACTGGTGATTGGAAACCCAGGCCGCCTCCTCGGAATGAATCTGGTAGCTGGCGCCGGACATGTCGACTTTCCACTTGATATCGTCGAAGACGAAGAACTCTGGCTCCGGGCCGAAATAGGCGGTGTCGCCGATGCCGGTGGAGTTCAAGTACGCCTCAGCGCGCTGTGCTACGGAGCGCGGATCGCGATCGTAACCCTGCATGGTGGAGGGCTCTACCACATTACAGCGCAGGATGACCGTGGCATCGTCGGTGAAGGGGTCCAGCACTGACGTGCTGTCGTCAGGCATCAGGATCATGTCTGACTCGTTGATGCCCTTCCAGCCGGCGATGGAGGAACCGTCGAACATTTTGCCATCGTCAAAGAAGTCCTCGCTGACCTCCTTGGACGGAATGGTCACATGCTGTTCCTTACCGCGGGTATCGGTAAAACGCAGGTCTACCCAGCGCGCTTCGTTTTCTTTTATCAGGTTCAGAGTTTGCTCTGACATCTCGTTTCCTCCATCGGATTGTAATCGGGCCAGCGGCGCCGGCCTGCTTTCATGCTTCTGGTGTCGGCAGTTCCGAAGCGACCAGAAAATCTCAGCAAGCTCCTTAGCAGCAAGAGCTGTGCCAAAAAGGTGCTAAACATAACCCAATGAATTATATGGAGTTTTTGCCGGCAGCAGCACGGGAGACGCCATAAATGCACCAAGACAGTGCGTAAACGCCCTATATTGGTGCGCCTGTTGCAACTCGTTGGGGAGTGTGTGCCTGACCCGCACCAAAATAGTAAGTGGGTCCGTATAATACCCGGCTTATCAGACGCAACCGTTTATGGCCTCTATGAAATTCGTTGTCAAGTATTTCCCGGAAATCGTTATCAAGAGTAAGCCCGTACGGCGTCCCCTGGGCTGAGGCCATGATTGTGGATATCTGCCACCCGGAAGAGGAGGAGCCGGCGCCTTGCAGGTCAAAGTGTATGCTCCCTGATCCCGGCGACCAACCGATCGATCATCGGGCATGCCCATTGCGTGACTTTAGGGTATAATCCGCGCCCTTTTTTAGGCGGTCCGCTGCCCTGAGGTATTCCCTTGATCGAAAAGCTTCGCAATATCGCCATTATTGCCCACGTTGACCACGGCAAGACCACACTGGTGGACTGTCTGCTGCAACAATCGGGTACTCTCGATCGCCGTTCAGAAGGGGCCGAGCGCATCATGGACTCCAATGACCAGGAGCGTGAGCGCGGCATCACTATCCTGGCCAAGAACACGGCCATCGAGTGGAACGACTACCACATCAATATCGTGGATACCCCCGGACACGCCGACTTTGGTGGCGAGGTGGAGCGCGTGTTGTCCATGGTCGACTCCGTGCTGTTGCTGGTAGATGCGGTGGACGGTCCCATGCCCCAGACGCGTTTTGTCACCTCCAAGGCCTTTGAGCAGGGTCTGCACCCGATTGTGGTGGTCAATAAGGTGGACCGCCCCGGCGCGCGCCCTGACTGGGTTGTGGATCAGGTGTTCGACCTGTTTGATCGCCTGGGTGCGACAGAGGAGCAGCTGGACTTTCCGGTGATTTTCGCTTCGGCTATCGAGGGCATCGCGGGTCTGGACCACGAGGACATGTCGGCCGATATGCAGCCTCTGTTCGAGACCGTGATAAAGCATGTACCCGCGCCCAAGGTAAATTCCGATGGTCCGCTGCAATTGCAGATCAGTGCTCTTGATTACAACAGCTACGTGGGTGTTATCGGCGTGGGCCGCATTACCCGCGGTACCCTGTCACCCAACACCCAGGTGGTGGTGGTCGATATTGAAGGCGGCACCCGAAAAGGCAGGGTATTGCAGGTGATGGGCTATATGGGCCTGGAGCGGGTTGATGTGCCATCCGCCGAGGCGGGCGATATCGTGTGTATCACCGGGATCGAGGGACTGAATATCTCCGACACCCTGTGTGATCCGGAGCATGTGGAAGCATTGCCGGCCCTGTCGGTGGATGAGCCCACGGTCAGTATGACCTTCCAGGTCAACGACTCGCCCTTTGCCGGGCTGGAGGGCAAGTACGTTACCTCCCGCAATATCAAGGAGCGCCTGGAGCGTGAATTGATCCACAACGTTGCGTTGCGGGTGGAGCCGGGTGACAGCCCGGACAAGTTCAAGGTATCCGGGCGCGGGGAGCTGCACTTGTCGGTGTTGATAGAAACCATGCGGCGCGAGGGCTTTGAGCTGGGCGTTTCGCGCCCCGAGGTGATCCAGAAAGAAGTGGACGGGGTGCTGCATGAGCCCTATGAGCAGTTGGTCATCGATTGTGAAGACCAGCACCAGGGTTCCGTGATGGAAGAGTTGGGCCTGCGTCGCGGGGAACTGGAAAATATGGTGCCCGATGGTAAAGGCCGGGTGCGCCTGGAGTTTATTATTCCAGCACGCGGGTTGATTGGTTTTCGTTCCCTGTTCCTTACCCTGACCTCCGGCGGAGGTATCATGACCCACGTCTTCGACCACTACGGGCCGGTTAAGAACGCGGAAATTATGCACCGCAGCAACGGTGTGTTGGTGTCAATGGTTAAAGGCAAGACACTGGGCTATTCCCTGTTTAACCTGCAGGAGCGGGGGCGGATGTTCATCGAGCCCAATGTGGATGTTTACGAGGGCCAGATTATGGGCCTGCACAGCCGTGGTAATGACCTGGTGGTGAACCCTACCAAGGGCAAGCAGCTCACCAATGTACGGGCCTCCGGTACCGATGAGGCGCTGACATTGACACCCCCGGTGCGCCATACCCTGGAGCAGGCACTGGAGTTCATCGAAGAAGACGAGCTGGTGGAAGTGACCCCGCAAAGCATACGCCTGCGCAAGAAGCTGCTGCAGGAGCACGAGCGCCGCAAGGCTGCCCGCGGCGGCTAGTCGCCCGACTGGTATGCGCGTCCTGTTGCAGCGAGTCAGCCAGGCCAGCGTTGTCGTTGACGGCAGCAGCGTCGGCGAGATCGGGCGCGGTTTGCTGGTATTTTTGGGGCTGGATCAGGGCGATAACCGGGACGCGGCGCAGCGTATGCTGGAGAAACTACTGGCCTACAGGGTGTTTCCCGACGCAGGCGGACGCATGAACCGCAGCGTGGTGGATATTGCCGGCGGCGTATTGCTGGTCTCCCAGTTCACCCTGTCTGCGGATACCGGCAAAGGCTTGCGCCCCAGTTTTTCCAGCGCTATGCCGCCGGATGAGGCCCGGGAGCTTTACGCTTACCTGTTACAGGCTTTGCAGCAGCGCCACCAACCCGTCGCGGCAGGCGTATTTGGGGCCGATATGCAGGTGAGCCTGGTTAACGACGGTCCGGTGACTTTCCTGCTGGAGGTCTAGCGGCCCTCAGTCACCTTGCGCAAGGTACAGCATTTGCACATGCATAATGCCGTCCTCGTCATAAGCATCTCCCTGGGTGGCAAACCCCAGGTCGGTATAAAAGCCCTGCAGGTAGGACTGTGCGTTAATGCGTATGTCATTGTCGGGCCAATGCTGTGTGTTGTGCGCTATGCCCCTGGCCACCAGCGCCCTGCCCAGGCCGCCGCCGCGCGCTGCGGGTGCGACAAGAATTCGCCCGATGGAGCTTTCGTTATAGCTGGTGCCCGGCGGCAGGCAGCGCTGATAGGCCATGAGCTCTGCCCCCAGCCAGCACAGTATGTGTGTTGCCTGTTGGTCGTTCCCGTCCAGGTCCTGGTAGAGGCATTGCTGTTCAATTACAAACACCTCCTGGCGCAGGCGCAGTATCTTATACAGCTCGTCGTTGCCCAGTGCCTGAAAGCTTGTGGTCTGCCAGTGATAGGGCATGGCCCCTCCAAAATGTTGAGCGCGGACGTTCTCCCGCGGCAGATTAGTTGCTACTATAGGCTGGAAATAGCTGTCCGAAAAGGTATCTGTACCTTGCCGGGGGGCAATATAACAAGGCGTTAAGCAGTCGGGGGCCACACGGTCTCCGTGTTGACTGGACAGGGGTTTGCCGATGTTGGCTAATGCTGAACTCGCGCAGGATTATTCAATATTGAATCAACAATACCAGCAGCTGGTGAGCGCGCTGCTGGAAGCTGTTGGTTTGCAGGGTATACCCTTTGAAGTGGCGGTCACCGAACAGGGTAACTTCCGCGGCTTTGACGGTGGCCAGTTTTATGTCGTGCAGCGCGGCTCTCTCTGCGCCCGCTACCAGGGCAAGGTTGTGTATACACTGGAACAGGGCGATATCCTGTTGCCGGATATTGTCGGTCTGGCGGACCAGGAAATTACGGTTTTCTACGGTAGCGAGGTCGGTGCCACCCTGCACAGTTATCCTGCACTCGATTTCATGAGCCGTGTATTTACCGAGCGGGAGGCGACCAAGCTGTGGACCCGCCTGTTAGTTACCTACTCCGGTATTATGCTTAGAATAACCGCAGCAAGAACCCGGGATGACACCACTGCCACCCCGGGATATGAGGAATATGAGCCTGGTGACGTTATTATCCAGCAGGGTGAGCGTGCGGATTACGTGTTCAATATGTCCTGTGGGGTCGCTGAAGTACTGGTGGATGATGTCACCGTAGGTCGCATTGGCGAAGGAGAGATATTCGGCGCCATGGCGGCCCTGACCAACGCCGATCGCAGCGCCACTGTCAGGGCAAAAACCAACTGCTCAGTGGTCAAGGTGCCCAAGGAGCAGTTTACTGAGCTGATCAAAAACAATCCGGCGACGATTCACAGCCTGTTGATCGACATGGCCAATTCCATCGTCAACCTGAATGAACAGCTGGTGGGGCTGCGCGGTAGTCACGGCGTGGATTAACACCTCTTGGACTGCGGCGCTTTCCGGCACCTCGCAGCCGCATACCTTCCCGCCGGAGCACATTCTAATTTAGCAACTCACAGGCCAGTGTTACATGTCTGATATTCTCGAAATTGATAACGACGGCATCGAACAGGTGTCGCTCAAGCAGTATACGGAGAAGGCTTACCTGGACTATTCCATGTATGTCATTCTCGATCGCGCCCTGCCCCATGTGGGTGACGGACTCAAGCCGGTGCAGCGGCGCATTGTTTATGCCATGAGTGAACTGGGGCTGAAGTCCTCGGCCAAGTACAAGAAATCGGCGCGCACTGTGGGTGATGTAATCGGTAAATTCCATCCCCACGGGGACAGTGCCGCTTATGAGGCCATGGTGTTGATGGCCCAGAATTTCAGCTACCGCTACCCCTTGGTGGATGGCCAGGGCAACTGGGGTTCGCCGGACGATCCCAAATCCTTTGCCGCCATGCGCTACACCGAGTCGCGTTTGACCGCCTATGCCGACGTGCTGCTGGCGGAGCTGGGCCAGGGCACCGCCGATTGGGTGCCCAATTTTGACGGCACCATGGATGAGCCATCGGTATTGCCCGCCCAGGTGCCCAATGTGCTGCTCAATGGCACCACCGGTATTGCTGTGGGTATGGCTACCGACGTGCCGCCACACAATCTGCGCGAGGTCGTATCTGCCACCATCCGCATGCTGGATGCGCCCAAGTCTACGGTGGCAGAATTATGCGAACACGTACAGGCACCGGATTTCCCCACAGAGGCTGAGATCATCACTCCCCGGGAAGAAATTCTCGCCATGTATGAAAGCGGTAGGGGCGGACTGCGCATGCGTGCAGTGTGGGAAAGCGAAGGCGGCGATATTGTGATTAACGCACTGCCTTACCAGGTTTCCGGTTCCAAAGTGCTGGAGCAGATCGCCCAGCAGATGCAGGCAAAGAAACTGCCTATGGTGGCTGACCTGCGCGATGAGTCGGATCATGAAAACCCGACTCGCCTGGTGATAGTGCCACGCTCCAACCGCATAGATCTGGACGGCCTGATGAGCCACCTGTTTGCCAGCACCGACCTGGAGCGCAGCTACCGCATCAACCTCAACCTGGTGGGTATAGATGGCCGGCCCGGGGTCAAGGGCCTGGACCGTATCCTCAAGGAGTGGCTGACGTTCCGTACCCAAACGGTGCGACGGCGCCTGGAATATCGCCTGGAGCGGGTGCTCAAGCGACTGCATATCCTCGACGGATACCTGGCGGCCTTTCTCAACATTGACGAGGTGATCCATATCATCCGTACCGAGGACAAACCCAAGCCGGCACTGATGGCGCGCTTTGGTATCACTGATATACAGGCAGAAGCCATCCTCGATTTAAAGCTGCGCAACCTGGCCAAGCTGGAAGAGATGAAAATTCGCGGCGAGCAGGATGAGCTGGAGCAGGAGCGCGACCAGTTGCAGAAAACCCTGGGCAGTGCGGCGCGACTCAAGACGCTGATCAAGAAGGAACTGCTGGCTGTTGCCGAAAAGTATGGCGATGATCGCCGTTCGCCATTGGTGCTGCGCGAGGAAGCAAAAGCCTTTAGCGCGTTGGAGCTGCTCACGGCTGACCCGATTACGGTGGTCATGTCAGAAAAAGGCTGGATTCGAGCTGCCAAGGGGCATGATATTGACCCTACCAGCCTCAGTTACAAGTCCGGTGATGAGTTCAAGATGGCGGTGCGCGGTCGTAGCAACCAGCCTGCAGTAATCCTGGATTCTACGGGACGTGCCTATACTGTTGCGTCGCACAACCTGCCTTCGGCCCGTGGACAGGGAGAGCCGGTAACCGGGCGTATCAATCCGCCGTCCGGTGCGACCTTCGAGGGTATGATGATGGGGGCAGACGACAACCTGTATTTGCTGGCCAGCGATGCCGGCTATGGTTTCGTCGCAAAACTGGGAGACCTGCAGACCAAGAACCGGGCGGGTAAAGCTGCCTTGACGCTGCCCAAGGGCGGGCGCGTGTTGCAGCCCGCAGCCATTGCGTCAACTGAAGGTGCCTGGGTGACGGCAGTAAGCAACGAGGGTCGGCTGCTGGTATTCCCACTGGTGGACCTGCCGCAGCTGGTGCGCGGTAAGGGCAATAAAATTATCGGTATACCCGGTGCCCGGGTTCAGAGCCGGGAGGAGTTTGTGGTGGCGGTGCAGGTGTTAACCGAAGCTGACAACCTGGTGGTGTACGCCGGCAAGCGCCATATCAGCCTGAAGTTCTCCGAGTTGGAACACTACAAGGGAGAGCGTGGTCGCCGGGGTAACAAGCTGCCCCGCGGCTTCCAGAAAGTGGATCGCATGCTGGTAGAGAGCTAGCGGTTGGTAGGATCGCTCAGGCGCTTCAGTATAAGGCGCAGCTGGCGTTCCAGCAGGTCCTGGTAGGGGCCTGCGAACTCGTCCAGCATGGCGTAATCACGCAGCTCTGTGGGCAGGGTCTGCAGGCGCCCGTCGATATCGACGTCTTCACACACCACGGGTGACAGCAGGACCTTCGGTGGCTTGCTGGCACAGATTTCCTGCAATTCGTCCAGGGTATGCTGCATATACAATCCCGGGTAGATATCGCTGCCATCCCCTATACCCAGCTCACTTTGGGAAATCGCCATGGCGATGTTCATGGACAGTGGCATCTGCTGTTCCAGCTCATGACTGACGGAGCGTATCAACCAGGCGCAAGAGGCGGCGCGAAACGCCGCACTACCCGCGTTGTTGGGTCCGCTGAAGTAGATTGCCAGGCCAAACTGCCGCGAAACCTGCAGCTCCCCGCCGTAGAAGCCCGCTGCGGCGAAAACGACCTGGTGTAAGCGGTCGGTGTAGCGGTGCAGCGAGTTCTCGTCCAGGGTGCCCACGTAGTCCACCAGACTGCTCAGGTGCAGGTAAAGTAGCGCCGTGGTGCGATAGTTCTCATCCTTCGGGTTGCTATTGCTGCGGGTGCGCAGCAGGTCCATGGGCAGGGCATCGACGCGCATGGCCAGCAGAGCTACTTCATTAATCGGCCTCTGGCGGCTGTCCTCGTCTTCCAGGGCAATCACACGCGCGAGGCTGGTCAGGCGGTTGGCAAGGCGTTGTCCCAGGTGGCGGCTGGCGCCATATACGGCGAGGCTTAACAGCACTGCCAGTCCCAACAGGCTGAGGATGAAGCGCAGGTGGGCGGCTCTGGCATTGTCGCCGCTAATGGTGATCACCACCCGTCCGGCGATATCTGACTCGATGCGCACCGGGGCGCTGTACTGGGTGACCGTGTTGCCCAGCGTATGTCCGGCCTGGCCCAGTGCTTTGCCCTCTACATCGAAGATGGCGACCTGTTCCGCGGATGAGGTCTCCACAAAGCGCTGTAATGATGCGGAAACGCTGAGCAGGTCACCGCTTTCCAGCGCCGTGCTGATGCGTCTCGCGATCTGGTGCGCTAGCGCGGAGCCATACTCCTGCTGCTGCTGTGCCTGCATATGACGGCTGGATATCGCCCCCAGCGTCACCAGTGCCAGACTGACCAACAGGCAGAACCCTGCGTTAACCAGGGCCAGTTGTTGGCTGATGCCGGTGTTCTCGATGCGGTTGTTCACGCTCGGCGGAATAGTCCAGTGCGGGGGACTGCGCAGTATAAACCAGGAGTGAGGTTAAATGACGCATTTTGTTTGCACTGATGGCCAAATTTCCCACGGCATTGAACCTCGTGTGGGGAGCGCTTTCCACTTCCCCGCGCCAGCGGGTAGAATGGCCGCCTTGCAATTTCCCCCGGATCGCCAGAGTGGCCGAAATTTTACTAATAACGTTTTCCGGTGAAGACCAGCCCGGTCTCACCTCGGCAATCAGTGAGATCCTGGCCGTTCACCAGGTGAACGTACTGGATATCGGACAGGCAGTCATCCACGCTACATTGTCTATGGGCGTGCTGGTGGAGATACCGGGAAGCTGTAACCGCGATGGCCTTTCACAGGAACTGGAGCACTACGCGGCGGGGCGCGCCATGCGCCTGCGCATCAATCCTGTTACCCCGCAGAGCTATACCCAGTGGGTAGAGGGGCAGGGTCGGGCGCGTTATATCATCACCCTGCTGGCGCGCAAGATAACTGCCCACCAACTTGCCCAGGTAACTGCGGTGGTTTCCAGATACGGCTTGAATATTGATGGCATCAACCGATTGTCTGGCCGCATCCCCCTGGGTGAACTGCCCGCATTGAGTAAAGCCTGTGTGGAATTCTCTGTGCGTGGGTATTTGCAGGATTCCGATGCCTTTCGCCGTGAATTGCTGGAAGTTGCCGGTGCCCTGGAGGTGGACCTTGCCTTCCAACAGGACAATATGTATCGCCGCAATCGCCGACTGGTCGCCTTTGACATGGATTCCACCCTCATCGAGGCAGAGGTGATCGACGAGTTGGCCACCGAGGCGGGGGTAGGGGAGCAGGTGAGCGCTATTACCGAGCGGGCGATGCGCGGGGAAATCGATTTCAGTGAAAGCTTCCGCGCGCGGGTCGCGCTGTTGGCCGGGCTGCCCGAAAGCGCGTTGCAGCAGGTAGCCAGCCGGCTGAAGATCACCGAAGGTGCGGAGCATTTGATAAGCACCCTGCACACACTGGGTTACCGGACCGCAATTCTGTCCGGCGGTTTTACCTATTTTGCGCGGCACCTGCAGCAGCGCCTAGGAATAAATTACGTCTATGCCAATGAGCTTGATATTGTCGACGGCAAGGTGACGGGTGAGGTAACCGGTGCCATTGTGGACGGCGAGCGCAAGGCGGAGTTATTGCGACAATTGGCCCGGGAAGAAGGAGTGGACCTGCAGCAGGTCATCGCGGTGGGAGATGGCGCCAACGATTTGCCTATGCTCAGCATCGCCGGCCTGGGCATCGCGTTTCACGCCAAACCCCTGGTACAGCAACGCGCTGAGCAATCAATCTCAACCCTGGGGCTGGATGCCATTCTCTACCTGCTGGGATTTTCGGACAAGCACCAGGGCAACGTTCGCGAGTAGTTGCTGCAAATGTCCTAAATCTTGCTCCACAGCGAATCGTAGGGGGATGTGGGGTTGCTGGAGCGATCTTCACCCAGCACTTCGCCCATTTGTTTGATGTAGCGGAAATCGAACTGCGCAAAGCTTGCGGTCGCCGTGATCTGGCGCAACAACTGGATGAAATATTCTTCACCCTCGCGCACCAGTGTGATTTTCTGGCGCTCGGTAAAACCGGCCCGGGGTGTTATCAAGGTGTGGGGCTGCCCCACCAGTTTTACTTCCGGTAGCAGCAGTACCCGCATAGGCGCGGATTTCTCTCCGGTTTTGCGATGAACCAGTGCGCCATAAGGTTTGGCCTGAGGGCTCAGCAGCTCCAACCCGACCAGTGTCCTGGCATTCTCCAGCTGACTGATCCAGCGGATAACAGCCAGTACCCAGCCCCGGCTCTGCTCCTCCTTGAGGCTGACCAGGTCGCCGCTGCGGGTGTCGCCGGGAAGTCCCGCGCTCCATTCCAGGCAATAGCCCCCCGGGCTGCCGTTGGCCAGCTGTACCTTGAAGATAGGGTAGCGCTCTTCCGGGGACAGTTGCTCTTCATCCTCGCCCAGCAGTTCCGCTCGTGTCTCCTCGTCGAGATCGATGCGGTGTTCCACGTCTACAGCCGCCTCGGTCTGGTTGTAATGTTCCTGAGGGCTGAAATCTTCCTCTGGATTGGCCTGTTGCCACAGATCGCCACGTTCCTGATGCTGCAGAAACGGATTGGTAGCTACGCGGGACGCAGCCGATGGTATGTATTGGTCGCCGTATAACAGCCGTTCGAACAGACGTTCTCCCGCGAGGTGGTAGTGAGCGGCGCTGAGTCCGATACTGATCCACAGTGGATGGGGCGAGCTGACGCGCTTGAAATTTCGCAGGCTCATGCTGCCCAGGGCTTTTATGAGGTGCTCCACGGTATTCCCGGTCAGCCGCAAGTCCTTGCTGAAGGTAATATCTTTGCCACCCTCTGCCTGCAGCAGATCTTCGAGATGCCGGATCAAACTGCGGGTGTCTACGTAGCGGCATTGGGGGTTTTGCGGGTCGTTGTACATGGAGCTGTACAGGGGTGGCTGGTCACTGTCCATGTTGACCAGAAATATGCCTTCTGCATCGGTTGGTTGTCGCAGCTGGACCAGCTCCGCCCAGTCCTCTAGCCCCCGGTAAACAGCCGCGAGGTCGCTCTGGCGCAGCTGGTTTGGTTTGCAACAGCCCAGAACCAGCGCTTTCACATAATTGCCAGCGATAGTGCGTGCGCCTCCCAGGGGCTCGTTGATGGGCAGCTCCTGCAAGCCCTGTGCCTCGGCCAGCGCATACAGCTGGTGCAAGGTGAGCCAGCCGTGCAGTTCTACCGGGCGGTGCAGTTGGAAGGTCAGCAGCAGCTTGTGGCCACTGAACAGCAGGGCCCGGTGTATGGCTTCGGCAGCAAGCCGCGCGGGGTTGGTGTTGCGTATGGAATCTCGCTGCTGGATAGCATGGATAGCGACGATGCTGTAGGCGGTTGCGGCCAGGTCGCACAAAGTGCCGGCCGTCTCCGCCATCTGCCGCGGCTCTTCCGGCATCACCAGTGGCTGGTTGAGGTAGCGCCGCTCCAGGTTGGATAGCGCCACCAGGAGGCTGGGCCGCAGGCTTTCGATAATCAGATAGCGATTTTCCGGTGGCATCTCCACATGATTCAGGTCGCCCAGCGCGCGCCTTAACTGTTGTACCACTGATTGGGTGTTGGCCACTGGCAGGCTTTGAGCCCAGTCTCGAGCCGCGCTTTCATCGAGCTGGAACAGGGAAAACTGCTGTAGATCCTGTTTTGGAATTTTGAGTTTGATAGGTGCGTTGCTTACCATGCGTCCCGAGCCTGTTATGTTATTTTACCGTGCAGGAACCTTGTCTCTTTAGAATATCCTAAATGCCGTACATCTGCCATTGGCGAACCCCCTAGGGTATTATAGACCCCTTTATCCACTCCCAACAGAACGAGAACACCATGGCCAATTACTCTACCAACGAATTTCGCTCGGGCCTGAAGGTCATGCTGGACGGCGAGCCCTGCAGCATCCTCGATAACGAGTTCGTTAAGCCGGGCAAGGGTCAGGCATTCAACCGGGTAAAACTGCGCAATCTCAATTCCGGCCGCGTCTGGGAGCGCACCTTCAAGTCGGGCGAAAGCCTTGAGGGTGCGGATGTGATGGAGCGCACCATGGAGTATCTCTACACCGATGGTGAGTTCTGGTATTTCATGGAGCCAGAGACCTTTGAGCAGTTCCAGGCTGACGCCAAGGCAGTGGGTGACGCCCATCTCTGGTTGAAGGAGCAGGAGCGCTGTGAAATCACGCTGTACAACGGTTCTCCCCTGTCGGTGGCGGTGGCGAATTTTGTTGAGCTGGAAATAGTTGAAACCGATCCTGGCCTCAAGGGTGATACCGCCAGTGGCGGCAGTAAACCCGCCAAGCTCAGTACCGGTGCAGTGGTGAAGGTGCCGCTGTTTTTAAGCCAGGGCGAGGTGATACGCGTGGATACCCGCACCGGCGAGTACCAGGGCCGCGCCAGCAAGTCCTGATGTCGCTGTGAACTGGAGGCCATCGGCGGATCTGTCCGCCCTGCGCGCACGGGCCGCCCTGTTGCAGGAAATCCGCGCTTTTTTCGCAGGCCGCCAGATCCTGGAAGTGGAGACCCCGTTGCTGTGCAGCAGCGGGGTAACTGATCCTGCGATTGAACCCCTGTTGGTGGAACGCGGCGATTCACTGGCCGGTCCACGCTATCTGCAAAGCTCCCCTGAATACGCTATGAAGCGCCTGCTGGCCGCGGGCAGCGGTCCCATTTTTCAGCTGGCCCGGGCATTTCGTGACGGTGAGGCCGGGGCTCGTCACAACCCGGAATTTACTTTGCTGGAATGGTACCGCCCGGGCTTTGACCTGCCGCAGCTAATGACTGAAGTGACGGAGCTGGTAATCCTCTGCCTGGGGGATATGCCCTGTCACAGACGTTCTTATCGCGACTGGTTTGTCGCTCTGCTGGGCATCGACCCGATGCTCGCCACGGTGGCCGAGCTGGAGGCATTGGCACGCAGTGAGCTTGACCCCGGCATGATGTCCGGCGATCGGGACCTGTGGCTGGATCTGCTGGTGAGCCACCTGCTGCAGCCACGCCTGGCTGAGCTGGGCATGTGCTTCGTGTATGACTACCCCGAGTCACAGGCTGCGCTTTCCCGCGTCGACAGGGTAGATGACGTGGTGGTGGGTCGCCGCTTTGAGCTCTATGTCAATGGGCTGGAACTGGCTAACGGCTATCATGAGCTGGTAGATGCGGCAGAGCAGCGGCGGCGCTTCGAGTTGGATAATTTGCGTCGCCGGGAATACGGTCTGTCTGAGCGACCACTGGACGAGCACCTCCTGGCGGCCATGGCGCACGGCTTGCCGGATTGCAGTGGGGTTGCGCTGGGAGTCGACCGTCTGTTGATGTTGCTGACGGGAGCTGCTGATATCCGCGATGTGCTGGCCTTTGACTGGCGCCGCAGTTGATTTAGTGGCCGGGGTCACCCTTAGCTGAAACGCCATTATCCGAAGGTCCTCGCTCGCTCAATACTGCTGGACCATAGCCCTCGATAAACGCCTTTGGCAGCCTCCTCGGTTTGCCACTGCTGACCTCTATGCAGGCGAAACGCATGGCGCCGCGCAGCAGGGTGGCGCCGTCGTCGAGGCGGATGATCTGGAAATGGCGTGCCATGGTGAGTTTGCGGTCCCACTCTACTATCCAGGTGCCGGCGATGATGTTATCCCCCTCCCTCGAGGCCTGCAGGTAGTGGTATTCGCTGTGGGTGATAGCCATGGCGCGATCGAGTTCGCGGTAGCGATCAAGGTCCAGGCCCAGGGCGACGGAGTGGGACCAGGCGACCTGCTCACACCAATTCACATAGACGGTATTGTTGGTGTGGTTCAGTCCATCCATATCTTTGGCCTTGACGATGGTGCGCAAGGTATGGGGATGTGGGTGGTCCCATAGAGCGCCGGGGTCGATCATCAGGCGGTTGCGAGTGCTGCTGCGCGATCGTTTTCCAGGGGCTTCTGGGCGAAATGGGTGAAGCCGTAGATGATGGCTATCACCGGGCACAGCAGGTTGAAAAAGGCAAAGGGAGCGTAGGTGAATGTTGCCACCCCGAGGGTAGCGGACATGTAGGCGCCGCAGGTGTTCCATGGAATCAGTGCGGAAGTGAGGGTGGCGGAGTCCTCCAGGGTTCGCGACAAATTCAGTCGCGACAGGCCATGGTGTTCGTATGCGTCCTTGTACATACGCCCGGGCAGGGCCACGGCGATGAACTGGTCGGCGGCGAGTATGTTGGTGCCAATACAGGTCATCACGGTGGTGGTAACCAGTGAGCCAGTGCTTTTCACGCCTTTAAGCGCCAGCTGCAGCAGGTAATTGAGTATGCCGGTGCGCTCCAGCACGCCCCCCAGGCCCAGCGCGCAGATGATCAGCCATACGGTGTTGAGCATGCTGCTCATACCGCCCTTGCTCAGCAATGCGTCGAGAAATTCGTTGCCGCTTGCCGAACTATAGCCTGCGAAGAGGCTGATCCAGATACCCTTCAGCTGGGTGAAGCCAGCGCCCAGCCCCCCCTGGTCGCCGGCCAGCCGGGCCACTGCCTCGGGCTGGAACAGCAGCGCGAACACGGCTCCGGTCAGGGCGCTGACCACGATGGCTGGATAGGCGGGGAAGCGCTTGTATACCAGGCCCAACATCAGCACCAGCGGCAACAGCAGGTGTAGACCTATATTGAACTCACCCAGCAGCGAGCTTTTCAGCGCCTCAATTTCAGAGGGGGTGGTGGCATTGGCACTGCCAATGAGAGCAAAAATAAGCAGGGCGATGGTAAAACTGGGCACTGTAGTCCACAGCATATGGCGGATGTGATCGAACAGGTCGACGCCGGTTGCCGCGGCCGCCAGGTTGGTCGTGTCTGACATGGGCGAGAGTTTGTCTCCGAAGTAGGCACCTGAAATGATGGCGCCCGCGGTGATCGCCGGGGACAGCTCGAAACTGCCCGCGATACCCATCAGGCCAATGCCCAGGGTGCCGGCCACGGTCCAGGAGCTGCCGATACTGATGGCTACGACCGCGCAAATAGCCGCGCTGGCAGCGTAAAAGATACCCGGGTTAAGTATCTGTACGCCGTAGTAAATCATTGCCGGGACGGTGCCGCAGAGTATCCAGGTGCCGATAAGCATACCCACAGATAACAGGATCAGTACCGGTCCCAAGCCGACAGTAATCCCTTCCACGATGCCCTCCTGGGCCACGCGCCAGGAAATCCCGACGCGGCGTCCCACCAGGGCCGCAACACAGCTGGCCAACACCAGGGCAATCTGGTTCGCTCCATAGGAGGAGTCGGAGCCAAACAGGTAGACCGAGCAGGCCAGCAGGGCGATCAGGAAGACTATCGGGGTGAATGCCAGCAGCGGGGTGAGTGACACGTCAGGATGTTGTGAGTTGCTCAAAGCAGTTGTTCCATGCAATTGTGGTGCTGCCTGCCGGGTAAGTTGCAGGATGCCCTAAATCTGCCTTCCGGTACAGCGACCAGCTGTCCCTCTTTATCCCGGGTGCTACCATGGCACCGTGATTGCCCCATCCTCCAATAACGAGTTAAACCCCTATTACTACCGGGATAATTTCCTGCGGTTGTGTGACACCGTGGAGGCTCAGTATGAGGATGTGCTGGGCGAGGAAGAACAGGCACTGTTGCAACGCTTTCGCGCCCTGGCATTCGACGCCCAGTGCCTTTACGTGCGCATGGTGTCGCGGGTTGGTCCCTGGTTCCGGGTGAGTCGCCTGGCGTATCCAGAGCTGGGCGACCTGGGACCTGCTATGGCCGCGCTGGATGAGGGCGGTCTGTTGTTCCTCGGGGAGCAGCTTACCACTGACGAGTTGGGGCGACTCTATACACGTGCTGAGTTGCAGCAGGTGTTTACACCGCACCTTGGAGAGCCAAGGTTCAGAGATAAGGCGGCCCTGCTCGCGGCCGTGGACGACCTGCCACTGGATGACAGCACCATCACTGCCATGCTATGTGACCTGGACGGCGACGATATTGTTGCCCCCTGGGGCGGCGATCAGGTGCTGCTGCTGCAGTTATTGTTTTTTGGCAATCGCCGCCAGAGCCTGACGGAGTTCGTGCTCAGTGACCTGGGAGTGGCCAATTATTTCCCCTACAAGCTGGATCGTCAGCAACGCCTGTTCGCCAATCGGGAGGCCCTGGATGAATACCTTGTCTGCGCGACCCTCAGTGATTGTTGGTATGAACTGCGTGATACAGGTGACGCGCAGGGCATGCAGGAGCTGGCGTTGGAGCTGTTGTCCCGGCAGGTTGATTTCGAGTCCACCAAAAGTCGTTGGCACCGATTGTGTAATGGTCTGGCCAGGGACCTGGAGCGGCAGGGTGAGTTGTTGACGGCGCACGCGCTGTATGCCGCAAGTGAGAGCCATCCGGCACGTGAGCGTCGTGCCCGTATTCTGGAACGTGATCAGCAATGGCGCGAAGCGGCGGCACTTTGCGAGGAAATTCTTCTGGCTCCATGGTGTGAACGCGAGAGTGAGGCTGCCCGGCGCATACTGCAACGCGCGCGGCGCAAGCTTGGCGGCAAACCTGCGCCGCGCGCTCGTGATCATTTCAGCGAACTGCCTATGAGCGTAGCGCGGGAAGACGGTCCCGTGGAATTGCTGGTGGCCCATGCCCTGTCTGGCGACTGGCAGTCGGTGCACTATGTTGAAAACCGCTTGTTCAAAACGCTGTTCGGGCTGGCCTTCTGGGAGCAGATCTTCGCGCCCCTGCCCGGTGTGTTTCACCATGCCTACCAGACTCGGCCCAGTGACATGTTCGAGCCGGCGTTTCGGCAGCGTCGTAGTGAGCTGCTGGATAGCCGCATGGAGGAACTGCGCCGTTGCGATCTGCGCCGGGAGTTGAGCGCAGCCTATAGCCGTTACCAGGGCTACCTGTGCACCTGGGTGGACTGGCGTTATATCGATCTCGCTCTGGTGCAACACACACTGGCGGTTGTTCCCCCTGAGCACCTGTTGGCGATATGGCAACGTATGCTATTTGATCCCCTGGAGAACCGCAGCGGTTTTCCCGATCTTATCGCCCTGGGGACGCGGCAGGGAGAATATAGCCTGATCGAGGTCAAGGGGCCGGGAGATGCTCTTCAGGATGGGCAAAAGCGTTGGTTGCGTTTTTTCCGGCAACAGGGAATTCCCGCGAGCGTAGCCTGGGTGTCGTGGTCTGGTGATTGAACTCACGGTGGCGGTAGCCGAACTCGCACGCTTTTGTCATCGGCGCGGTGACATAGATCACCGTTTCAGCCCATCGCCGACCGGTGAGCAGGGCGTGGCCGGGCACCAGCGCCTGTATGCACGCAGACCCGGCAGTTACCGCAGTGAGTATGCTGTGGAGTATCTGCATCGCGAAGACGGCCTGCTGCTGTCACTGCGCGGTCGGGCCGATGGCTACGATGCTGCCCAGTCCTACGTGGAGGAAATAAAGACCTGCCGGGTGGCGCCTGCTGCGATACCTGAAGCGGTGTCGCGTATGCACCTGGCGCAGGGGCGTCTCTATGCCGCGCTAATCGCGAGGCAGGAAAACCTGGACGCACTGGAGGTGCGCCTGACCTGGTATAACATTGACAGCGATGAGGAACATGGTCTGTCGCAGTCCTATTCGGCAGCGGAACTGGCGGAATTTCTGGCGGCTTCCCTAATGCAGTTTTCCGGTTGGCTGCATACCCTGGCTGACCTGCGCCGGGCCCGTAATCAGAGCCTGCTGGCGCTGGGTTTTCCCCATGGCGAGTTTCGTCGCGGGCAGCGCGAGCTGGCGGAACTTACTTACAAGTGTATTGACCAGGGGGGGCAATTATTACTGGAGGCGCCAACCGGTATAGGCAAAACCGCGGCCGTGCTATTTCCAGCCCTCAAGGCCCTCGCTACGGGCAAGCATGACAAGGTGGTATTTGTCACCGCAAAAACCGTGGGCCGGCGCACGGCAGAGGATACCCTGGCGCTGTTTGTCGCGCAGGGCTACCGTGGCAATGCCCTTAGCCTGACTGCCAGGGAGAAGATCTGCCTTTCTCCCGGCAGTGCCTGTCACGGGGATGATTGCCCCTATGCCCGGGGTTATTACGACAAACTGCCCCAGGCTATGCAGGCCGCCATCACTGCGCCCAGTCTGCGGCGCCACGATATCGAAAACCTGGCCCGGGAATATGTCGTCTGTCCCTACCAATTGGCCCTGGACCTGCTGCCCTGGGTAGACCTGGTGATTGCGGATATTCACTACGTATACAGCCTGCAGGGGACTTTGGGTGCGTTGATGGATAGCGATGCCCGACGCTGGACCGTGTTGTTGGATGAGGCACATAATCTGCCCGGTCGGGCCCGCGGGATGTATAGCGCCCGGCTTACCAAGGCAGCTGTGATGTCTGCCAGGCAATCGGGCAGCGGCACATCAGCGCGATGCCTGGACAAGGTGAACCGGCAATTACTGGCACTGCAGAAAGAACCCTGGCAGGAGGAGCAGTTCGATTCCAGGGAGATCCTGCCGCGGGGGCTGCTGTCGGCGTTACAGGAATTTACCACGGCCGTGGCGGAGCAGCTGGCGATCGAACCGGCTTACCTGCAGCGTTATCCCCAGATGATGGATATTTTTTTCACGGCACTGCAGTTTTTGCGCGTCGCAGATCATTGGGGCGAGGATTATCGCCTTGAACTGACGCGGGATGGAGGCCGCCAGAGCCTGGTGGTGGGACTCAACTGCCTGGATCCGCAACGATTGCTGGCGTTGGCGCAGCAGCGCGCGCACGCCGTCACGGCTTTCTCGGCCACCTTGTCCCCCCTGGACTGGAGTCGGGCGTCTTTGGGCCTGGAGGCCGACGCCGTCTGCCGCCGGGCTGCTTCACCTTTCGCCAGGGAGCAGTTGCAGGTCAGCCTGGTCACTTCCATAGATACCCGCTACCGCGAACGGCAGCGCACCCTGCCGCACCTGGTGGCCTGCCTGCGCCGCTGGTTGGCCCGGGAGCCGGGTAATTGCATTGTATATTTCCCCTCCTATCGCTACCTGGAGGATTGCCTGCAGGGACTGCAGCCCGATGCGCACGACGACTCACAGCGCTATCTCTGGGTGCAACGCAGAGATCTGGACGAGGCTGCCAGGGACGAGCTGTTGCAGCTGCTGGCCCAGCGGCGCGACGTAGTGGCCCTGTGCATCCTGGGTGGTGTGTTCGGGGAGGGCATCGATTTGCCCGGGGAGCAGTTGTCCAGCATCGTGGTGGTGGGGGTGGGTATGCCCCAGGTCAACCGCCAGACGCGGCAGCTGCAGCACTGGTATGAGCAGCGCAGTGGTCGGGGCTTTGAGTATGCCTACCTGTATCCCGGAATGCAGAAGGTAGACCAGGCCCTGGGGCGGGTGGTGCGCGGCAGCCAGGATCGGGGCAAGGCGCTACTGATAGACCCGCGCTACCGCGAACAGCAGTATCGCGAGTTGCTGCCACCCTGGTGGCACTACCAGGATGGCGTAACTGATTAGCCCTGCTGCAGCGCAGCGGGTGTGGCGAAGCGGTAACCCGGCTTGGCAAACGCCAACTGTACCGTGCTGATGATGCGCTCGCGAAACCCCCCTTCGCAATAGGCGAGGTAGAACTCCCACATGCGGATGAAGTTGTCGTCGAAACTCATTTCGCGCACCGCGTCTAACTGTTGCATAAAACGCTCGCGCCAGTGTGCCAGGGTCAGTGCATAGTCGGCGGTAATATCCCTGAGGTGTACCATCTGCATATCCGTGTCGCGGGCCAGGTGATCACTGATGACCGCCACGGACGGTAGACAGCCGCCGGGGAAAATGAAGCGCTTGATGAAGTCCACCGTATCGCGGGCCTCCTTGTAGCGCTGGTCGCTGATGGTGATGGCCTGTATCACCATTTTCCCGCCCGGCTGCAGCAGTTCGCTGCAGCT
>Ga0316187_10001090_pt1 | contig 22900 bp, 13 predicted proteins | sample CroRivburrow1_MG_FD_204927 | JGI IMG/M metagenome (GOLD analysis project Ga0316187, IMG submission 204927) | Coastal sediment microbial communities from Maine, United States - Cross River worm burrow 1 | ecosystem: Environmental > Aquatic > Marine > Coastal > Sediment | place: USA: Maine...
AGGATGAACAATCGCATGCGTATCACCGCCATGCGTTCGGCGATCAAGGGCGTGAATGCCGCGGTGGAAGCGGGCGACAAGAAAGCCGCTGACGAGGCCTTGAAGACCGCCGCTTCATTGATTGATCGGGCAGGCCAGCGCGGCGTCATTCACCGCAAACAGGCATCGCGCCGTGTTTCCCGGCTGGTGGCCAGTGTCAAGGCCCTTTCCGCTTGAAGACAGTTTTCCTTTGATGTGCTCTTGACCCGCCTTGCCGGCGGGTCTTTTTTTGCCCATCGCTTGGCTTAAGGCGCGCAATCCATAGGATGCGCCCATGCCCGGCCGCCCCCTGATCATCTCCCTTCCCGGCAAGCCGGGCCTGTCTGACTTCAGGCGCGAAAAACTGCTGCGGTCATTGCGCCACGCATGCACCGATGTTTCGCATGTGTCGGCTAGATTCATCCACTTTGCCGAGCTTTACCGTCCGTTGAGTGAAGAGGAGCGCATCCGCCTTGACGCCATTCTCGACTATGGCCCGGAGCTGCCGGATGAGGCGGTGGACGGTCACGCTATTCTGGTGACGCCGCGCATCGGCACCATTTCGCCGTGGTCATCCAAGGCCACGGATATCGCGCATCTCTGTGGCCTGGAGCAGGCTGTGCGCCGTATTGAGCGCGGCATTGTTTACGAGGTTGCGCCTGGCGCTATTGCGGAGCATCACGCCGAGGCCATGATCCCACTGATGCATGACCGCATGACCGAATCGGTGCTGGCCAGTCAGGAAGAGGCGCATGCGTTGTTTGATGTGCATGATCCAGCGCCCTTGATGCACGTGGATGTACTGGCACAGGGAAAGAGCGCGCTGGTGGCCGCCAACACCGGTCTGGGCTTGGCGCTGTCCGGGGATGAAATCGGCTACCTGTTTGATAATTTCGCCCGCCTGCAACGCAACCCTACGGATGTGGAACTGATGATGTTCGCCCAGGCCAATTCGGAGCACTGTCGCCATAAGATTTTTAATGCCGACTGGGTGGTGGACGGCGAGGCGCAGCTGCGGTCGCTGTTTTCAATGATCCGCCATACGCACGAGAGTAATCCGGAAGGCACTTTGGTGGCCTACGAGGACAACGCCTCCGTCATCGCCGGTGGCGAGGCGCGCCGTTTCTATCCCGATCCCGCCAGCGGCGAATATGCCGAGCAAGCCGATGAGACCCATATCCTGATGAAGGTGGAAACGCATAACCACCCGACCGCCATCTCACCGTTCGCGGGTGCTGCCACCGGCTCGGGTGGCGAGATAAGGGATGAGGGGGCGACCGGTATTGGCTCCAAGCCGAAGGCCGGCCTGTGCGGTTTTTCGGTGTCCAATCTACGCATTCCGGACTTCATCCAGCCCTGGGAGGATGACTACGGTAAGCCGGGCCGAATCGTCAGCGCACTGGAGATCATGATCGAAGGGCCGATTGGTGCGGCGGCGTTCAACAACGAATTCGGCCGCCCCAACATCCTGGGTTACTTCCGCAGCTTTGAGCAAAACGTAGCCGGCGATGTACGCGGCTATCATAAGCCCATCATGCTGGCCGGCGGCGTTGGTAATATATCGGCTGGGCATGTTCACAAACGCGAGGTGCCGCCGGGCAGCCTGGTGATTCAACTGGGTGGGCCGGCCATGCTCATTGGTCTGGGTGGCGGTGCGGCCTCCAGCATGGATGCCGGCGCCAACGTCGAATCCCTGGATTTCGATTCGGTGCAGCGCGGCAATCCGGAAATGCAGCGCCGCTGCCAGGAGGTGCTGGATCGCTGCTGGCAAATGGGCGAAGCCAATCCCATTCTATTCATCCATGACATCGGTGCGGGCGGGCTGTCCAACGCCTTGCCCGAGTTAATCAACGATGCTGGCCGTGGCGGCTGGTTTGATCTGCGCGCCGTGCACAACCTCGATCCCGGCATGTCGCCCATGCAAATCTGGTGCAATGAGGCGCAGGAGCGCTATGTGATGGCCATTGCGCCGGAGTCGGAGGGCCTGTTTAAACGACTTTGCCGGCGCGAGCGCTGTCCCTACGCCATTGTCGGCAGGGCCACCGATGACGGAATGCTCGTGGTGGACGACGAGACCTTCGCCAATAAGCCTGTGGATATGCCCCTGTCGGTGCTGCTCGGCAAAGCGCCGAAGATGGCGTGCAAGGCCACGCATGAGCCGGCCCGGTTGACGCCACTGGATACGTCAGCTATCGACATACGGGAGGCGGCCTGCCGCGTGCTTAGGCTGCCGGCGGTGGCCGACAAGAGTTTTCTCATCACCATTGGCGACCGTTCGGTGGGCGGGCTGGTGGCGCGCGACCAGATGGTCGGCCCATGGCAGACGCCAGTGGCCGACGTAGCCGTCACGTGCAGGGATTTTGACGGCTGGGCAGGCGAGGCCATGAGCATGGGTGAGCGCACGCCCGTGGCGCTTATCGACGCCGCCGCCTCCGGCCGCATGGCGGTGGGCGAGGCGTTGACCAATATTGCCGCCGCTTCCATTGAGAAGATTGGTGACGTGAAGCTGTCGGCCAACTGGATGGCTGCCTGCGGCCATGTGAGCGAGGACGCGCGCCTGTTTGACACAGTTCGTGCCGTAGCCATGGAGCTGTGCCCAGCGCTGGGCATCTCCATTCCCGTCGGCAAGGACTCGTTGTCGATGAAAACTTCATGGAAGGATGGCGAAGTCGAAAAAGAGGTGACCTCACCGATGTCGCTGATCGTCTCGGCCTTTGCCGGCGTGGACGATGTGCGCCAAACGTTGACGCCCGAACTGCGAACCGATATCAGCGAGACCGATCTTTTGCTCATTGATCTTGGCGGCAGGCGCAACCGTCTGGGAGGATCAGCCCTAGCGCAAGTATACGGCAAAACCGGCGAGGCCGCTCCGGATGTGGATGACCCCGAACGCTTGAAACATTTCTTTGCCGCCATCCAGCATTTGAGCAGCGAAGGCCTGATTCTGGCTTATCATGACCGTTCCGACGGTGGGTTGTTCGCCGCGATTTGCGAGATGGCCTTTGCTGCCCGGGCTGGCATCGACGTGCGCCTTGATGAGTTGGGGAATGATGCTCTGGCCAGCCTGTTCACCGAGGAATTGGGGGCGGTAATCCAGATCAGGCGCGGTGAGCGGCAGCGTGTATTGGAGCTGCTGTCGAAGCGTGGACTGGATCAGGCAAGCCACGTTGTTGGTTCAATGAGATCTGACCGCCGCGTGGTGTTCTTCTATGGGGAAAAACCGGTGCTGGATGAAGGCCTGCACGATCTCTTACGCGCATGGTCGGAGACGAGCTACCGAATCGCCGCACTGCGCGATCACCCGGGTTGTGCCAGGGAAGCCTTTGACAAGCTTGGCGATGAGAAAGCTCCTGGCCTAACCGCCGATCTGAGTTTTGATCCCAGCGAGGATGTCAGTGCACCATTCGTGCATGCCGCCAGGCCGCGTATGGCCGTGTTGCGCGAGCAGGGCGTGAACGGCCAGGTGGAGATGGCGGCGGCTTTTGACAGGGCGGGCTTTGCTTGCGCCGATGTGCATATGAGCGACATTATCGATGGCCGCGCAAACCTGACGGGGTTCCAGGGCCTGGCGGTTTGCGGCGGTTTTTCATTTGGCGACGTGCTAGGCGCCGGCGAGGGATGGGCCAAATCGATCCTGTTCAACGCCCGCGCCCGCGATGAATTCGAGGCCTTTTTCGCCCGTCTCGATAGCTTTGCCTTGGGCGTATGCAATGGCTGTCAGATGATGGCGAATCTTAGAGATATCATCCCTGGATCCGGGGAATGGCCGCATTTCGTGCGCAACCGCTCCGAGCAGTTTGAAGCCAGGCTGGTGATGGTCGAGATTCCTAAGTCGCCATCGATTTTTCTCGACGGCATGGCCGGCAGCCGACTGCCGGTGGTGGTTTCGCATGGCGAGGGGCGGTGCGAATTCATGTCGGACGAACGTATGAGAAAATCGCGGGTTGCCATGCGCTACGTGGATGCAAAAAGCATGCCCGCCACATGCTACCCCGATAATCCCAATGGTTCGCCGGAAGGCATCGCGGGTCTGACCACGCCAGATGGTCGCTTTACCATCATGATGCCGCATCCGGAACGCGTATTCCGCACGGTGCAGTGCTCCTGGCATCCACGCGATTGGGACGAAAACAGTCCCTGGCTCCGCATGTTCCGCAATGCGCGCAGGCGGTTAGGCTAGTTCTCGTAGCCACGCTAAAGATAGTGTTATTCTGACACATGCTAGGATGATAGGTATTGCAGCCTGTCAAATGACAATGGGCGTTTTTCATTTTGCTAGGCTCTAGGCTAGCGGGCAGCGCTTCCCGCAACTTTTCAGCTCACTATGGCCTGGGATGGGAATGTGGAGCGTTGAGCAGGCTGGAATAAGCCACCTATATTTGTGTTCTGACCGCCTCGATCAAGCCTCCTGGCTCATGATGAAAGTGGCAACGCAATAAACCTGAAGCGCCTCATCGACAAGGAGCCGCATGGATAAGCTAGTTGCATCATGTCACATTATACGCTGCCCTAGCCCCACTCAGTGCCAGGGAGGCAAGGCTGTTTTCCGAATTCGGGAAAACGGGGGAAGTCTAAGGAGATGCTGATCTATTGCAGGACACGATCATTCAGCATCTCCTTAGCTTTATCGGAAGTGGAATCATGCGACCATTGGCCGCTTCTGATTTGGCGTCTCACGCAGAAGCGCAGCTATGCTATAGTCGCTTCGTGGTTCATGGAGGAAGCATGATGGTGAAGATGTTGCGGACGAATATTCTGTTGCTGGGCTGCATTGCGCCCATTTTGGGACTGACGGGATGCGCGATTGAGCAGATCGCTGGCGTTCGCGACGTTACTGCGGGGAAGCCGGACGATATCGAGCTGCCGGTAGTATTCGAGCAGACTTGGCAGCGCACCTGGAGACATAAAGATTTGCGCACCCCTTACGAGGCCGTGGGCTTGCTCAAGGTGAGCGAGGCCGGGATTGAGTTTACGCATGACAGTGGGGTGATCACTATCGCGGCCGCCGATATTCGGCGTGTGACCTTTTTCGATGATTCCCGTGACCTGACGCGGGACTGGGTGACGCTGGAATACAGGCAAGGCAATCTCACCAAGACGCTGGAGTTCAAGGCGCCTCCCGAAGCCGGGCAAGGCGCCGACAACCGTATCTACTGGTCGCTGTTTGAAGCACGTGAGGCAGGGCTGCGCATGGCTGGGACGAAGCCGTAAGGGATGCTCGCTGGCGTTTTCCGGCGGCACGTATCTAATATCATGGAGATGGCATGAATCGCATGGGATTATTGATGGCGCTTTGCCTACTGGGAGTTTCTCCCGTGTCCGCTGATGAGTTCAATGCGCACGGGCTCGGGACGAAGCCATGTGTTTCATTTGTTTACACGCTGAGCAGCCTTAAGGCAGGGATTGAAGTCAACCATAGGGAAATATCCCAGTATCTTGGCTGGGTTAACGGCTATGCCACCGGCGCGGGCCTGGCTTTGGACACTGGTCCGTTCAAGGGCGTGAGCGGTGACGAGAAAATCGCCTGGCTGCGTCACTATTGTAGCGAACATCCAAACGACCCCTTTTATGTGGCTGCCGCGTATCTGCTGAATGCCTTTGTCTCGGGCGAAGAGAAGCAGCGCTAATAATCACGAATTGGTTCTTCATCGTCGTTGCTACATCCGTTTCCGATCTCGTGGTCTGCGGTTATAGTTGCCTGGCAGTTTTGAGCGAGGGGGTTATCTGATGACGGACAAGCCCTGGGGCGGCCGCTTTACAGCAGCGACGGATGAGTTCGTCGAGGCGTTTACCGCTTCCATCGACATTGATCAACGCATGTATGCCGAGGACATCGCCGGCTCCCGCGCCCATGCCCGAATGCTGGCCAGCCAGGACATCCTGACGAGCGATGAGTTGGCGGCAATCCTGAAAGGGCTGGATGGCATTGAGGCCGAGATCAAGGCTGGTGAATTCGCTTTTCTTACCGAGCTTGAAGATATCCATATGAATATTGAAAAGCGCCTGACCGACCGTATTGGCGAGCCCGGGCGAAAGCTGCATACGGCGAGGTCGCGCAATGACCAGGTGGCCACGGATCTGCGTTTGTATCTGCGCCGCCGGTGCGGTGAACTGCTTGCTGGCCTGAATGGTTTGCAGCAGGCGCTCGTGGAGGTCGCCGAGACGCACGCCGACGCCATCATGCCAGGCTTTACCCATTTGCAGGTCGCCCAACCGGTGACCTTGGGCCATCATTTTCTGGCCTATGTTGAGATGCTGGAGCGCGATTCCGGGCGTTTTCGCGACGCATGCTCGCGCCTGAACCAGTGCCCGCTGGGTGCTGCAGCGCTGGCTGGAACCACCTTTACCATTGACCGCCATATGACGGCCGAGGAACTTGGCTTCGATAGCCCGTGCGCCAATTCGCTGGACGCCGTATCCGACCGTGATTTCGTTCTCGAGCTGCTAGCGGCGGCTTCGATCTGCGCCGTGCATCTATCGCGCTTAGCCGAGGAACTGATTACCTGGGGCGCGCCGCAGTTTGGTTTCGTCGAGCTCTCCGATGCCTACTGCACAGGCAGTTCCATCATGCCGCAGAAGAAAAATCCCGATGTGCCCGAGCTGGTGCGCGGCAAGAGCGGCCGTATCTTCGGCCATTTGATGGCCATGTTGGCTACGGTCAAGGGCCTGCCGCTGGCCTATAACAAGGACTTGCAGGAGGACAAGATTCCCGTTTTCGACGGCCTGGATCAGCTGCAGGATTGTCTCATCGCCTTTACCGGCATGATTCCCGGAATCAAGGTCAATCGCGGGGCGATGCTGGCCGCCGCCGCCAGCGGCTTTTCCACAGCCACCGACCTTGCCGACCTGCTGGTGCGCGCCGGCGTCAGTTTTCGCGTGGCGCACGAGATCGTCGGCCAGGCAGTGGCCTACTGCATTGAACAGGGCAAGCAGCTTGAGCAGCTCGATGCCGACGAGTGCAGCCGGATCGATGAACATCTGACGGTGAACATGGTGGCAAAACTCTCGCCGCAGGCGAGTGTTGCGGCTCGCGATCACTGGGGCGGCACCGCACCCGCGCAGGTGGCGGCTCAGTGCCAGCTTTGGCGCGAGAGGTGGTCCTCATGATGAAATCAGCAGCTGTTTTCCCCCTGATCGCAGGACTCATGCTGCTCACGGCCTGCGGCATGAAGGAAGCGCCACAATTAGTTGAAGATCTGGGCTCGCCCGAGATCGCGGACTTCCAGTATTCGATGGAAGGCAATGGCCTGCGCATGACCTTTAAGCTCGTGGGCGGAGCTGGCGGCGTCGGATACCAGATTGATCGCGCCGAGATTGATCCTGCCTGCGATTGCCCGTCATTCTGGCGCAGGTTTTACGAGCAGCCGCCCCTGCTAAGACAGGCCGGCAAGCGGCAGCAGCGCACGCTCGGGGTTCCTTTTGAACGCAGCTTTGCCTTCCGCATCCGTGCCGTGGATGGGCTTGGCCATCTCGGGGCATGGGGTAAGGTGATCCGCGTTCGGGCGGAAAAGCCCTAGGGCTGGTCGCCGATGCCCGCCGAGAAATTCTCCATGGCTATGGACAGCTAAGATGCATCAGCCCCGCTTGGCCAGACTTGGACCTTACCCGTTCCAGCGACTCGCGGCCCTGCTTAAGGATTGCGAGCCAGCCGCTGGCATGGCCGCCATCGATGCCGGCGTTGGCGAGCCACGCCAGCCCCTGCCGGATTTCGCCAGGCAAATTTTGCTGGACCAAAGCGATGGCCTGACGCGTTACCCGACCACCCGTGGCGGTCTTGCCTTACGCCAGGCCATTGCCGCATGGCTTTGCCGGCGCTACGGCCTGGCGGGGGTCGATGCGCAAACCCAGGTGTTGGCGGCCAACGGTACGCGCGAGGCGTTGTTTGCCGTGGCCCATGCCCTGATTAATCCGGAGGCGATGGAAAAGCCCATCGTCGCCATGCCCAATCCCATGTATCAGATCTATCTGGGCGGTGCGATCACCGCCGGAGCTGAGCCCTATTTTTTCGACTGTTGCGCCGCCGATGGATTCGCACCCAATCTTGACGGCGTGGCGGATGAAATGTGGCGGCGCATGGCCATGGTCTATGTCTGCTCGCCCGGCAATCCGACCGGCTGGGTGGCCGACCGCGACTACTACACGCGCTTGCTGGAACTGGCCGACGCCCATGACTTCGTAATTTGCGCGGATGAGTGCTATTCGGAAATCCATGGCGACCAGCCGCCGGCAGGGTTGCTGGAAGTGGCGCATGCGCTGGGCCGGAGTGATTTCTCGCGCTGTCTGGTATTTAACTCACTTTCCAAGCGCTCTGGCATGCCGGGCCTGCGCTCGGGCTTTATCGCAGGCGACGCTGCTCTGATCGATCAGTTCGCCAAATGGAGAACCTATACCGGACCGGCAACACCGCCGACTTTGCAGCAGGTGGCCATCGTGGCCTGGAACGACGAAGCTCATGTCGAAGCGGGCAGGCGGACATACAGAGATAGCATCAAGGCTTTTTTTGAGGCCTATGACGGCGATGCGGTGCGGCCGCAGGGTTCCTTCTTCGTCTGGTTGCCGGTGGCTGATGACGAGGCGTTTACTCAGGCCGCTTACGAGCAGCAGGCTGTCATAGTGTTGCCAGGGCGCTATCTGGGGGCAGCGTCGGGTGCTGACTTTAATCCAGGCCGCGGATTCGTGCGGTTGGCGCTGGTCGATGGCTCCGACTCAGCTGGGGAACTTGCGCGCCGCTTGCGCGCGGTCAGACTTTAGTCATGGAAATGACTCCGCGCCTGGAGGCGGCGATCCGCTGGCTGGCATCCGACAATACCGTCAACGCCTATATCTATGATCCGGATATCATGCGCAAGCGCCTAGGCGCGCTGCGCAGCATCATGCCTGCCGGCGTGGAACTCTTTTATGCCATGAAGGCCAACCCTCATCCGGGTTTTCTGGCGGCGGCGGCCAAGGCCAAGGGTATCGAGATTGCCAGTCTGGGTGAGGCCGAAAAGGCGGTGCAGGCGGATTTTGAACCGTCGCGGCTGATTTTCACCGGGCCTGGCAAGAGCATGGAAGAACTGGCCTGGAGCGTTGACCATGGCGTACGCACCGTGCATGTCGAATCGCTGACCGAGGCGCACCGCCTGCATACGATCTGTTGCGAGCGCGGTAAACATCAGGACGTGCTGCTGCGCGTCAATGCCAATTTCGATATCCATGAGGCGCAAACCAATTTTTCCGGCGGTTCACGCAAGTTCGGTGTCGATGAAGAGACGCTGGGCGACGTGCTGCCGCGGCTCTTGGCTCTGGAGCGCCTGCGCTTTCGCGGCCTGCATGTCTATTGCGCTTCCGGCGTGTTGAACGTGGCGGACCTGTTGATGAATTGCAAGCTGGTATTCGATCTGGTGCACCAGATCGAGATGGCTAATCCCGGCGTAGAATGCGACATCATCGATTTTGGCGGCGGATTCGGCGTGGATTATCTGGAAACCGGCAACGATTTTGATCCCCACGCCTATGCCGAGGGACTGAACGATTTGATTGAGGAGTATGGCTTTCAGGGCAGGAGTTTCGTGCTTGAGCTTGGCCGCTACCTGGCTGCGCCAGCCGGATGGTTCTGTACGGAAATCCTCGATATTAAGGAAAGCCGCAGCAAAAAGCAGCTCATCTGCGCCGGCGGCATCAACCATTTTCGGCGGCCGGCCGCATTGGCCATCAACCATCCTGTGGCTGTATTGCGACGTGAGCAAAAACCCTGGTTTGACGAGCAGGTAAGCGTACGCGACGAGCATGTGTATATCGGCGGCCCGCTATGTACCAGCGCCGACAAGCTGGCCAATGACATATATATCGAGGCCGCCGATGTCGGCGACGTGGCCGTATTTGGCCTGGCCGGAGCTTATGGACTGAGTATGTCGAATATCGAGTTTTTAAGTCATCGCCGGCCGCCGGAGATTGTGTTATGAATGCGGGCTATCGCCCGCCGGGCGGCAACTTAAGGAGAGTGTCATGGACCATCTGCAACAAGTGATCAACACGGCATGGGAAAGCCGGGATGAATGGACGGCGGCCAGCATCGACCCCGAGACGCGCGAGGCCATCGAACAGGCCATCCAGCTGCTCGACTGCGGCGGAGTTCGCGTGGCCGAGCAGGATGACAACGGCGGTTGGCGGGTCAACGAAAGCCTGAAAAAGGCGGTGCTGCTGTATTTCAAGCTGCACGACAATCAGGTAATCAACGGTGGCGTAGCCAATTATTTCGACAAGGTGCCACTGAAGTTCGCCAATTGGGGAGAAGCCGAGTTTAAGAAAGGCGGCATGCGCGTCGTGCCGCCGGCGACGGTGCGCAAGGGTGCTTTTATCGCGCCGAAGGTGGTGCTGATGCCGTCCTATGTAAATATCGGCGCCTATGTTGACGAAGGCACGATGGTGGACACCTGGTCGACGATTGGCTCCTGTGCTCAGATCGGCAAGAACTGTCATATCTCAGGCGGCGCAGGCATTGGCGGCGTACTCGAGCCGATCCAGGCCAGTCCGGTCATCATCGAGGATAACTGCTTTATCGGTGCACGCGCCGAGGTAGCCGAGGGCGTGATCGTACGCGAAGGCTCGGTGCTATCGATGGGCGTATACCTGGGCGCTTCCACCCGCATCTACAACCGCGCTACCGATGAAGTGCTTTATGGTGAAGTGCCGCCCTATTCGGTGGTGGTGTCCGGCTCCATGCCCGGCAAGTCCGGCGGCCCTAGCCTTTATTGCGCCGTCATCGTTAAACAGGTGGATGAGCGCACCCGCTCCAAGACCGGCATTACCGAACTGCTGCGGGAGTTCTAAGGTTTGATTTTATCGCTTTATTAGCACTCGCCCAGGTTGTCGCTTAAGCCCGGGGGTTGAGCTGTTCCAGGCCGATGCAATGAAGTTCAAGTGTTTTCTGTCCGCCAAATGAGGCCTGACATCCTCCTGCCCTTTTCTTTCCTAGGCCCTTGCGCATTGGGAAGGTAGCCCTAGGCTTGATCGGTTTGGAGGCCCGATGGAAGAGCGGTTTATCCGCGTGCGTGGCGCGCGCGCGCACAATCTCAAAAACGTTTCCCTGGACATTCCCCGCGACAAGCTGGTGGTGATCACCGGCGTATCGGGTTCGGGTAAATCGTCATTGGCCTTTGACACGCTGTATGCAGAAGGGCAGCGGCGTTACGTGGAGTCGCTGTCCGCCTATGCCCGGCAGTTTCTAGGCATCATGGAGCGGCCTGACGTCGATGCCATCGAAGGCCTCTCTCCCGCCATTTCCATCGAACAGAAATCGACCAGCCGCAACCCGCGCTCCACCGTCGGCACCGTTACCGAAGTATACGATTACCTGCGCCTGCTGTTTGCCCGCATCGGCCAGCCGCATTGCCATGGCTGCGGTAAACCGATTGCCTCGCAGAGCGCCACCCAGATCATCGATGACCTGATAGGCCTACCCGAAGGCGCCAGGTTGCAACTGCTGGCGCCCATCGTGCGAGGCAGGAAAGGTGAGTTCCGGCGCGAACTGGACAAGGCGGGCCAGGATGGCTTCGTGCGGGTGCGTGTGAATGGCGAGATTCTGCCGATTGAGGACGCGCCGCCGCTGGACCGCAATAAAAAACATGACATTGAGCTGGTAGTGGACCGTCTGGTGATGAGCGGCAATATCCGCACCAGACTGGCCGATTCGGTCGAGACCTGCCTTCGCTATGGCGAAGGCGCGCTGGTGGTCATGCTGGGTGACGAGGAGCGCATCTATTCGGAGCGCTTTGCCTGTCCTGATTGCGGCATTTCCTATCCCGAGATCGAGCCGCGCCTGTTTTCCTTCAATTCGCCTTATGGCGCTTGCGCGGCCTGCGATGGCCTAGGCTTCAAGACGATTTTCGATCCCGAACTGGTGGTGCCCGAGCCCACCCTGAGCCTGCGCAATGGGGCGATTGCACCGTGGTCGGGCCGGCAGACACCTTTTTTCCAGCAGACGATGCGTGCGGTGGCAGATTTTTGCGGCATTAAGCTGGATACGCCGTTTGACGAGTTGCCTGAGGAAGCGCGCCAGGTGATCCTGTGGGGCAGCGATGGCAAAAGCCTGAGTTTCGAATTTCTGGACGGCATGCACCGGCGCGAGGTGAAGCGGCCGTTCGAGGGCGTGATCCCGAACCTGGAGCGCCGCTGGCGCGAATCGGAATCCGATGACGTGCGCAATGAGCTGGGCCGCTTCATCAATGCCGCTCCGTGCCCCGGTTGCGACGGCAGCCGGCTAACCTTGCCGGCCAGGCATGTGCTTATCGAGGGGATAGGCCTGCCGGAACTGGTGGCAATGCCTCTGCGTGAGGCGAGTCAGTGGGTGCGGGGCCTGGATTTGTCAGCGCAGCAACGGGCCATCGCCGAGCGGGTGCTGGATGAGGTGGTGGCCAGGCTGGGTTTCATGATCGATGTAGGCCTGGACTATCTGACCCTGGCGCGCACGGCCAGGACGCTTTCCGGTGGAGAGGCGCAGCGCATCAGGCTGGCTACCCAGATCGGCTCGGCCTTGGCCGGCGTGCTCTATATTCTTGACGAGCCGTCTATCGGTCTGCATCAGCGCGACAACGACCGCCTATTGCTTACCCTTAAGCGCTTGCGCGACATGGGCAACACGGTGCTGGTGGTAGAGCATGACGAGGACACGATCCGTTCGGCCGACTGGCTGATCGATATGGGGCCGAGGGCGGGCGAGCATGGCGGCGAGGTGGTGGCCGCCGGTTCTTTTAAGAATGTGCTGGATACGCCCGCGTCGCTGACCGGCCAATATATGAAGGGCGAAAAGCGTATTGCCCTGCCTTCCCGCCGCCTGGTCGATGCCGAACATGCGAGCATCGGCGTGCGCTCTGCCTGCGCGCATAATCTGCAAAGCGTGGATGCAGGCTTCCCGCTGGCAAGGCTGAGTTGCTTGACCGGCGTATCCGGTTCCGGTAAATCGACATTGCTGATCGATACGCTTTACCGCGCTCTGGCCCGCAAGAGTAAATATGTTGCCGAACCCGTGGGCGAGCACGGCGAATTATTTGGCGATGCGCTGGTGGACAAAGTGATCGATATCGATCAAAGCCCGATTGGACGCACGCCGCGCTCCAACCCGGCCACGTATACCGGGCTATTTACACCGATCCGCGAGTTGTTTGCATCGGTGCCTGAGGCCAGGGCGCGCGGCTACAAGCCGGGGCGGTTCTCCTTCAACGTCAAGGGGGGAAGATGCGAAACCTGCCAGGGCGATGGCGTGATCAAGGTGGAGATGCATTTCCTGCCCGATGTGTACGTGCATTGCGAGTCTTGCCAAGGGTCTCGCTACAATCGCGAAACACTGGATATCCGTTATCGAGGCAAGACGATTGCTGAGGTTCTGGATATGACTGTGGAGGAAGCGGCCGATTTCTTCACCCATGTGCCGCCAGTGCGCCACCGCTTGAACACCTTGTTGGAGGTTGGCCTGGGCTACATTCGCCTGGGTCAGTCGGCCACGACGCTATCCGGTGGCGAAGCGCAGCGTGTGAAGCTGGCCAAGGAACTGGCACGGCGCGCCACTGGCGACACCCTTTACATTCTTGATGAGCCGACTACGGGGCTGCATGTCGACGATGTGGCGCAACTTCTCACCGTGTTGCAGGCCCTGGTCGACCGGGGTAATACCGTGATCATCATTGAGCATAATATGGAAGTGATCAAAACGGCGGACTGGGTCGTGGACATGGGTCCAGAAGGGGGCGACAAGGGCGGCTGTATCGTCGTCGCCGGCACGCCGGAAGACGTGGCCGCCTGCCAGGAATCTTATACGGGACAATATCTTAAGGCCTATCTTGGCTAGAGAAGAGTTGATTTGTCGCAGGAGGCAATAAATCAACATCTCCCTAGCAGGAGTTACCCGCGCAAGTTGTGACCGGGATTAAAGCTATTGCACTAATGGCCGACATACTAAACACCGGTTTCGAAGCCTGAACAAGGACGTTCGACCAGAGTATTGGTGAGGTGCATGAATATAGACCAGGGACGGGAAAGCCAAGCGCGCGTGCTGATTGCCGATGATGATGATGCGATCCGCATGCTGGTCAGCGAGTCATTGCAGCTGGCTGGTTTTGATGTACTGGAGGCTGAAAACGGGTCCGTGGCAGTGGAACTGTTCGCCCAACACAGGCCTGACGTCGTTCTGTTGGATGTGATGATGCCGGGCATGGATGGCTTTGATACCTGCCGCGAATTGCGCCAATTGCCCGGCGGCGACGGCGTTCCCGTGTTGATGATGACCGGCCTGGACGATGTGGACTCGATATCAAGGGCCTATGAAGCCGGGGCTACCGACTTTGCCGGCAAGCCGATCAATTTCCTCATTCTAAGTCATCGTGTTCGCTATATGTTGCGGGCAAGGCAAATGACCGAGGAGTTGCGTGAGAGCAAGGCCAGACTGGACTGGGCGCAGCAGGTGGCGCGCCTGGGGCATTGGGAGTTGGATGTTGAAGGTGGCAATCTATTGTGGTCCGGCGAGGTATACACCCTGTTTGGCCTGAATCCCAAGAAGTTTCAGCCAACCTATGATGGATTTCTCGAACGTGTGCATTCTGACGACCGTGAACTGGTGAAGGGCGCCGTCGAACAAGCGCTGAACCATAAGGGCTCATATAGTGTGGATCACAGAATCCTGCTGCCCAATAATAGCGTGCGGCATGTGCACGAACAGGGCCAGGTATTGACCGACGAGGATGGCAAGCCAGTTCGGATGACGGGCACGGTGCAGGATATTACCGCTCGCAAGGAAGCGGAAGACAAGATACGGCATCTGGCCTATTACGACAGCCTGACACAGCTTCCCAACCGAATGCTGTTCAACGATCGCCTTATGCAAGCGGTTTCGATGGCCAAGCGCCATGAAAGAAAGCTGGCGATTCTGTTCATTGATCTTGACCGGTTCAAACACGTCAATGACACCCTTGGCCACAGCAAGGGTGATAAATTATTGCAGGCCGTGGCGGGAATTTTTTCTGAATGTGTTCGAGAAGGCGATACGGTTACCCACTTCGAAACAGAGATGTATGGCAATACAGTGGCCCGGCTTGGTGGCGATGAATTCGTTATTTCGCTCGCTGATATTAACCGGCCCGAGGACGCCGCCACTGTCGCGCAACGAATTCTGGAGGCTCTGGCGAAGCCCATTAAGTTGGATAATCACGAGGTATTTGTGTCAGCCAGCATCGGCATCAGCATTTATCCCAATGACGGCGAAGATGCCGAGGCATTATTCATGCATGCCGATACGGCGATGTACCATGCCAAGGACGCCGGCAAGAACAACTACCAGTTCTTTATCCCTTCGATGAACGCAGCTGCGCACGGGCGCATGTCGATGGAGAGCAATCTGCACAAGGCGTTGGAGCGTAAAGAGTTCGTTCTGCATTATCAGCCGCAAGTGGATAGCGGCAATGAGCGCATCGTTGGTATGGAAGCCCTGATTCGCTGGAATCACCCGGAATTGGGTTTGGTGCCTCCGGCAACCTTTATCCCCCTGGCGGAAGAGACCGGTTTGATCGCCCAGATAGGCGATTGGGTGATGCGCCAGGCATGTAAGCATGCCAAGACCTGCGATGAGGCCGGCCTTGAGCCATTGCGTGTGTCCGTCAATCTATCCGGACACCAGTTCCGGGAGAAACGGCTGGTTGGCCTGGTTGGCGATGCCTTGCAAGAGGCCGACCTTGAACCTGGCCGCCTTGAGCTGGAAATTACCGAAAGCGTGGCGATGGAGCATGCCGAGCAGACGGTTCGCACCTTGCATGAGCTTAAAGCCATGGGCGTGCGCGTATCGATCGACGATTTCGGCACGGGCTATTCCTCGTTGAGCTACCTGAAGCGGTTCCCGATCGATTCCCTCAAGGTTGACCGCTCTTTTATCAAGGACATCACCATCGACTCCGATGACGCCGCGATTACCCGCGCCATCATCGCCATGGCCAAAAGCCTGCGGCTGGAGGTAGTGGCCGAAGGTGTGGAAACGGCTGAACAGCTTAACTTTTTGCGTCTTGAGGGTTGTGAATTGATTCAGGGGTACCTGTTTTCCAAACCGCTGCCGGCTGATCATTTCATCATGCTGATGAACACGCACGACGTGAATGGCAGGCGCCTGGGCAACGCGGAGTAGCCTTACAGTTCAGAGCGTTTATGCAGCCATGGACGATCCTTGATGACGCAAATCGTTCTTCAGCCGCCGGTTCGTCAGGGCTACTATCTAGCTTCTTTATGATTATATGCCTTTGCTTGTATCTGTAGCCGAATAGCCGATTGAGACAACCATTTTACCATCATCGGGACCTACCTGGCCGTGAAGCCACAATGGCACTGCACTACAAGCTAGGTCATCGCTGGTGGTTCTCAGCTCATCGCGATTACAGAGGTGATCGCATCAATACGCCCATATTTCTCGACCATTGCGAGACACGCATATAGCGAGGCAATCTCATGAGACTGATAGGGTCTTTCCGGCCCTGCTGTGACGCGCTGAAAAACGTGCGGGCTCCACCTGCCAGTAGCGCCTGAAGTACAGAGCGTCGTTCCCTGAAGGTCGCTGCAAGGCTTCATAATAATCGGGCTCGAGATGCGCCACCCTTGCAAACCCCGAGGCATTACAGCTGATTGAGAGTCAGCCCTGATCCGGCGGCGTGGGTGCGTTAGCGAATGTGCGCAGCATAGGCTGCGTAAATGAGGTGGAGAGGAGGCTTTTTGGTCTTTGTTGATCCCATTTGGCCAGCCACTGGACGAACTCACTGGCACCAAGCGGCCGGCTGATGTGGTAACCCTGAAGGCTGTCGCAGCCCAGGCTTTGCAGGGCCAGCATAATCGCCTTGCTTTCCACGCCCTCGGCCACGACCTTCAGGCCAAGGTTGTGCGCCAACTCGATGGAGGCATGAACGATCTGATGATCGCTGTCATTATCCAGCATGCTCATGACAAAGGATTTGTCGATTTTAACCTCGTTCACGGGGAACTTTTTCAGATAAAACAGGGAGGAATAGCCAGTGCCGAAGTCATCCACCGCGATGCTGACGCCCATGCCGGACAACTGCTCCAGAATGCCCAGAGCATGCTCCTTGTCGGCCATGACGCTGGTTTCAGTGATCTCAAGCTTCAGGTGTCGAGGCTCTACCCGATGTTTCTCCAGCAGTGATGCCACTGAGCCTGGAAGATGATCATCGGCCAAATCCTTGGCCGAAAGGTTCACCGCCACCGTTTGTCGTATGGCGGCGCTTTGCCACACAGCGCACTGCTTCAATGCCTGGTCGAGCACCCAGAGGGTGATGTCCTGGTGCAGCCCCGCCTCTTCCGCCATGGGAATAAAGGCGTCGGGAGAGATGAGGCCGTGGCTGGGGCGTTGCCAGCGCACCAGGGCCTCTACCTCGTCGGCGCGCAGACCTAGTCCGCGAACCTTGGGCTGGTAATGCAGGACGAGTTCATTTTTCTGAATGGCCCGGCGCAGGTCGCTCTTCATGGCCAGGGGATCGGCACCCTGCATTTCCAGATTGGATGAATAAATCACGGTGTGCAGCCTTTTCTTTTTCGACTCTTGCTTGGCAATGGCGGCAAGACGGAACATCCCCTCGGCATCGCTGGCTTGATCTGGGTATGCGGCCATGCCGCTGCTGGCTTCGAGAACAAGAGAAAGATCGCCATGCAGGATGGGTTCAGCCAGGATTCTGTGCACCTCCTTGCCCATGTGCACAAGCGCACCCAATTTGCTCTTGTGCAGAAACAATACGGCGAATTTAACGGCATCCAGCCGCGCCAAGATGGATTTTGGTGGAAGCTTCTGTGCCAGCCGTTCCGCAATAGTCCGCAGAATATCGTCGCCACCTTCATGGCCAATAGAGGTGTTAATGTCATGGAAACCGCTCAGGTCGACCAGCATCAGCGTCAATGAGCCGCTGCCTGGCCGCCATGCCCGGATTGCCTTTTCAATCTTGCGGTGCAGAAGGGTGCGGTTGGGCAGGCCAGTAAGAGGATCATACAGGGCGTCTCGCTCGGCTTGCTTCTCGAGAGCCTTGGCATATTCGCGCACGACCTGGGTCTGATCCATGAGGATGGCATCAGCTTTATCTGCGACCGTCGTGCTGACATATTGGCCCCAGTAGGCAAAGGCGAATGGCATGATGTCCATCAGCCAGAGGGCGACATTATTTTTCTGCTCCAGGATGATGCCGTGAAGGGTGATCTCTCCATGTGGCAGGTAGACGCTGAGCAACGTGGCGGCGGCTAGAGCTGTAAAGGCGACTAACACGCCCCATACGGCATGTTTCGTAACATTGCTCTTCAATATTTTATGTGTGTTATTTCCAGTCGCTTGCGGCGCGTGCATGATCTTTCTATCGCAATAATTAAGGATATATTTAATGGATAACGTATAAGGTTTTTTGCCGCTAGCATGTAAGTAGAAATACTTACATGGTGGGCTCGATCTTTTGCGTTTTCTCCAGTTCGATCTCAATCAGCCGTTTCATGACCGGCAGGGAAGGCAGGCCTTCGATTTTGAGGCCATTGATGATGAAGGTGGGGGTGCTATTGATGCCCAGCCTGTCCGCCTCCTTCACATCGGCGGCTATCGCGGCATCAACCGTATTGGCAGCCAGGCTCTGCTCAAGCCTTTCCATATCCATGCCGGCCTTTTTCGCTAGCGCCATGATCTCGTCCCTCTCCAGTTTTCTGCCTTCCGGCAGTTCGGGCTGGAGTTCGAACATGAGGTCGTGCATATCCCAGAACCTGTTCTGCTCGGCCGCGGCTTCCCCCAGCCGGGCCAGATCGCAGGCGGCGAAGTGAAATTCCACCGGAAAGTTTCGCCGCACCTCTTCATTGCAATCACGTCCCAGGGGCATGTTCTTAAAGACGAATTTCACACGATCCTGATATGCCGGCAGCAACGACTCCATGACCCTGTGGGCGCGGCGGCAGTGCGGGCACTGAAAATCACTGAACTCAACGATAGTGATGATGGGATATGCCGCACCCCAATAGGGGTCGCCGCTGGTGTCCACATGCTGTAGTGGCATGTTGGCCCGCGCCTTGAGATAGGCCGCCTCATCAAAGCTGGCCAACAACTTCTGCTCGGCCTGGCGGATGCCGCTGCCGCCAACCACGGCGATTACCACGGTTGCCAGCATGGCGGCGGATAAAGCGCCTCTACCCTTGCCCGGTGCATTCACGGCATCTTTTAGAAGTCCGGCTACCGGCCGCGGGCTGGCCCGGTAGGCAAGAAAAAGAATGGCCAGATTCAGGAGATAGGTAAGCAGGCAGAGCAGGCACAGGCTCTTGATTTTCACCGCCATGATATAGGCCAGGTACGCGTCCAGAATGACTGCCGCAGCCGCCAGGCTGAAGATCAGGGCGCTGGCGGATTTGAAATAGGCATCGGGTTTTTTCCAGGCAAGCGCGGACAGGCACAGCACGAACATGTAAAACACGGTGCCAAACCAGGCGACGGGCACGCCGAACCAGGCCGAATACGATGAGGCGCTGACCGCCTCACAACTGATCGTACGACTGATGCCGCACAGGCTGGGTTCCTCCCACGAGCCAGCGAACATATCGAGGTGTAGATACGTCAGGTACAGCGTCGCCGTCAGTCCCGCGAGGGACAGGACGGCTATCGCAATAGGGTATTGCCTGGCCTGCATGCGGGGCTTATTCGATCTCCATCAGGCATTCGTCCGGATTGACATTGTCGCCCACATCGACATGAACGGCGCTGATATTGCCCGACACGGGCGCATGCACGGGGTTTTCCATTTTCATGGCCTCGACCACGAGTACGGTGTCGCCGGCTGCCACGGCCTCGCCCTGTTTGACGTTGACCGACACGATGCGCCCCGGCATGGGCGTGGTGACATCGTTATCGCTGGTGGCCCTGGGCCGCTTCGAGCCCCTGGACGCCTTTTTGGCATCGATAGAGCCATCCTTGGTCGGCACGACCTCAGTCAGGGTTTCGACCATCACCTCTTCGAGCACGTTGTCGACGCGCACGTAAAATGGCCGCAAATCGGCGCTTTCATGCCCCGTTCCCTCAATGCTGATGTGATATTGCTCGCCGTGGATGGTGACGTTGAACTCCGTAGGCGCCAGCGCCTGGGCGGGTGCTGCGCCAGCGGCCTGCGCCGGTTGATCCACCTCAAGCGGCTCCGGCTTGAATTTGCCGGTCAGGCGTTCCTCGAAAAATTCCAGCGCTATGGTGGGGAACATGGCATAGGAGAGTACGTCTTCCACGCTTTTGGCCATGTCGCCGACCTCGCGTGTGAGCGTGTCCAGCTCCGGCTCCAGCATATCGGCGGGACGAACGTCGATAGGCTCGCCATCGCCCAGGGCCAACTTGCGTACGTCGGCATTGACCTCGCCCAGAGGGCGGCCATACATGCCATTCAGATAAGACTTGGTTTCATTGGTGATCACCTTGTATTTCTTGCCGGAGAGCACGTTGAGCACGGCCTGCGTGCCGACGATCTGGCTGGTCGGCGTCACCAGCGGCGGATAGCCGAAATCGGCGCGCACGCGCGGCACCTCGTCGAGAACGGCATCCATCTTGTCCAGCGCTCCCTGCTCCTTGAGCTGGTTGGCGAGATTGGAAATCATGCCACCAGGAATCTGGTTGATATGCACGCGGGTATCCACGCCGGTAAAGGCGGATTCAAAACGCGTATACTTCTTGCGCACCTCGCGGAAATAGGCGGCTATCTCAAGAAGCAGTTCGACGTTCAGGCCGGTATCGTAGTCGGTGCCGGAAAATGCTTCGACCATGGCCTCCGTGGGTGGGTGGCTGGTGCCGCCGGCCAGAGGGGAGATCGCCGTGTCGATAATATCGCATCCGGCATGGACCGCCTCCCACTGCACCATCTCAGCCAGTCCGGAGGTGGCATGGGTGTGCAGGTGCAGGGGGATGGATACGGCGTTTTTCAGTGCGCTGACAAGCTCGCGTGTGGCGGTGGGTGTAAGCAGGCCGGCCATGTCCTTGATAGCGAGGGTGTCGCAGCCCATGTGCTCGAAGTCGCGAGCCAGGTCAATGAAATGTTCCAGTGTGTGCACAGGGCTGACCGTGTAGCAAATGGTTCCCTCGGCGTGCTTGCCGTTGGCCTTTACCTGATTAATGGATACGCGCAGGTTGCGCAGATCGTTCATGGCGTCGAATACGCGGAAGACATCGACGCCATTGGCCACCGCCATATCGACAAACTTTTTGACTACGTCATCGGCATAATGCCGATAGCCGAGAAGGTTCTGGCCCCTCAGCAGCATCTGAATCGGGGTCTTTTTGATCACTTTCTTGAGCTCGCGCAGTCGTACCCACGGACCTTCCTTCAAATAACGCAGGCAGGTGTCAAATGTGGCGCCGCCCCAGGCTTCGATGGACCAATAGCCCACGGTATCCATCTTTTCACAAATGGGCAGCATATCGTCCAGGCGCATGCGTGTAGCCAGCAGCGATTGGTGGCCGTCGCGTAATGCCAGTTCGGTAATACCCAAAGCACGTTTAGTCATAGGTTATCCTTTATAAGCCTGCATTGGCCGCAATGGTGGCTGCCACGGCGGCTGCAATGCTTTCACGCGGGTTATAGATCTGATAGTCCAGTAACTCAGGATGCTCGTCGATAAAACTGGTATAAAATCCACCGGATGCAAATTCCTGCGATGCGGCAATGTTGCGATAGAATGGCAAGGTGGTGCGTACGCCACGGATATCGTATTCATCCAGCGCCCGCCGAGACCGTCTGATGGTTTGTTCCCAGGTTTTACCCCATACGGTGAGCTTGGCGCACATCGAATCATAATCCGGAGGAATGACGTATCCGGCATAGACGGCTCCATCCACGCGGATGCCTGGCCCGCCAGCGGAAATGTATCGCGTGATGCGTCCCGGTGTGGGCAGGAAATTGTTCTGAGGGTCTTCGGCATTGATACGGAACTCAATAGCATGGCCATTGATCTGAATATCTTCCTGGCGAATCGACAACGGTAGACCGGCGGCAATATGGATTTGCTCGGCAACGATATCTACGCCGGCGATGGCTTCGGTGATGGGATGCTCGACCTGCAGGCGTGTATTCATTTCCATGAAGTAAAAGTTCTGATCGAGGTCGACCAGGAATTCGACCGTACCGGCATTGACATAGCCAACCGCCTGGGCGGCGCGCACTGCTGCCGCTCCCATTTCTTCGCGTGCATCCGGTGTCAGGGTGTTCGATGGGGCGATTTCGATCAACTTCTGATGACGCCGCTGGATGGAGCAGTCGCGCTCAAACAGGTGCACGGTCTTGCCATGCGAATCCGCCAGTATCTGGAATTCGATGTGACGCGGCTGCACGATGCATTTTTCCATGAATACGCTGGCATCGCCAAAGGCGGCCATCGCCTCGCGCTGGGCCATGGGGAAGTTTTCCTCAAGCTGTTTTTCATTGTCACAGCGCCGAATGCCGCGGCCGCCTCCACCGGCTGCTGCCTTGAGCATGACCGGATAGCCCATGCCTTTTGCCAGCTTCGTCGCCTGATCGAAGTTTTTCAGGCTGCCATCCGAGCCGGGGACTACTGGAACATTGGCCTCTATCATGGCCGTCTTGGCCTTGGTTTTATCGCCCATGTTCTCGATGGCGTCGGCGCTGGGGCCGATATAGGCCAGGCCCGCCGCGACCACCTTGCGCGCGAAATCAGCGTTTTCCGACAGGAAGCCATACCCTGGGTGTACGGCCTCGCAGCCGGTCTTCAGGGCGATATCGATAATGCGGTGGATGTTGAGATAGCTGCGCACCGGGTCCGGGCCGATGACCACGGCCTGATCCGCTTTTTTCACATGCAGCGAGAAGCAGTCGGTCTCCGAATAGATGGCGACTGTTTCAATATCCAGCTCACG
>Ga0316187_10001091_pt1 | contig 22895 bp, 19 predicted proteins | sample CroRivburrow1_MG_FD_204927 | JGI IMG/M metagenome (GOLD analysis project Ga0316187, IMG submission 204927) | Coastal sediment microbial communities from Maine, United States - Cross River worm burrow 1 | ecosystem: Environmental > Aquatic > Marine > Coastal > Sediment | place: USA: Maine...
GCCCCCGAAGATTATTCTGCGCCGATTGATGGCGACCGACGTGTTATCGATGATAGCGAATATATTTTCTACGACGGCTACTGGATTCGATATTACGCGCCGCTCGACGACACGCTGGCGAGCCGTAAACGGTTGATCGACAGCCTCACACGTCGCGCTTTTCATCATACCGAAGCGGGCATCAATACGCCCGGCAGGAGCCTGGAGATCGCACGTGAGGCCTATGAGCGTGAAACCGATCCCGAGCGGCGACGCATCAATGCCGCGATGCTGGCAGGTGCGCTGTTTAACCGCGCTACCGACCTGTTTACTACCATCGTCGAGCTGGGCGAAAAGGGTGTCAAGGTCAGCCACAATAACGAACTGATGCGCCAGTGCAGCGACTGCTTCCAGGAAGCCCTGAACCTGGGCCAGCAGGTCAAGCACCACAGCGGTTGCGAAGGTATCGACGAGGTCTGGGGCGAACCCTTCAAGGCGTTCACCATGCCAGTCTCCGATTTTTACCAGTCACGATTTGTCAAAATTGCGCAGGGTATGCGGGATATCGACCAGGTTGCCGCCTGTATGAAGGAAGAATTTTGTGGTCGCGAAATGTTTATCGGCCTCGAGCAACTGATCGACGATTACGCGAAGGCCGCACGTCAAGCCGCCGAGACGATGAAAAAGGATCCAGTTATTTTCCAGGTCTGGCCGAAGTTCGTCGCGCTGGGTGAAAAACTCGACGAATACCGGCCGAGTCTGCCCGACAATGCCGATCAGATGCTGCGTATGCGCGTCGCCTATGGCCGCGCCCTGATTCAGGAAGGTCGGCGTTTGATCAGTTATATCGCCAGTGCACGGGTGTCGATGCCAAAGAGCACCGTCATTTATATCGACAAATGCAGGCGCTACGGCAAGGCGCTGCTGCTTTAAATTAAACCGCAAGCCCTGGCGGGTGCTAGTGAGAGGAAAATGGCCAAAAAAACGAAACCGGGCGGAAATCCAAACATTGTCAGCCTGTGGCCGACTACCCTGCTGGCGAAACGTTTTGCGCATTATCAGAAAGTGAACCCGGCCCTGCTGGAGTTGTTTTACCAGCACCGCGATCGCGAACAGCGCAGTCCGCAGCAGGCGTATGCCAGTAAAGATGACCTGCTGAGCCAGTACCCGCTGCACCAGGAACTGAACGAACTGGCGGAGTTCATCAGCCAGGGTATCGTCGAGGTGGCGCGCGAGGCCAACAAGGGCCTGTGGCGTAACGATGAAAAAGTACGCGTCAATATCACCGGCCTTTGGTTTCAAATTTCGAACGCTCATTCGTTCCACGAAATGCACGTGCACGGGAACTGCTCCTGGTCCGGTGTCTACTACGTGCGCTCGGCCGACTGTGCGACCTCGCCGCAATCGAATCCCGGGCAGCAACCCAATGGCGTGACCCGTTTCTACGGACCTCATGTCGAACACATGGCGGGCGGGTTTGGCGATTACGGCAATCTATACCTGCACGACAACAGCTGGGACTCGTTTCCGGAAGACGGCAAGCTGTGCATTTTCCCGTCGCATCTCAAACACATGCCATTCCCCTATAACGGCAAGGAAGATCGCGTCATCGTTTCCTTTCACGCGCAGGTGTTCAACGCCAGCGGCACGCAAAGTTATGACTACGGATTCAATAACTAGCCCGCGTGGGCGTTCACCCGATCAGGAGGACGAGTCCGGCGTTGGGGATCACCACGCTGGGAAAAGTGACGCTGATTAGCAGGTAGAGCGCCACTGGTCGGCGCGAGACCGATGCGTGTAGCAGGCCGGGAAGGCGCTTATCGACGCCGCAAGCACCAGCAGGGCAAACAGAATCGTTGAAGCCTAGCCCGACGGATCCACCAGGGCTACCCACCGCCGCGAGTGCGAGGGTGGTAACCAGGGAAAGTATCGGCTCCAGTCGCGACGATGCGATGACTATTTCAATACCGGCATGGTGAACTCGGCATCGAGACCTTTGTCGTGCCAGCGCGAGGTTACGGTTTTCACCTTGGTGTAAAAACGCAACCCTTCCATGCCGTATTGATTGTGATCGCCGAAAGCGGAAGATTTCCAGCCACCGAAACTGTGGAAAGCGAGTGGTACCGGGATCGGCACGTTGATGCCGACCATGCCGACTTCGACCTTGTCGGCAAAGGTGCGCGCGGCAGCGCCGTTTTTGGTGAAAATCGATGTGCCATTGCCATAAGGGTGGTCGGTCGCCAGTGCCGCACCCTCCTCGAAGGAGCCAACACGCATGATCTGTAATACCGGGCCGAAGATTTCTTCCTGGTAGGATTGCATCTCGCGGGTAACATTGTCGATCAGCGAACCGCCGAGGAAATAACCTTGTTCGTGGCCTTCACAGATAAAGTCGCGCCCATCGACTACCAGGCGGGAACCCTCGTCCTGCGCCATTTGAATGTAATTCATGACTTTTTCGCGATGGTCGCGGGTTACCAGCGGGCCCATTTCCAGATTGGTATCGAGACTGGTGCCGATGCGCAGTCCCTCGACGCGCGGCTTCAGAATTTCGATCAGGCGATCGGCGACTTCGTCACCGACGCAAACGCCGACCGAAATCGCCATACAACGTTCGCCGGCTGATCCGTAGGCGGCCCCCATCAATGCGTTGGCGACGTCCTCGAGATCGGCATCGGGCAGAATCAACATGTGGTTCTTGGCGCCGCCCATGGCCTGGCAGCGTTTGCCGTTGGCAGTTGCCGTGGCATAGACGTATTTCGCGATCGGCGTCGAGCCGACGAAGCTCACGGCTTTGACGCGCTCGTCGTTGAGTAGCGTGTCGACCGCTTCCTTGTCGCCGTTGACGACATTGAAAACGCCAACCGGTCCACCGGCTTCGACAAATAGTTCGGCCAGGCGCAGTGGGCAGGACGGATCTTTTTCCGAGGGCTTGAGTACTACGGTATTACCGGTAACCAGGGCCATACCCGCCATCCACAACGGAATCATCGCCGGAAAGTTGAACGGTGTTATGCCAGCGACCACGCCGAGCGGCTTGCGCATCGAGTAGATATCGATGCCGCGCGCAACATTGTCGGAAAACTCACCTTTTTGTGCGTGCGGAGCGGCGCAGGCGAATTCCACTACTTCGATGCCGCGTAACACCGATCCCATGGCGTCTTCGATGACCTTGCCGTGTTCGTTGGAAACCAGCGTGGCGATTTCATGCTGATGTTTGTAGAGCAGTTGTACGTAGCGCGCCATGATGCGTGAACGTTGCAGCACGGAGGTTGCCGCCCAGGCTGGAAAAGCTTCCTGGGCTACCGCGATCGCCGCTTCGACCTCCGATTGCGAGGCCAACGGTACTTCGCTGGTCTTGACTCCCCGGCTCGGATTGAAAATATCACCGAAGCGGTTACTGCTACCGGCGACATGTTCGCCGTTGATGTAATGATGCAGTCGGTTATATTCGGACGCTACGGCTTCGGCGGGCTGGCTCATGACGGTTCCTGCTGGGGTTGTGTAAGGTAAGGACGTGGCAGTATAGACAAGATATTTCTGCAAGGATATAGTCTGAATCTCACATCCAATGTGCATTTATACACATGTATGACTGGAATGATTTGAAGTATTTCCTCGAACTGTCGCGCCAGGGCAAGCTGGTGCGCGCAGCCGTGCGCTTGCAGGTCGACCACACCACGGTCAGCCGCAGAATTGCGATGCTGGAAAAGCAACTCGATGTGCGGTTGTTCGACAAGTCACCGAACGGCTACCAGTTGACCGATGCCGGTCTGCGCCTTTTGCCACTGGCGGAACAGATCGAAACCCGTTCAACCCGGCTCTACCAGGAAATAGCCGGCAAGGATGCCCGCCTGAGCGGCACCGTGCGCGTGGCGGCACCTGAAGCGCTGGGAACGCAGGTGATTGCGCGCCACGTTAACGAGTTCGCGGTGCTGCATCCCGATATCGAAATCGAACTGGTCGCCGAAACCCGGCGTATGAGTCTTTCCAAACGCGAGGCCGATATTGCGATTAGTTTTTCGCGACCCGACAGTGGACGCCTGATCGCCTGGAAACTGTGCGATTACCGCCTGCGCCTGTTTGCTACGCGTGCATATCTCGCCCGCTTTCCACCGATTAACGCTGTGGACGACCTGGTGTATCACGATTTCGTTTCCTATATCGAAGACCTGATCGAAATGCCGGAGCTGCGTTTCTTCGATACCACCATCAAGAATGCGCATGTCGTGTTTCGCAGCACCAATGTCAGCGCACAGTTCAATGCGATTCTGCAAGGTATAGGACTGGGTCTGGTGCATTGTTTCATGGCTCGGCGCGAACCCGAGTTGCAGGTGGTACTGCCCCAACAGATATCGGTAGAGCGCAGTTACTGGTTGCTGGTGCACGAGGATCTGCGCCACGTCGCGCGCGTCGATGCGGTGTGCCAGTTTCTGACCCGGATCCTGGGCGAGGACCCGGCCTTGATGATGGGTGCCTGACCAGCCTGCAGTTAAAGCCGTTCGCCTCGCAGGGTCGCGACGCGATGCTGTAAATAGTCAAGAGCGGCCGTGGATTCGGTTATGGCGTCACCGGCAACCAGTTCGATACGACTCAACAGGCCTCGCGGAAACAGACGCGACATCGCCTTGCCATGAGCCCTGCTGAAGAAACTGCCCCACAGCCCACGCAGCGCCAGTGGGACAATGGTCACTGGATCACGCTCGAGTATCCGCGTCACCCCCGGCTTAAACGGGTTCATCTGGCCATTTTCGGTCAACTTGCCTTCCGGAAAGATACATACCAGTTCACCCTGACCCAGTGCGGTGCTGATGCGCTCGAAAGCCTGCTCCATCATTTCGGGGTTTTCGTGCGCCGGGGCGATCGGGATAGCCTGCGCGGTTTTGAAGATAAAGGAAAGTATCGGCATCTCGAATATACGGTAGTACATGACAAAACGAATTGGGCGGCGAATACAACCAGCCAGGACCAACGCATCTACATAGCTGACATGATTACAGATCAATAGCGCCGGTCCTTCATCGGGGATCTTCTCGAGTCCGGAATAATCGACCCGGTAAATAGTATGTAATAGCAGCCACACCAGCAGGCGCATGAGGAACTCGGGCACCAGGGTGAAAATAAACAGTACCACCGCCGCATTCATCAACGCCATGATCAGAAACAACATCGGAATCGATACCCCGGCGGACAACGCAAACAATCCATACAGTGATGCGACGACCATGAACAGCGCATTCATCACGTTATTTGCGGCGATGATACGTGAGCGTTTGCGCACATCGCTGCGTTGTTGCACCAGGGCGTACAACGGTACGATATACAGACCTCCGCTGATGCCCAGCATAACGATATCCAGGCATACTCGCAGGCTGCTGCCCTGTGCGATAAAGGTGGCCGGGTCGATCAGGCCGGTGCCTGTCGACAGGCCGCGGTTGAAATACAGATCGACGCCGAACAGGGTCAATCCGAGTGCACCGATCGGCACCAGTCCAATCTCGACCCGGCGCCCGGAGAGGCGCTCGCATAAAAATGATCCGGCACCAATCCCCAGTGAAAACATCGCCAGCAATAAAACATAAACCTGCTCGTCGCCACCCAGTTCATAGCGCACGTAGTTGGGCAACTGAGTTACATAGGTAATACCGATAAACCAGAACCAGGAAACTCCCACCACTGCGTAAAACACGCTCTGGTTGGCTCGCGCGTCGCGCAGGATACTGAGCGTCTGGCGGGGAATATTGAAGCTGACCTTGAGCTCGGGTGCGGCCGCCGGCAGCCGAGGTATTTCACGGCTCGCCCAGTAGCCGCCGATGGCAACGACTATGACGGCGAGTGCCATGACTGTCAGTCCGAGTGACATAAGGTACACGCTGACGATAAGCCCCGTCAGAATTGCCAGGAAAGTGCCGAATTCGACCATGGCGTTACCACCGATCAGTTCCCCGGGCTCGAGCGCCTGCGGTAGCAGACTATATTTGACCGGACCGAACAAAGCCGACTGAGTACCCATCAGAAACAAAATCGCTACCAGCATGACTGGACTCTGCAGCAGGAAAGCGATCGCGCCGAGCAGCATGATTGCGATCTCAAGCAACTTGATGCGCTGGATCAGCATCGATTTTTCATGCTTGTCTGCCAGTTGTCCGGCGATCGGCGAGAACAGGAAAAAGGGCAGAATGAATAAGCCGGCGGCAATGTTGACCAGCATATTGCTTTGCTGTTGCGAGACGCCAGCCGCCTGGAAGGCGATAAATATCGTCAGCCCGTTCTTGTAAAGATTGTCGTTGAAAGCCCCCATCAATTGCGTGACAAAGAAAGGGCGAAAACGCCGGCTGGACAAAAGCTTGATCGATTCAGGCATAGTGGTCTCGATTAAGCGCCCAAGGCTAAAAGAATGGACCTACAAGGGCAACTGATTACTAAAATATAGTCATGCAGAACGTTATCGATGAACGACGATTGCAGCGTTTCAAACACCGGGCTATGTGAGTGCGAGAGAAAATCAGCCGAGCGCCTGTAGACCGGTTGTGATACTCGTCTCAAAGCGGATTTGACAAACACGAAACTGCGCAGAATTTCTGCTGTGATTGAACTATAAGACATCCATTGGCCAACGGGTTTGCATCACTATTGCTTGAATTCCATTGAATAGATCTCTGATAAAAAGCGACTGGTTCATCGGGCTGGTTATCATGTTTCTGTTTCTGATAGCCGCGGAAGCGGGATGGTTTGCTGCGTTCGACCGCCAGGCCTATAACCTGGGTGTACAATTTACCTCGAGCAAAGAGCCGCACGAAGACATCGTGGTGATTGCAATCGATGACAAATCGCTGCGCGAACTCGGCGCCTGGCCCTGGTCGCGTGACGTACTCGCGGAACTGAACCAACTGGTGACTCGTGGCGGACCCAGGGTAATCGGGTATACCCTGCCAATGGATAGCAATCAGTTCCAGGCTGGCCGCGGAGCGCTGTCAGATTTGCGTAAAATCCTGAAACAGGAAAATAAACTCAGTAATCGAGTGAATCGGGCGCTGAGTCTTACAGAATCGACCTTAAATGGCGACGACAAGCTGGAGGCCAGTTTCAAGGCGGCCGGTCGCATCGTGCTGTCAATATCATATATCGAGGGTGCTGGTCCCGAGACTGGTTTGACGCCATCCCTGCCTCGTTACCTGCAACGTTTTTCCCTCCCGAAAGTAGAGATCGACAACCTGAGCCAGGGTTTCGGATGGCCTACGCCCAGGATAACCCGTGCCGAGGAGATTTTTCCACCGCTTGAATCCCTTACCCGGCCAGTCGGCGCCGTGGGCGTTACCGGCATGACCCAGGATTTCGGGGGTCAGCCATTAATGGTGAAATATGGTAACGACGTGTTGCCGTCATTCGCACTGATGATGGCGGCACGCAGCAAGGGCCTGTCGACACAGCACATCGAATCGCAGGGCCTGATCAGTCCGATGCTGGATGGCAAGGACCTTGGCACCGATTACCATCTCAGGATTTATCCGCGCTATTACAGTGGCCAGAATAACAAATCTGCATTTCCAATCTATTCGATAGTCGATGTGCTCAACGGTAATATCGACGTCAATCTGTTTCGCGACAAGATTGTCATAGTGGGGCTTACTTCGCCACGCGATGTACAACTGGGCCAGACACCATCTGGCGAGCCGATATCGGCAACCGTTGCCACGGCACACACGGTGTCGAGCATACTCAATAACGAGCAATACCATTTACCTGATTGGTCTGGCTGGGCCCTGCGCGTTCTGATGGTTGCACTAGGGCTCTATATGATGCTGGTATTCGGCCGAGTTCGCAGCAGCACGGCATTTTTCATCAGCATGTTCCTGGTGTTGATGGTATTCAACGCGCACTTCCTGTTGATGAGCACCCAGTCAATGTGGATACCGATGATGCCGGCGGTGGCGATGTTGCTGATTGGCCAGTTGCAGTTTTCGATACGGCAAAAGGTGAACGGTCGGTTGCGTAGCGTAGAGGATGAATTATCATTGGCCAACCGTGAGTTGGGGCTCGCGCTGCAGGCGCAGGGCTTTCTCGACCAGGCCTTTGAAAAGTTGCGCCACTGCCGCATCGACGCACCCCTGCTTGGGCTGGTTTACAGTCTGGGTCTCGATTACGAACGTAAACGCCAGTTTAATAAGGCCGAGACGGTGTTCAAATTTATCCTGCAGCACGACCCCAGGTACAACGACGTCAGCGATCGCATCAACCAGAATGAACAGGCGGCCAATACCGTGGTGCTGGCCGGACAGAACACCGACGGTCCCGGCGCCAACCTGATCAGTAGTCAGAACGGTGTGCAGAAACCAAAACTGGGGCGCTACCAGATTGACCGCGAGATAGGTCGTGGCGCGATGGGTATGGTTTATCTCGGTCGCGATGAAAAGATCGGTCGCACCGTGGCAGTTAAAACCATGATGCTATCGAGCGACCTCGACGAAGGCCTGCGCGATGAAATTCGCACGCGTTTTTTTCGCGAAGCCGAGGCTGCCGGCCGGCTCGATCATCCTAACATCGTTACCGTTTACGATGTCGGCGAAGAGCAGGATCTTGCCTACATCGCGATGGATTACCTGAAGGGTAAGGACCTGACTGCATACAGCACCAAAAAGACCCTGCTATCGGTAAGCCAGGTATTCGGAATCGTTTCGAATGTCGCCATGGCCCTTGATTACGCCCATAAGCAGCGGGTTGTGCATCGCGACATCAAGCCGGCCAACATCATCTACGATCATGACAAAAATATCGCCAAAATCACCGATTTTGGCGTCGCCTGCCTCACCGATGCGAGCAAGACCAAAACGGGTACCATAATCGGCAGCCCCTATTACATGGCGCCCGAACAACTGGCCGGGAAAAAAGTCGACGGCCGCGCCGACCTGTTTTCGCTGGGAGTAACCCTGTATCAGATGCTGTGCGGTGTCTTGCCGTTCAACGGCGACTCAATCGCCAGCCTGATGTATAACATCGCCAACGAAGAACATGTTGACATCCGGCGCTTTCGTGCTGATCTGCCAAATTGTATCAATAAACTGATCAATACAGCTCTGCAGAAGGACGCGACAAAGCGGTTTCAATCGGGTAAACAGATGGCAATTGCGATGAAAACCTGCCACGAACACATCCGTGAAATGGAAGCTGCCTGAAAAACGGCTATTCGACCGTTCAGGCCAGGGCTTTAAAACGCCGTAGTGCCCGCTCTCGAGTAATTTTCAAATCAACCATGGGTTTCGGGTAGTCGATACCGAGCCTGATTCCTGCGGCTTGCAATTGTGCCTCACTTGCCTGCCAGGGTTGGTGGCGCAGACGCGCCGGTAACCCGCCAAGTTCCGGACAGTAGCGCAGCAGGTAGTGTCCCTCTGCATCGAATTTTTCGCTTTGCAATACCGGATTAAAAATCCGAAAGTAAGGAGCGGCATCGGCGCCCGAGCCGGCGCACCATTGCCAGCTGGCGCTATTGTTGGCGAGATCGGCATCGACCAGGCAGTCCCAGAACCAGTCGGCACCGCTACGCCAGTGGATGAGGAGGTTCTTGATCAGGAACGAGGCGACGATCATACGTACGCGATTATGCATATAGCCGGTTTGCCAGAGTTCCCGCAAACCCGCGTCAACGATGGGGAAGCCGGTATTACCCTGTTGCCACAGTGCCAGAGCCGCATCGTCTTTACGCCATTCAAAGCCATCGAAACGCGGGTTGAAGTTATCCTCGGGCAACTGCGGAAAGTGGTACAGCAAATGGTAGGAAAACTCTCGCCAGGCGATCTCGCGCAGAAAATGTGCGGGTCCTTCAGACTGTGCCTGCGATGCGATGTGTTCGATTCGGTGCCAGAGTTGATGAGGCGAAATTTCGCCAAAATGCAAGTGCGGGGATAGTCGCGAAGTTGCATCGATTGCGGGGAAGTCACGCGCCAGCTTGTATTCGACGAGTCGATCATCGCAAAACTGTTCTAGCTGATCATCGGCGCCTGACTCGCCTATTTGCCACTGGTTGCACAGCATTTGGTGCCAGTCGAGATGGGTGGACAGCAATCCCAGAGCGTCGAGCGGTTGCGCAAAATCGCTTTCGACGTCGTGATAACGCAACCGTGGCGGTGGCGCCAACGGCTGTCGGGGAGGCTGAGCCTGGCGGCAGCCCCTCTGGTAGAAGGGTGTAAAAACCCGGTAGGGAGTGCCGTCTTTCTTGGCGACATCCCAGGGTTCCCACAGCAGGGAAGCGTTGAAGCTGCGGCTGGTGACACCATGCCCCATCAAATCCTGCTTGATCAGGATATCGCGTTGCACACGCCAGGGTTCGTAGCAGCGGTTCCAGAATATCGCGTCGACCTGTTGCTCCTCGAGCAGGCGCGCGATGATGTCACGCGCATCACCGACAAACAGTTGTAGCCTGCCATCGAGACTCTGATTCAGGGCAGTGAGCGAATGATGCAACCAGGCGCGGCTGGCACCACCCATGGCCCAATGCGCGGCGTTGACGTCGTCGAGAATATAAATAGGCAACAGGGCATCGTATTCGGCTGCCGCATTCAGCGCCGGGTTATCGTGGATTCTAAGGTCCTGGCGAAACCAGACGATGGATAATGATTGCGGCATCTGTCCGGGCCTAGAGTGAATTCAGCAGCATCAGCTCGTCCGGATGCGGCTGCAGATAGTAGGAGCGTTCGATGTAGTCATTGGGATTGCGGCGGAAGTGATGGCGCAGCAAGGTAATCGGCACGATCAGGGGCAACAGTCCGCGCCGATAGTTCTCGATGCTCTCGGTCAACTCCTGCTTGTCACTCTTGTCCAGGTCCTGCTTGAGGTAACCACGGATGTGTTCGAGCACGTTGACGTGATTGGAGCGCGTTGCACTGATCTTGAGAATGGCCATCAATTGCGCCAGGTATTGCGGCGCATAGTCCTTTGCAAGCGGTTGCCCGGATTGCTGCTGGACGGCAGCAAGTTCACGCCCGAGCTGGCGACCGAGGTCCTGGTTGTGTGAATACAGGATTAACTTGTGGCGGCCGTGGAAATCGGTCAATCCGGCCCAGTCGATACCGCTTTTGAGCAGCTCATGCCAACGCCGGTAAATAAAAACGCGCTTGACGAAGCTTTCGCGCAACACCGGGTCGCCGAGGCGACCTTCCTCCTCGATCGGCAGTGCCGGGAAATTTTGCATCAACCTTGCGGTATAAAGGCCGACCCCGTCGCGCTGCGGCTGCTCACCGCGGTAGACGCGAACCCGTGCCATGCCACAGCTGGGAGAATCCTTCTTGACGATGTAGCCGAATACCTGCCGATGCCAGCTCGCCTGATCCTCTGCGCTCTGGATCAAGGCACGGGTGAAGTTCAATTCGGTATGTTTGTTGCCTATCGCTTCGGTTTTACCGTCGACTGCGACCAGGCGGATGGTTTCTCGCGGTACGCCGAGGCCGATCGCTATCTCCGGGCAGAAAGGTCGGTAACGAAAATATTGACCGAGCGTGTCGAGAACGTAACGATTTTGCTTGTGGCCACCGTCGAAACGTACTTTTTCACCAATCAGGCAGCTGCTGATACCGACCAGTATTTTCGACGGGTAGTCAGTGCTGACGAGATTCACCGGGATCTACTTCAGGCATAGCTGCGCCGAATGAAAGGATTCATCAGGCGACTGAAAAAACCGGTGAACTGTATCGGGCCCTCGGTTACCGCCAGACACAGACATTCACGATGCAGGGATGCGACCGGAGTATGCTTGTCGTGTTTGCCGCGCAACAGGAAATCACCTTCGCCATAGAGCCCGGCTTCATCGGAGAAGCTACCCTCGAGAATAACCGTATACTCGTCTCCCAGGTGGGTGTGCGTGATTGCCGAGCCGCCAGGCTTGATTTTGAGAAGTTCTACCCTGGCACCATTGCTGTCACGGCACAGTTCGACGCTGCGAATGTCGGCGGATACACGCCGCCATGGCAGATCATCGTAATTTCCATGGACAAACTGTTGCAGACATCTCGGTACTGTCGAGTCAGGCAGGGGATGGGCCTGCTCGCTGTTTTCTTCGCTCAGCGAATCGAGTCGGTCTAACAGTCTGTTCTTGAGCTCGTCGGCGGCGGGAGCCGGCTTTAATTGTTGCATCAATTCGCTACCCACGCGGTTCAGGCGTTGCAACTTGCGACCACAGTCGGGACAGCGCTCGAGGTGAATCGAAATGCACAGTGCCTGGCTCAGCGGCAGGCTGGCGGCAGAATACGCGGCCAGTAGTTCGTCTTCGGGGTGTTTGTTTGCATTATTCATGATTATCTCACTACCAGAACTTCAAGTTTCTTCAACGCCAGGCGTACGCGCGATTTCACGGTACCCAGTGGCAGCTTCAACTCGTTACTGGCCTGTTGGTGGCTTTTCCCCTCCAGATAAACCTTGGTTAATATTTCCGCCTGTTCTCGTGGCAGCTGTTTGAGTCCTGCTCTAATGCTTTCTTCGGCCCTGCTTTGCTGTACCTGCTGAAAGGGTCCGGGCCCGTCGTCTTCGATTTCGTTAAAGATGTCGGTTGGATCAATTTCGGTCAGATAGCGGCTGTTGCGGCGCAAATAGTCGATGCGACAGTTGCGAGCCAGGGTGAAAATCCAGGTGTTCAGGTTGGCGAGTCGATCATTGTACTTGTCGGCCTTGAGCCAGACCCGAGTCATGACCTCCTGCACCAGCTCATCGGCGACCAGGTCGGCTCCCGGCTCACGCGCCAGACTGTAAGCGCGAATCAGTGGAGCATAGTGATCGAAGAGTCTCGCAAACGCTTCTTTGTCGCGATTATTTGCGACCAGGGAGAGACTTGCGCTGAGTTCTGTCAGCTTGTCGCCAGGGGATCGTTGGTTAGCCATGGAGACCATTATATACTCGCTATGTCAGGATGTAGGGTAATATACGAGGCAATAACGAAAGCGGATCACTGGCCTGATCCAAAGCGCCCAACGAGGCGTATAACCACATCTATATCGGTTTAGTTATACACTAGGGTTGCCCAATGACTACGAATACGCTTCTGGTTGAGCGCTTCAAATCTTACTTCAAGATCCTGCATGAATCGGACTTGAGTCAGTTGCGTGATATCTATGCAGAGCAAATCCTGTTCAAAGATCCGGTGCACGAGATACGTGGACTGGTCGAGCTCGAGGATTACTTTACTTCCTTATGCGCCGATTTGAGCGATTGTCGTTTCGAGTACCTCGACGAAATGGTCTCCGATCGTGCAGCCTACGTGAAATGGATGATGCATTTCAAACACCCCAGGCTTGGTAACCGTCTCATCAGTGTGCGCGGGGTGAGCCATTTGAAACTTGGCGACAAGATTGAATACCACGAGGATTTTTATGACATGGGTGCGATGCTGTACGAGCAATTGCCGCTGATCGGCAACGTGACACGCTGGCTCAGATTGCGTCTGGCGAGCTAGCAGCATGCAAACCAGTAATCAGAAAGTCATTTGGGTAACCGGTGCGAGCAGTGGGTTGGGTCGCAGTATCGCGCTGCAACTGGCCAACCGCGGTGCGCTGGTGATTGCCTCGGCGCGCAACCGACAGGCGCTAGACGAACTGGCGGCACAAAACGCTAACATTCGCGCGCTCGCCTGCGACATCACCGACGCCGCTGAATGCGCGGCGCTCGGCGCGCAAATCGCCGCAATTTCGCCTCACATCGACCAGGCAATACTGAACGCCGGCAACTGCGAATACCTCGACTTCCCCGACCCCGACTGGGCCGCCGTGCGGCGGGTGATGGAGGTTAATTTTTTCGGCACGGTCAACTGCGTAGAGTTAGTGCTGCCGTTGCTGCGCGCTGCGCGCAGGCCTCACCTGGTGGTGATAGCGTCGCAGGCGACCGCGGCACCTTTTCCACGGGCCGAGGCCTACGGTGCATCCAAGGCGGCACTACAATATTTTTGTGCTTGCCTGCGCCTCGACCTGGCTTGCGAAAAGATCGACGTCAGCGTCGTCAACCCGGGTTTTGTCGATACCCCGCTGACGCGCAAGAACGACTTCGAGATGCCGTTTCTGATGGACGTTGAGCAGGCTGCAAGCCGCGTTATCGGCAAGCTGGCTTCGAGACCGCGACGCTACAGTTTTCCAATGCGTCTATCATTGTTGCTCGGCCTGTCAAAACTGGCTCCCGGTCTGTGGCAGAAAGCCATGACAGCGAGCAAAAAATCCAGCACCACTCCACCGGGGACCTGAAGTATGAATATCGCCATCATCGGCTGTGGAATTTCTGGACTGAGCGCTGCTTACTATCTGCACGAAAACCATGAGCTGACCCTGTATGAATCGGCGGCGCGTATCGGAGGTCATACCGCCACCGTCGATGTCGACTGGCAAGGGCACAGATACGCAATCGATACCGGATTCATCGTTTACAACGACTGGACCTATCCCAACTTTATCGAGTTGATGCAGGCGCTCGGGGTTGCTACGAAACCAACGGAAATGAGTTTCAGCGTGCGCTGCGACCACAGCGGCCTCGAGTACGGTGGCAATAACCTGAGTACCCTGTTTGCGCAGCGGCGCAATTTGTTGCGTCCTTCTTTTTACAAAATGTTGCAGGATATTTTACGTTTTAATCGGGAAGCGGTAAGCGACCTGGACAGTGGACGCCTGTCCGCCACCACGACGCTTGGCGAGTACCTCGTCGCAAATCGTTATGGGAAGGAATTCATCCATCATTATCTGTTGCCCATGGGGTCCGCAATCTGGTCGGCCTCGATCGATGGCATGGTCGATTTCCCGTTACTCTTCTTCATCCGATTTTTCAAGAACCACGGCTTGTTGAGCGTCAATAATCGGCCGCAGTGGCATGTTATCGAGGGTGGCTCAAGGGCTTATCTTGAACCATTGACGCGCAGTTTCAGCCAGTCGATTCGTTGCAACGCGCGCATCGTATCTGTGCGTCGGCGCCCGGGGTCCGTCGAACTGGTGATGAGCGATGGGCACAGAGTACAGCATGATCAGGTGATCTTCGCCTGCCACAGTGATCAAGCCCTGGCGTTGCTGGATGATGCCACCCAGGCCGAGCGCGAAGCGCTCGGTGCTATTCCCTACCAGTCTAACGAGGTGGTGCTGCATCACGATGACAGCCTGTTGCCGCGCAGTCGACGGGCCTGGTCGAGCTGGAACTACTGGCTTCGCGAGCCCGCCCAGTCGCAACCGGTTCTGAACTACAATATGAACATTTTACAGGGGCTCGAGGCGGAAACGACTTTCTGTGTTACGCTAAATGCCTCCGAAACCATCGCCCCCGAAAAAATTATCGACAGCTTTGAATACAGCCACCCGGTATTTTCGCTGGAGGCGATAGCCGCGGCGCGAAAAATCGAAGATTTCAACGGCCTCAACCATAGCTGGTTTGCGGGCGCCTACCTGGGTAACGGCTTCCATGAAGACGGTGTGGTCAGTGCCAGACAAGTGGCGGTTGCTATCAATCGTATTGCCGCGGGCGCGACCAATCGGCACCAGTCCAGTGCCGACCCTGCGCATGTATAGCGCCATCTACCAGGGTTATTTGCGGCATCGGCGTTTCCTGCCGCGTGCACACCGCTTCAGCTATCGGGTGTTCATGATGTATCTGGACCTCGATGAACTCGATGAAGTGCTCGCGCTATCGCCTTTCTGGTCGACTCGGCGCTTTCGACCGGCGCGTTTCGAGCGCAGCGATTTTCTCGGCGATCCCGCGCTACCTTTGAAGCAGGCGGTGCTTGCCAGGATTCACGAGGAAACGGGGATCTGGCATGAGGGCCGCGTGTGTCTGCTCGCGAACTGGCGTTATTTCGGTTTCAATATGAATCCGATCGCCTGTTACTATTGTTTCGATCAGCAGGAAACACTGCATTACCTTGTCGTAGAAGTTACCAATACACCCTGGGGGGAGCGCCAGAGCTACGTCCTGCCCTGTGATCCGATGCAACGTTTTCAACGTATTCAGTTTAACAAGTTGATGCATGTGTCACCTTTTAACCCGATGGAGATGAGTTACCGCTGGTGCAGCAACCAGCCTGATAAAGTGCTAACCCTGAACCTGGAAACCGAGGTCGATGGCGAAACCCACGTGGATGCGACCATGGCGCTCAAACGCCGCGAAATAAGTTCAGCGGCGCTCGCGGGGATTTTGCTGCAGCATCCGTGGATGACGGCCAAGGTGGCGCTTTCGATTTACTGGCAGGCGCTGAAGCTCTGGCTCAAGCGTAACCCGATTTATGATCACCCGGTTTCAGGCAAACCGGGAAAGCAAGACAAACCAACAATAAATGGGCTGAATACCAAGACATGAACACGCTAACTCGATCCTCCATTAGAGCCTCTACCAGCCTTGGTTTCCTTGGTAATCTTGCCAAGGGTCAATTACTCAAGCGCTTAAAAGCCCTGCCGCGCGGCTACCTGGAAATCGAGGATGGCGAGGTCGTGCATAGTTTTGGCGATCCGAAAGAAGAAAGCCTGGTGCATGCGAAGATGGTTATCAAAGACGCCAGCGCCTATCGCGATATCGCGTTTGGTGGATCGCTCGGTGGTGCCGAAGCCTATATGCTGGACAAATGGTCGACGCCGAACATGCTCGAACTGGTTCGTCTGATGTGTATCAATATCGATTTTCTGAATCAAATCGATGGCTCGACCCCGTTGTTGCAACGTGCCGGTGACAGGCTGTTCCACTGGCTGAATCGCAATACCGAAAAGCAGGCGCGAGATAATATCTCGCGCCATTACGACCTCAGCAACGATTTCTTTTCATTATTTCTCGATCCACAAATGATGTACTCGGCCGCCATATTCGAGCAGCCGGAAATGAGTCTGGAAGAGGCTTCCGTGCATAAACTGGAAGTGATTTGTCGCAAGCTCGAGTTACAGGCCGAGGACCATTTGCTGGAAATCGGTACCGGCTGGGGCGGGCTCGCAATATATGCTGCAAAGCACTACGGTTGTTGCGTCACTACCACGACCATTTCCCGCGAACAGTATGAGGCCGCATGCCGACGCGTGCGTGACGAGGGCCTTGATCATCGGATTACGGTTCTCTTCGAAGACTATCGCAACCTGCGGGGCAGGTTCGACAAGCTGGTTTCGGTGGAAATGATCGAGGCAGTCGGGCACAAGTACTACAACCAGTATTTTCGCGGTTGTTCTGACTTGCTCAAAGCCGATGGACTGATGTTATTACAGGCGATCACCATTCCCGCTCAGCGATATGACTATGCACGGCGTTCGGTAGACTTTATTCAGCGCTACATCTTTCCGGGCGGTTCATTGCCGAGCCATGAGGTGATCACTTCCGCGATCCGCGCCAATACCGATATGGTCATGGTGGGTATGCAGGAAATCGGTGAAGACTACGCACGTACCCTGCATGTCTGGCGTGAGCGCTTCCTGCAGCGACTCGACGATGTCCGCGCGCTGGGCTTCGACGATTATTTCATCCGCATGTGGCACTACTACCTGTGCTACTGCCAGGGTGGTTTCGAGGAGCGCATTATCGGCACTTCGCAAATACTGTTTGCCAAGCCACAGTGGCGCCAACGCGCCGACGCCTGATCGTTCAGGCATGCGGGCAGATGAAAATAACCCTGATCAATCTCGCGCTGTTCCAGCTGGGCTGGCTGGTTTGCGTGCTGGGTGGCAACGTTTACGCGGCCGTGTTTACGGCGTTGGCGCTGCTCATACATCGCTGGCTGATCCTGAATGATCAGCGTGAGTGGAAGCTGATTGCCGTCATCGTGTTTTGCGGTTGCCTGTGGGATATATCGATGGCACAAAGCGGCGTGCTTCATTTCTCGGACGCCATGCTCGCGGGAATCCCCTTGTGGCTGGTGTGCCTGTGGCTACTGTTTGCCACCACTTTCATGCACAGCCTGTTATGGTTGCGCCGTTACCTCTGGCTTGCCGTACCGTTAGGTGGGGTGTTCGGACCACTGAGTTACTGGTTTGGTGCTAACCTGGCCGATGTGGAACTGCGCGCGCCGGTAATCGCTTCGCTCGCGATCATGGCGGGTGGTTGGGCAGTGTTGTTTCCCTGTGGCATCTACTATGCAGCAACGCTCGACAAAAATGGGAAGTTACCCGACCTGGAAACCCGATGAATACTACGCTAGTTAAAACCACTGTCCCGTTTGGCCTGATGCTGACGCTATTGATTCTCGTCCGCCCGCTTGGTGCTGATGCTAATATTGGCGAAACGGTCGGCCTTGCTTACGACCTCAAAAGCGACAAGCTATTGTATAGCGAAACCCATTGCGTCAGCGAGGACCAGCTGGCACGTGAAGTCATTTACCAGAATGCCGAGGGCAAACTAATCGCCCACAAAGTGCTCGACTATAGCTCTGGCTCGACGACACCGTCATTCGTGCAGCACAACTTCTACTCGCGCGAACTCGTGGAGGTGGCACTTGAACAAGGTGTCGTATCCATGGCGGTGGTCGATGCCGATAGCCGTGAAACGCACAAGTCAGGTTCGGCAAAGCCGAGTACGAAGTTGCCAGTCGTCATCGATGCCGGCTTCGATGTGTTTGTGCGGCAGAACTGGGATAGCCTGGTAGCCGGCGACAGCCATGAATTCCAGTTTCCGCTCGCGGACCGCGAGCAGTTGATCGACTTGCGTATCAAGCCGTTGCGCTGCAGCTACCTGACCCAGACCGACCAGTGTTTTCGGCTCGATGTGGCTAACTGGTTGCTGCGCATGCTGGTCAAGCCCATCGAGTTGGGCTATGACACTGAGCGCAGGCGATTGACGCGCTTTCGAGGTCTGTCCAATATCGGCGATGAAAACGGCAATGGGCTGGTGGTGGATATCAAGTATGATTATCAGGACATCCCCAGGGCGGCTTGCCAGATCATCGAGCAGACACTGATCGATAACGCGGATTCCGCAGCTACTGCACTGCTCGAGAGGTAACCATGAAATCACTAATCAACCCGCTCAGAGTAATTGTTATCGCTTTGTGCGGACTTGCTCTCGGCGCCTGCAGCTCGGTCTCGATCGAGGAATACGCTGCCAACAAACCACAGATTGTCGCCGAGCAATTTTTCAACGGCAAACTGCTGGCCCACGGTATCGTCAAGGACCGCGATGGCAAGGTCATCCGTTATTTCAGCGCCAGCATCGATGCATCCTGGCGTGACGGCATCGGTACTCTGGATGAAAGCTTTGTATTTGACGATGGAGAACGCCAGGCCCGGGTGTGGACCTTGAAACCAACCGGACAGAACAGCTACCTCGCGACTGCCGGCGATGTTATTGGTGACGGCAAGATGACAGTTGCGGGCAATAGCGTCTTCCTCGATTATGTGCTGCGTGTTCCCTATGACGGTGACAGCATTGATCTGCGCATCGACGATCGTATGTACCTGGTGTCCGAGCGGGTGTTACTGAATGAATCGATTATGACCAAGTGGGGATTCGAAGTCGGCAGCCTCATGCTGGTGATCGAAAAGCTGTAAACCGCAAAGCTCACTGCCAACCGACTGCAATCGCCTACAGGGGGTCTACTCCCGCGACCCGGCACAACGAGCAACTCGACGTCCACGACGTTATCGACGGTAATGAGTTTTTCGGCCCGGATTGCTGTGGTGCAACGGTATTCCGGATGCGGTCAAAGGGGGACCAGGGCTGGACAGATGCGGGCGATCGCCGGACTGGACGATTATTCGGGGCTGTGAGCGTCTGTCGGGCTATGTGGGTCAGTTATTTGCGCGGTGGCAACCCGGTGTGCTGGGTGAGCAGGCGACCTTTCCTGAGTTCGCCACTATTGCCGCGATAGCTGTTTTTGCGCCGCGGGCTGCGATAAGCCTCGCCGTCGCGTGGTTGATGCAGCGGAACCAGCTGGGTCTTAGCGCCACCGATCAAGTCTTCTCGCCCCATGGTTTTGAGCGCCTCGCGCAGCATCGGCCAGTTGGCCGGGTCGTGGTAGCGCAGAAATGCCTTGTGCAGGCGTCGCTGTTTGTCGCCCTTGGCGGTCTTCACCGCCTCGCTGTTGCGGCGCACGCGTTTGAGCGGGTTTTTACCGCTGTGATACATCGCCGTGGCGGTTGCCATCGGTGAGGGGTAGAAATTCTGCACCTGGTCGGCGCGAAAACCGTTGCCCTTCAACCACAGCGCCAGATTCATCATGTCTTCGTCGGTGGTACCGGGATGGGCGGCGATAAAATAAGGGATCAGGTACTGTTCCTTGCCGGCCTTGCGCGAAAATTTTTCAAACAGGGCCTTGAAGCGGTCGTAGCTGCCCATGCCCGGTTTCATCATCTTCGATAGCGGGCCATGCTCGGTATGTTCGGGCGCGATCTTCAGGTAACCACCGACGTGATGCGTGACCAGCTCCTCGATGTAGGCCGGTGATTCGACCGCGAGGTCGTAGCGCAGTCCGGAGCTGATCAACACTTTCTTGACGCCTTTGAGCGCGCGGGCACCCCGATATAGTTCGATCAATGAGGAATGATCGGTGTTCAGGTTTTCACAGATGCCGGGGTATACACAGGACGGGCGGCGACAGGCGGTTTCGATAGCCTTCGACTTGCAGGCGATGCGGTACATGTTGGCGGTCGGACCACCGAGGTCTGAAACTACCCCGGTAAAGCCCGGCACCTTGTCACGCATGGCTTCGATCTCGCGCAGAATGGAACCCTGTGAACGGTTTTGTATGATGCGCCCCTCGTGTTCCGTGATCGAACAAAAGGTACAACCGCCGAAACAGCCACGCATGATATTGACCGAAAAGCGGATCATCTCGTAAGCCGGGATACGGGCATTGCCGTAAGCGGGGTGCGGTACACGTGCATAATCGAAGCCGAAGACGTAATCCATTTCCTCGGTGGTCAGTGGAATCGGTGGCGGGTTGAACCAGATTTTCTGGCCGCCCTGATTTTGCACCAGCGCGCGCGCATTGCCGGGGTTGGTTTCGAGATGTAAAACGCGACTGGCGTGAGCGTAAAGCACCGGGTCGCGTTTGACGTCGTTAAACGACGGCAGGCGCACCACGGTCTTGAGGCGCTGCTCCAGTTTTTGCTGCACGCGCGCGAGCTTGCCTTCAAGCCGGATCTCGGTGCTCGCCGCCTGGTCGTTGTCGGCACTGGTGGTACAGACCGTTTCGTCGATGATGACGTAGGGGCTGAGCGGTTGCTCGACGCGCCCGGGTTTGTCGACATTGGTCGAATCTATGACGGTCCAGTCAGCCGGGAGGTCCTTGATGAAAAATGCGGTGCCACGAATGTCGGTGATGTCTTCGATGGCGTTGCCGTTTGCCAGGCGCGAGGCGAGTTCCACCAGCGCGCGTTCGGCATTGCCATACAACAGGATATCGGCCCTGGCGTCGGCGAGAATGGAACGGCGCACCTTGTCCTGCCAGTAATCATAATGCGCGATGCGACGCAACGAGGCTTCGATACCGCCGATGACGATGGGCGTGTCGCCATAGGCTTCACGGCAGCGCTGCGAGTAGACGATCGAACAGCGGTCGGGGCGCTTGCCGCCGACATCGTCCGGCGAATAGGCGTCATCGCTGCGAATCTTGCGGTCGGCAGTATAACGATTGATCATCGAATCCATGTTGCCGGCGGTCACGCCGAAAAAAAGGTTGGGCTGGCCGAGTTGCTTGAAAGCATCGGCCGAATGCCAGTCCGGTTGCGCGATGATGCCGACACGGTAACCCTGTGCCTCCAGCAGGCGGCCGATGATGGCCATGCCGAAACTGGGGTGGTCCACGTAGGCATCGCCGGTGACGATGATGATATCGCAGCTGTCCCAGCCGAGCAGATCCATTTCGGCGCGTGACATCGGCAGCATGGGCGCTGTGCCAAAGCATTCCGCCCAGTACAACGGGTACTGGTTCAGGGGGCGAGCCTTGGAGGAGAGTTCGATTTGCATGGCGGATCCGGGTAGGGGCGCGATTCTACCTGATTATGCTGAGAAATGTTTATATGTGTCGGTAAAATCTCGACTAAAGCACCAGGTTGAACAGCGCCAGGCACAGCAGAACTGCGATCGCGCCACGGCGAAACAGCTTTTCGCTGGCGTTGTGGAATCCGTGTGAGCCGAGCCAGGTTCCGAGCAGGTAAGTGGCGGCGCCCGGGGCTGCGGTGACAATGTCATCGAGGCCGGTGGTGCCGCTTAGCAACGACATCAGGGCAAATCCGAGTACGGTAAAAGACGACCAGGAAATGATCAGGGTGCGTCCCTGGTGCTTGTCGTAGGGACCGAGCAGGATAAACACCACCGCGACCAGCGCGATGTAGCTGCCACCGAACACGATGCCGGCGAAAATCCCAAGAACAACCAGCCAGGCGGTCGTCATCTGCTGCCGGTAACGAAAGCCGCCCAGCATTAATATGCAGGCACTGGCAATGATCACCGCCATAGCGCGTTTCATCCACAACGGGTCCAGTTCCACTAACAACCAGTGACCGAGCGGCATGAACAGCAGTGTCGGGATCACCATACAAGTCGTCGAGCGCCAGTCGATATCCCGGTAAACGGCTTTAAACAGGTAAACGCTGGCGATGAAATCGACCACGAGGATCTTGGAAACAATGCTGTAGGGCGTGAAAAACAGGGTCAGGATGGCGAGGATAAACGCTGGCCCACCAAAACCGGTGAAGCCACGCACCAGGCCGGCCGCAAAAGCAACGATGGCAATAATCGCCATCCCGGGTTCACCACTGAAGCTGGCACCTAAAAATTCCATGCTTCTTTTTCATCACGGTGGCAGCCTGGACATTGAAAAAATCGGGTAACTGAAAAAACTGGGGCCAGACTGTAAACCTTGTCTGCCCTGGCCTCCTCGCAGGAAGGCTGCTGGTGCTCAAACTGGTAAAGGCCGGGATCGAATATATGCTTCATGTTCTGATTTTGGTGAAGACCAGATAAGCGGTGACACCTGCGACCAGCCCCCAGAAGGCCGCGCCGAT
>Ga0316187_10001092_pt1 | contig 22875 bp, 10 predicted proteins | sample CroRivburrow1_MG_FD_204927 | JGI IMG/M metagenome (GOLD analysis project Ga0316187, IMG submission 204927) | Coastal sediment microbial communities from Maine, United States - Cross River worm burrow 1 | ecosystem: Environmental > Aquatic > Marine > Coastal > Sediment | place: USA: Maine...
TTTCTTTGTCAGAAGAAACGACTGAAAGGTCAGCGTCAATTTCACCGGCAAGGGCAGTCGCTAAAACAGAACGCGGCGCGCCGTTCAAATCATCGTCGCCATTCTTGGCTACTATTTGCAGAATCTGCTTATCCTTTCCCACTTCACAACCCATATACCAGATCGCTTCGGCGACACCGTCGCCATTGGTTAAGATAATCACAGAGGTATCTGAATCCGTAACGCCATTCACGCTGCCGCCGCCTGACTGGATACGAAATGTAACCCCGATTTGAGCAACGGGGTTGCTTAAGTTATCCGTCACACGAACTCTAATTTTGTCCTGCAAAGGTTGACCAACAGGAGTGTCCGTCTGATTGGATCCTGCAACCAGGTCAAGATTCGAAGCAGTTGTTTGATCAGCCGAGGCAGAAAAGAGAACACCTTGTGTTTGCGGCGAGGTCGCCTGCGCAATATTATTGTCCTGACCGACTTCACTTCCCAAGGTCATACGAGATGCAGCAAGACCATCTTGATCTGCAAATACGATCGCTGGATTAAACGAGCCGCCGCCTGCGGCAACTTCAAAAGTAACCGGCCACCCGGCGACAGGTTGATTGTTTCCATCCAGGATGCGCACAACAAACGGAGCTGGCAAGGGTTGGCCAACAATGCCTGTTTGTCCTTCACCGCTAACAATTTCCATTTTCGCAGCAGCCCCAAGCGCCGCCGTGGCGCGAAACGTGATCGGAGAATCCTGAAGATTTGAGCCATTGTATGAACTTGAGACCAACAACCGTTGCTTGCCGGTTCCGGGTCCCATACGCCATTCAACCCTCGCAACGCCATCAGAATTGGTGGTCATATTCCAGGTCGCGCCGCCATTGACAAAACCATTTCCGGCAGTTACTGCAAAACCTACCGGATGCCCTGACACAGGCGAATCAAACTGATCGACAATCCTTATCTCAACTGAGTCGGCAAGCGGCAAATTGGTTATGCCAGATTGACTTATAGCAGAGATGGCAACCAGTTTGGCTGGCGCTGCGGAAATAGCAGAGAAAAGCACCGGAGAACCGGTCAACCCGGAAACAGAGCCCTGAAAACGATTCGTAGCGGCGGCCAAAGAACCAAGAACCGGCGTCGCCTGCGCAATTCCCGCTTGATTCGTATTTGCCGCTACACTGGAGGCGCCGCCAAAATTTCCGTCCCCCTGAACCACTAAAAAGGTTACTTCAACGTTCGGGACAGATATGCCGTTTTTATCCTTAACCACAACCCGCAATGGAGCTGGCAGCGGTTTGCCGGCAGATGCGGTTTGACCGTCGCCATCCTGCAACGCGATGCTGCTCGGAGCCCCTGGTTGCGCTGTTGTGCTAAAGAGAACTTCCGGCCCAATATAACCGGGAGCAGTGACGCGAATCTGATTAATGGCGCTATTGGCGCCCATGGTCAGCAGCGAAGCCGCCTGCCCAAGCAAATCAGCAGTTGTATTCGTCACGGACAAACTGCCGTTTGCGGGTGTCACAAGACTGAATGTAAGCGGCGCGCCAGAGGCTACATTGCCCCATTTGTCCACCAAGCCAACGCTAAAAGGCTGCGCCAGCGGCAAACCGGGAACGCCTTGCTGATTATCGCCGCCCAGTTTGGTGATTTGCGCAACGGAATCAGGCAGACTCGTGGCGGTGTAAATGAGTGAAGGCAAACCTGTCACCGACACTTGCAAAGAGTTGTCGCCTAAAGCCGAGCCTAAAGTCCAGTTTACAAACGCTTCGCCATTGGCGTTGGTCAGCTTGCCGGAAGGCAGGACAGTTCCCTGATTGGCAGGCGGAGCAAATCCGGAGCCAACCGGGGTTAAAACAAATTGATCCAGCTTTGCGCCGTCTTTCGCATGTTCTATTTGGATTAAATGAGTTCCTGCGCTGAAAGTAAAAACACGCGGGTTGAATTGAGGATTGTTAGCGGCACCATTTCCTCTGCCGGAAACTTCGTCCCAATTCCAAGAGGATTTGTTCTTGCGTTGGCCAATGTCCCAGCGCAGGGAATTCCCCTCAAAAATCATATTAAATACATCTGAAAAAGCGTCGGGATAAATCGCCCGCCCCCAAATAATGTAATCTCCCGCTGTTCTGATGGTAACGAGATATTCCGCCAGTCCTTTGACGTTGTCGCCGGTTCCTTCAGGAACATAGATATATTCGCCATTTGAGGCATTCGGATCCTGATCAATAACCATTGGACTGCTGAGCGAGCCTGATTCAGCTTCTATAACAATATCATCCGTTGCGGCGCTAACATTGACTGAACCGCCGCCTGACAAAATTTGGTAATCAACACTTACCCCTTTAATCGGGCTGTCATTGTCATCCGTCACACGAATTCCAATGAGCTCCGGCAAGGTCTGCGCCACGGTGTCTTGCTGCGCCTGACCTGAACTCGCTATCAACTGGGAAGGCGCGCCAATCTCAAGCAATATATTGAAATCATCAATGTCATTGTTAAAGCCGCTGCGCAAAGTTACTCCGCCCCATTTATCATCGTTCAGATTATACAATTGTCCTGCGTCTTCGACACTGCCATCCAATTGATTGTTAATATAAAAATCAAATCGATTGACGCCGCCGACATTGTTGATGGTAACTTTTACAATATCGCCGGGCTGCGGCGGAGACAAAGCGGGCGTTGTATTTTTTTGAACCACCTGATCGATGGCGCCGTTCGTCAAAGTCCATAAACGGAGCTCATTCGCCGCTGTTCTGCGCGTAATTGCATATCCATTGCTTGTTGCGCCCGGCGTTCCGAAAACCAACGCAAACCCCGCTTGATCAATACCATTTGCGTCGGAATTATCAGCGAACTTAAAAGACATTTCCTTGGGATTTTTCCGCAAAGAAAATATTGCCGAGTCATCCCAATTCCCGCCGCTGGTGGTATTGCTTAACTGGTTGTTAACGATTGATATAGCATTGTCAGCGTTCCAGTTTCCACCCAGGTTGGCGCGGTTGAAATCATCCGCAACAATGTTGCCAATTGCCGTGGTTGCCGAAGCAATGTTGGAAATGCCCGATATATTGTTCGAGTCATCAATTACTTTTAGGGCAAAATAATATTTTGTTGCCGGCAACAATCCTGGCACAAGTATAGATTCCGCTGAACCTGGAACTCCGGGAAGCGGCGCGTTAGGCGCTACATTGGCGTTGTTAAAATTATTATTAGATATCTTATTCTCGGAATAACGAATATCATAACGGCTTGCCACACCATTACCTCCATCATCACCAGATGCAGTCCAAACCAAAGTAATGGAAGTTGCTTCGGGGGCGGTTGCAAGAAGATTGTTTACAGGATCAGGATCTTCTGTGTCGTTCGATTTACCGAGGACAAACTCGGCAATGTCATTATTGCCAGCATGCTGCGACAGTATTCCCGCGTAAAGAGTCGTTCCCACTCCCGGATTGTTTACGGAAGCAGTTCCGGCAAACTGATTTTCAACATAATAATCGAACTTTAAACTATTTTGCGAAACAATAACCTGAACAGTAAACAAATCATCCGGGCCAGGCGCCCCGACAAGACTCGATATATCCGCAGTTAACAAATCATTTGCGGCAGAACCATTTTGAATAGTCCACAGTCGGAGTAGATTGTCATTCGGGGTAATCCATGCCAGATAACCCGAAGCATTTTTGTCAGGCGCATCTAACAGCAAAGCCAGACCGGCAGCGCCAATTCCGGCTGCATCAGCAGAATTTGCCCACCGCACACCGACTGTCGAAGGATTCCGGGTTGCGCGATATGTTGCCATAAATTCCCACAAATTCGCTCCGGTTACAGCTGTGTTTACGAGATTATTATTTTGAATTTGAATTTCCGGATCAGCATCCCAGGTAAGGCCAAGGTTGCTTCGATTGAAATTATCAGTGATGTTGGTTGAATTGGAGTTAATTGCGGTCATAATGGCATTGAAGTAAACTTCAGCCATTACGTTATACCCAGCGTCGGTTGGGTGAACGATATCGGGAGCCTGAAAATAATCCGTCAGCCAGTTCGGGTTTTGTTTGAAAACTTCGTTGACATCAGCCAGAAAAACGTTCAAACCGTCGGTGCGTCTGGCGTAGTAGAGGGCTTCAATTAACGAATTCAGCGCGGTTGTAACGACATCATAACTCGCATCGGTTCGCGGTGTGAGCTTTGATAGAATAATTTTGATGTTACTGTCAAAATTATCGATTGCATCAAGAATATCACTTATTTCATCGCGAATATTTTGCGGCGTTTCATCGGAGGAAACATCGTTGGTGCCAATATGTAAAATGACAACATCCGGATTGGTTCCATTTAAAAAATCATTTATATTTGAAAGGATTTGATCTGCGCGCCAGCCTCCCCAACCTTCATGATCCGCATCAAAACCAGTTCCATCGTTTTGAGAGCCAACCATGTCAAAGTTGACCCCTTCCGCGCTCAACAACGCATCCAGATCATTCCGATAACCGGCGTCATCTGTGGAAGGCCCGTCGACACCTTTTGTAATCGAGTTGCCTAACGGCATTATTTTTATTTGGGAATTAGCTACAGAACCTCCCATGACCAAAAGAAAAAATAGTATGAAAAATCGTTGTGTTTGTTCTAAGATGAAGTGCTTCAACATCCTTTGTCTCCTGAAATAAAAGTCTTTATCCATAGTTTCATATCATTTTCACTAGTTTATGTGCAACAAAATCGAAAAGCCATCACAACGGACTCCATTTAAATTAAAAAAAACAGCTCTTTAAAATGGAATCTGTAACGGGCGGTCTCACTGCAACCGGAAACCGCCCGATACGCTTTACTTCATTAATAACATTCGCTTGGTTTCTATAAATTTACCGCTAACCATCCGGTAGAAATATATTCCGGAGCTAACCAGAACGCCATTTTGATTGCGCCCATCCCACACAAAAGTATGAAAATCTGCGGCAAGTTTCTCGTTGACCAAGGCTCTAACTTCCCGCCCCAGAACATCATATATCTTCAGCGTAACAAGGCCGGCCTTGGCGATTTGAAAACGAATATTCGTCGCCGGGTTAAACGGATTTGGATAATTTTGACTTAATTCAAACTTCTCCGGAGCAGCGACAAATATTTCGATTGGCCCATGTTCGGTTCGGTCGCCTGACAAATCAACGTCAACCAGCTTGTAATAGTACCGACGGTTGGTTTCAACATTTCTATCAAAAAAAGTATATTCGCCGGACTCGGAGGTCTTAATGTTGCCATCAGTTAGATCCTGATAATCACGATCTTTTCTTTCACTGCGCAACAATCTGAAACCTGCATTGTCAAGCTGCTTACTTGTCTTCCAGCTAATTCCAACACCGTCAAATCCATTAAAATCAACATCAAAAGCCGCCAGCTCAACAGAGGTTACTTTGGAAATATCCATATTCCAGGTCACATTCTGATCATCCTCACTATTCCCGTCGCTGACGCTGCCGACAACCTGATAACTGCCAAGGGAATAATTGCTGGCGACCAGATCAAACGACTCTGAAGTTGACAACAACTTCCCCTCGTCCGGCAAATGGTCGGCGAACAATCGCCATTCGTATGAAAGCCCTGAACCCGGATCTGGATCCGACGCCACAATGGAAAACCTGGTATTGTCCTGGTTTGTTATGAGAAGGTTTGCCGTTTCCTGCGGGGTATAGTTTGAAATAATCGGCGGCGTATTTGCATTCAAAACAGTGATCTGGACAGGCGCAAAATCATAGCCGCCGCGACCGTCCCGAACAAAAAAGTTCACTACGTACTCGCCGTGCTTGTTAAAATCAGGAGTCCAGCTTAAAGTGCGGCTGTTAAGGTTAAAGCTGGCGCCGGAAGGCAGATTTTGCGCCTCATAGGTCAACGGATCGTTGTCCAAATCACTGCCGCCCACTTTGTACTGCAACAATTGACCTTCCGTGACCTGCTGATCTTGCAGATTGTCAAACAATGGGAAATTATTGTTGACACCTTTTGCATCAAAAGTCAGTTGACCCGGTGTTAGCAATGCAGCAATGGCCAACGCCTGATTGTTTCCTTTTGCGCCAACTGTGAATTCAGTAATTGCCAGACCTTCGTCATTTGTCGTCGTTCGGTCATTTGAAACTTCACCGCCGCCAATGGTGCGCAACCATTGCACTTCCTGACCAGCAACAGGATTGCCAAATTGATCGGTGACTTTTACCACTAAAGGATGCACCAGACTGCGACCAACCGTACCGTCCTGATCGTTGCCGCCATATATTTCGAAATTCTGCGCTGAAGTCGCAACCGTATACAATGTAAACTCCTTATAGAAGTTCACAAGCGCATTGGAGGACGCCCTTACCACAACTTCCTCCATTTGATTCGGCATCAAAATAACAGCGCTGGCCAAACCACGCGAATCGGTTTTATTATCGTTGGATTGAACCGCGCCGCCGCCTTGAACAACCCTAAAACTTGATTCGGCTCCGGCAATTGGATTTCCGTAGAAATCCATAATTTGAATCGTGATGGTTGTCTGGGAGTTTGCTGGCGCTTGTGAATTGTCACCCGCAAATTTTGCCATTTTGGCTGGGCCGCCGACCAGACCGTTTACCTGAAATTGCACAGTTGAACCGGGCAGGCTTGGGCTGTCAGCTCGAACAACATTGAGCCCGATTGACTTGTCGAGCAGGAATTTTGTGCTTGCAACACCCTGATAGTTTGTAACCGGATTCGGTGTTACAATGGAGCCATTGCCCGCTTCAATAACAAAACGAACCGGGATGCCTGCAATCGCCAATCCCTGATCATCGGTCACAACGACAGCAAGCGGCTCGGCCGCAGGTAAACCTGCCAAGCCTTCCTGATTGTTGCCTGACAGATAGCTCAAAGTGGTCGCCGTTGAACTAACGCCCTGGGCTGAGAATGAAATTGGTCCGCCTAAAGCAAGCCCGTTATAGAATGCGCGGACGCGAGCCGTGTTGGCTCCTGGAGAGGTTCCAAGCACCCAAATTGCATACGCGATTCCATTTTCACCTGTGGTCGTTTCACCACTGCCAAAATTTCCTCCGGAACCTGAATGCCCTTCACTTGTCTTGATAATGGAGCCGCCGCCGCCGGTAACCTCAAATTTCACCCGAACACCGGGAACAGGATTATTGAAATCATCTGTAACCAGGACTGCAATTGGCTCGGAAACAGCCGTTCCAACATTGGCCGTTTGATTAAGGCTGCTGCTCGCTTCCACCTGATCGGGCGGTTGTGACAGGAATGAGACAGTCGCCGTTGTGTTTAACTGAACGCCGTCTGTCAGATTAAAAGCGGTAATCGATTTGGTTTCCGACCTGGTCGATGAAATACTGCCAAACGCTTTTCCAACGCTGTTGGTCAAGCTGGTCGGTTGATCTATTTGATTGTTTGAACCTGATGCGCCAATGGTCACCGCTTTATTTGGAATTGCGTTGCCAAACTTGTCCGTTAAAATAACAGTAATGGACGCCTTGGCGGTTCCATCTGCCTGAATAGATGAAACATCAGACAAAACCTGCGACGCATCCGGATCAACCTGCCCGGCAATCGCAGTTGCGCGTAAAGTAATCGGTGAACTTTGCAAGTCTGAAATTCCATCGGTTGCGCGAACTTGCAGGGTTTGACCATTTACTTGCAAATCACCGCCCAGATACCATGAAACGAGAGCGATTCCATTGCCGTCTGTAGCTTGCGTCAGAGTCGTTTTTGACGTTCCGTTTAATGTTCCGCCGCCGCCTGAAACTGTAAAAACCACTTCATGACCGGCGATGCCATTATTATTCGGACCATCGGTAACTTTAACCTGAATCTGTTTCGGCAATGCCAGCCCGGCGTCGCCAACTTGGCCGTCACCCTCAATAAGCACCAACGCCCTGGCTCCGGTTGCAATGGCTGAAGCCTGGAATATAATCGGTGAGCCATTCAGGTGAACTCCAAAATTTTGAGCCACAGCTTCAATAATATTGTTAAAAGGAATATTGGGCGTTCCAGCGGAACTTCCCAGCGTCAGCGTGGCGGAGGCCTCGCCATTTGCATTTGTACTCGCCAAAACAGAAGAGCTGCCGTTGAAATTACCGCCGCCTTCTTTTACACTAAAAGTAATTGGCCAGCCAACCACCGGATTATTGCTGCTATCGGTTATTCTTACTTTAAATGGATCATCAAGAATCGTTTCAACTTGCCCGCTCTGATTATTGCCGCTGACTTGAACCAAGTTCGCCGCATTTCCGACCGCCGCCGAAGCTGTAAAGACAATCGGCGAACCTGTGAGCGCCTTGCTATTAAAGGTAGCAGCGACGCGCAAACGATTGTTCGAAGAGCCGGCCGAAGGGCCGAGACGCCAAAGCGCTTGCGCTATACCCTGACTGTTGGAAGGCACAGTTATCGTTGTTGCGCTTCCGTTTGCTGAGCCATCGCCAGCAAACACAGTAAACTCCACTGGATAGTTTGGCAACGGCTGATTACGTTTATCTTTAACCAAGACTTTAATCGAATCTACCAACGGCACACTTGCCGTTCCACTATGCGTCAGGGAAGAAATTGCTTCAATAGACAGCGGTTCTGCTGATGTTGCGGTAAAAGTTACGGGCGAGCCTTGCAAACCTGTGACAATTGCCTGCGCCTGATTGGTCTCGCCAGGTGAAGGTCCGAGTGTCAATGTTGCGGCGGCAATGCCGTCAGCGTCAGATATCAAGGTGACTTCATTTACTGAATCAAAATTGCCCCCACCTGAAATCACACGATAAATAACCGAAGATCCGGTGACAGGCGTTCCAATCGCGTCAACAACCCGCACTTGAAACGGCGCGCCCAAAGCTGTGCTTGCAGTGCCTTCGAAGGTTGTCGGTGACAACACGTCTACAGCAACCGGCGCGCCGGCATTGGCGTATGCCGTAAAAATCACAGGAAGACCATTATAAACGTCTGATGTTATTTGAACTTCATTTATTCCGGTGTCAGTTGAAATAGTTAAAGTGTTGCTTGCTCGTCCGCTTGCGTCCACAATCACATTCGCCCCGTTTGACAAGCTACCGTTGCCACTCTTTAAAGTCCACGTCGTTGTGGAACCAATAGCCGGATTGCCAAACGAATCCAACACTTCTATAACAAAAGCCTGCGCCAGTTGTTCGCCTGGATTGGCTCTTTGACCCTCACCGGAGATTTTAGTTATGGCTGAAATATTTCCGGCGGTGCCAGTGGCTGTAAATATTACGTCCGGGAGTCCATTTGCGAATGCCCGAACCGTATTGCTGCCCGGAGAAGGCCCCAAAGTTAAATTCGTAGAGGCTAAACCCGAAGAGTTGGTAAATGCACCGCCCGGCAGAACCGGCGACTCATTAGAGGGCGGCAACCATCCTGAATTCTCTTTCACTACCACAAACTGGTCAAGCTGCGCGCCATCTTTTCCCTCTCGGAATACGACTGTGTGAATTCCAGCTCCAAAGGTAAAGATTACAGGATCGACATCCGGGTTAGATCCGGTTCCGGCTCCCCGATCTGAAATCTCATCCCAAGTCCAAGTTGTTTTATTCTTCCTCTGGCCAATGTCCCAGAAATATTCAATGCCATCAACCTTTACATAGAATACGTCAGAATCTCCATCCGGATTTATGGCTCTTGCCCAAATTACGTAGTCCCCCGCCTCAGCAATATTTATCGTATACTCTGCTTTGCCTGTCTGCGCCCCGCCAGCTCCCTCAGGCACATAAACAAAACCCTGCACGGATGCATTGGCGTCGCTTCCCGCGATCATCGGCGAAGTTAGCACACCGCTTTCGGCTTCAATAACAATTTCTTCTTTGGGCGGTTGAACATCAACCGAACCGCCTCCGGTCAAAACTTCAAAATTCACATTAATGCCGCCAACCGGGCTGCCGGCGTCATCGGTGACTTTAACCGTCAATGGAGCGGCAAGAGCTTCGCTAACCGTGCCGATCTGGTTATCACCGGAAAAGGCTAATAAATCTGAAGCGCCGCCAACCTCTAAGAGAATTGTGAAGTTATCGACATCATTATTCATGCCGCCATTTAGCGCCACACCCGCCCATTTATCACTTCCCATGTTATAAAGAAAGTCCGAGTCTTCCACTGCTCCATCAAATTGGTCATTAATGAAGTACTCAAATCTGTTCGCTAACCCTGTGGTTGACATCACGATTTTAACAACATCTCCCGGACTAGGAGGAGGTAAATTAGGAGAAATATTTACATCGATTGGATTTAAATTTCCGCCAACCAACCCTCCTATCAATTGCCAGAGTCTAATTTCATTTTTTCCGGTTCTTCTGGAAATCACATAGCCGGCGCCAGTCGGATCCGGAGAATTAAAAACCAAAACAAATCCAGTCTGATCAATGCCCGCGACATCGGCATTTTCACCAAATTTAAATGAAACCTCGCCGGGGTTTTTCCTGATATTTAAAATTGCCAATTCATTCCAGACAGAAGTTCCTCCTATGTTGCTCAATCTGTTATCAACAATTTCATAGTTAGCGGCCGTAGTCCATTGATTTCCTAGAACTGTCCGCTCGAAGTCATCTGTAAAAAAGTTGCCCGCTACAGTTGTTGAAGACACCACATTTGAAATTGAGCCGGCATTTCCGGCTTCATCTACAGCTTTTACCGCAATAAAATACTGTGAACCGGCTTGCAGACCGGTAAGCGTAATATTTTCAATTGAACCGGAAACTGTCGGCGTTGGAATTCCATTGGCCTGAATTGCGCTATAAAAGTTTGCGCCGGTAATTGATTGCGCTGAGTAACGCAGGTCATAGGAACTTGCCTGACCAACGATGCCGTCATCACCGGTTGCCGTCCAACTCAGGTCAATAGTGGAAGCGGTCGCCTGCGCGACAGACACATCCTGAATCGTTCCCGGCTGAATGGTGTCGCTATCTTTTTCTATAATGAATGCTTCTACATCGTTATTAAGAGCATGCTTGGTTATTATACCTGAGTAAAGTTGCGGGTTTAGTCCGGGGTTTGCCACTGAAACTGTTCCGCCGAAAACATTGTCCACATAATAATCAAACACCAGACTTGAAACGCCAACCGTCACATCAACACGAAATACTGAACCTGCTGTGGGAACAGACGCCAAACTTGGAATTTCTACGTTCAAATCAGAGCCTGTACGACCATTTGTAACTGTCCATAGCCTCAAATTATTATCATTCGTTGTTATCCAAGCCAAATAGCCGTTCGCATTATTTGAAGCAGAGTCAAGCAACAATGCTATACCTCCTTCATTAATTCCAATGGCGTCAGCGGTCGCCGCCCACTCAATCGACACACTTGAAGGATTTTGGATTCCACGATATGTAGACAAATATTCCCAATTACTAAGACCTGTTGTGGCCGAATTAACCAGCCTGCCGCCTTGTAAAACAACTTCGGGATCAACGCTCCACGTAGCGCCAACATTCGTTCTGTCAAAACTATCCGTTATAATTGGGGTCGGGCTATTTAACGCCACCGTAATGACATCCAAATAGACCCCGGCCATCACCGAATATCCATCATCATTCGGGTGGACATTATCATTGGGTTCAAAATAATCTGTCGTCCAATTTGGATTTTGTTTAAAAATCTCATTAACACCGGCGTAATATAAGTTATGACCGTCTCTCCGTTTTGAATAAAACAGATCTTCAATCAATGTATTTAGAACTGTGGATTGACTATCGTTGGTATCTGTTCGAGGAATGATACTGGACAAAACTATCTTCGTACTGACATTGTTGGCTCTGATAGCATCCAGAATGCCGGAAATTTCCGTCCTGGTGGATTCAGGGGTTTGCAATGAAGAGATATCGTTTGTTCCTATATGCAAAACAATCATATCCGGGTCATCAACTAAAAAGGCGTTCAATTGAGCCAGCATATCATCGGCTCGTATCCCATCGGTGCCTTCATGATTGTTGTCAAACCCGACGCCATTCTGCTGCGAACCGACAAAGTCAAAACTGACACCTTCAGCTGTCAAACTGTCCGCCAAATCATTTCTATAACCGGCGTCGTCGGTAGACGGTCCGCTCACCCCCTTGGTAATTGAATCGCCAAGAAGTAAAATTTTTGTCTGCGAAAAAGCTTGCGATCCCGTTATTACCACTAAAAACAGAGTCAGTAATATTCGCATAGAAAGCGCAGTATCTGAATTAGCACGCATGTTTCTTATTCTCCCGAAGCTTGTTTAAAATTGCAATTTGCGTCCATGCACCAAATCCAACGATGCTGTAACAATGCGTTAATGAAATACCTATCACTTAAACCGTAGGCTATCCTCCGGTCTGAGCGCCGTCCGATGGCGCAAAGTTTAATCTATATAATACTGTTTTGGGTTGCTGCCAAACCGTCACAACCTGCAATTGCGGCGGAGCGGAATCCGGCTCCAACAATTTCTGCAATTCAGGTCTTCTTTCACTTTCCATTTCACCGTATAATAGAAAATCAGCGCCTTCATCTCTGGCAAACGCAAGCAACATCTCAATTGAATTTGCTTCCGGAAAGTAAACCGTTTCCAGGTTCGTCAGAAATCCGAAATGCGGTTTACGGGCAATGATCGTTCTACCATCAATTCCTTTTCTTTTAAATTCAGCCGCAATTTCAATTAACTCACGAGGCTCTGACGCTATGCTTTCCCGAATTTCCTTCACTGAAAAATTCAATGCAAAAACAACCGTAAAAGCAAAAACTATGCCTTGTGCGACAAACCGCCATCTTTTAAGTATCGCGAGACCGTTCGCGGGAACCGCAAATGTGAAAAGAAAATAAGGGACAAACAGGAGAAAAAATGACAGAATATACAGATAGTATCTCGGCTCGTAATGAACAAGGCAAAGTAATAAAAAACTTATACTTGGAAACACAAATAATGACAACTGTCTTTTGCTCATGCCCGGAAAGGCCATCAGCATTCCGGCAACCACAAAAAGGAAGGCCGGAAACTGGGCCGAATGCAACATCAAATCATTAAAATGGCGATACAAATTTTTTATATAATGTTTGACAAAATGGATAAAATCGTAAGAGATAACTGACCATAATGAATTAAACTGTTGCGCTGACTGCCGCATGTCTTCCGATGAAACAACACCGGAGCGACCATAAAAATGGCTGGCGATTATCAGATAGCTGTCGCTACGCAATGGACTGCCGCTGGCAAACATTTGTATAAGCGACCAAGGAATATTGATCAAAATAAACGCCGCGGCAAAAAGTCCGATCTTTTTCAAACGCGGCGCCAGGGCTTCAGCGTCAGGATTTAAAAAAAGTAAAATCAGGGCAACCCCGAGCGGCAAGACAATCGCATTGTGACGAGTCAGGTAACAAACGCCCATTGCAAGCCCGGAAAAAAGTAGATTTCGATTTGAAAATTCACCATGGCGATAGAGCAGAAAAACCGACGACGCCACAAGCATTGCAAAAAACATATCTGTGCTGGCAACCAAAGCCCAGTTCATCACGACGGCAAACCACAAGACAAGGGTATAAAAGGCCAGTCTGGCGTTAAAAACAGACTTCAGAAAGCCAAAAGTGAATAAGCCGCACAGAACAGTAGAAATCAATGACAGGGTGCGCCCGCTAACAAACCAATCGTCCAGCGCCAGATTTATTGCGGCCAATGTTAGTGAGTATACAGGCCCGACGCCAGGCTCCTTTGGCATTTCGCCATTAAGCAGACGTTGCGCGTCTGGCGCATACGCCCAATAGAAATCGGTTTCAACGCCATAGCCGCCCATTTCATGTTTTGTTGCGGCAAAAAGCAGAATCAAAAGTATTCCCGCAGAGAGAATCCAACTGGCCGCTGCAAATTTTTTCTGACTTATCGTGGTTTCCATATAACTATTCTACAGCCGTAACATTCATTTTGAGGGGCGCTGTTTCCGGCTTGAGATTATAATAATCCCGTATCGAAACAAATTCTAAGTCCTGCAATAGTTTAAAGAGTTTTTTTTCTGTTTTTTTAATATTTGCATATAAAATGAACCGTCGTTTCGCGTCCACATCAAGACGTGGCTGCTCAACATCAATTTCCCATGGATGCAAATAAACGATAGCGGGATGACCAGCGCGATTATATTGTCGGATGCCCAACTTGATAAAGGGATAGGGGATTACACGAAAAAAAAATCCGCCGGAAAAGGGAATGCGTTTGCCAAAAAGCTGGGCGACCGATGGCGGATGTTCCATCAATGAAACACTATTATTGATTTCAATTTCATAATTGAACCTGGAGGCGTTGTTGTCTCCATACAAAAAAGTCTTAAATGGGTAGAGACTGGAGTCATAAACAAAGCCCAGCTTTTGCAGTGCTTCCCATGCCCATGGCGTTCTTTCACCAAGCGACCAGGATGGCGCCCGATAGCCAAGTATCGGTTCATCTGTCACAGCTCGCAACGCCGCAAGCGAGCTTCTTAAGTCTGTCTCAAACTGATTCTTTGTATAATTATAGACCAAATTATGTCGATAACCATGCGAGGCGACTTCGTGACCTTGCTCAACTATCTTTTTAACAAGATGTGGGAATTTTTCTACAATATCACCTACGACAAAAAAAGTCGCTTTATTGTTAGTTTGACCTAACAAATCAATTATTTTCAACGTAGGGGCTTCAACACGATCTTCAGCGGGCAAGGTGGCCAAAAGCTCTTGATCGGCCAAATTGGGGTGATACCAGTCTTCGATGTCAAACGTTAATATGTTTTTCATAAACTCCGTTCAAAAATTCCATCAAAGTTCGGGCAAATATTGTACCAGTCTAGGACCAATGAAATTCGTGACGAAGAGGGGCAGTTTCTTCCAAATAGAAATAGCCGCTTCATATTTATTATTTGTTGCGTCAACAACAGGAGGGCCGCTTGCAAGATTAAGAAAATATTGATAATGGAGCTTGACAGGTTCAGCGTCCCATTGCAGTTTGAAATTATAAGTTCCGGTATCAATGGTGGAACGCCCAAAATCAAAGGTCTTAAAACCATTTGCGCAAGCGTATTTTATGGCTTGCCAGTAGAGGAGATTATTCACATATATTTTATTGTATTGGCGCAATGAAGCAACCCACGGCTCGGATATCATATCCTTAAACTTGAACAAAAACATTCCAGAAACCACAACCCCGTCCAGCTTCAACACAAGAAGTTCAACTTGTTCGCCAAACACTTCAGCGACTTTTTGAAACATTCTGAGCGGAAAAATCGGGGTTCCCAGATAACGCAGATTGATCGAATAAACATCGTGAAACTCAGCCAGATACTTCATGCCAAAATCAGCGGTGAGTCCATTTTTTTCAGCCTTGCGAATCTTGTTGCGGTTTCTCGACGAGATCTTGTTCCAATGATCTTCTTCGGCGGCCAGTTGTAACATAAGTGTTACAAAGGAATCTCTGGCTGGCAAATCTTGCTGTAACGGTTTCTGCAGTTGCCTGAACTCAACATATTGCGCCTTTTTTTCAACAGCTATTTGAGCCGCGCGCGCGCTTAAGCCTTGCTCAATCTCTGCACTATTGGCTAAAATTCCTGCATAATTTGAAAATGGATTTGAAACAAGATAACGCTTGCGTGTGATGTCTCGCATTTCGAAAAGCGGCAATATGCCTTGCGCCTCATTCTTTTCATTCAGAGACAACAAATAATGCGATTCGTAGCCAAAAGTTTCTTCAAATACCCTTTTCCAACCCAAATGTTGATAGAGATTTGCGTCGGGATGATTATCTAAATAGGAATTCCAGAGCGGCGCGCTTTCTTCCGTCAACCTCTTAATATTAACTGTCATGGTTGGCGCGCGACGTTAATTCATCGATGAGGCCTTTATATATGGCCAATTCCTGGGACAAGTTTTTGTTCTGATCTTTAAGTTTTGAAAGCTCAATGGAAAAATGCATCAGAATGATGAGGAAAAAGAAGACAGATATGGCTAAAAACAAGGCGGGCGGGTAATCTATACCCATTAACAGAGCCACGCGGTCGGCAAATTGATGCCATATCGTTCCAATTAACAGGATCACACTGACCATCAGCCAGAGTATGGAATGTTCAATTTTCAACTTTCTCTTTCTGATCAAATTTAATACAAACAGAAGGAGAAAAAAACTTAAGAGAACAAGAATAATTTTCGCTCTAAGAGGCATTTTCAACCTTTACCAAATGTCTGTTTCCAAAAAGAACTGCAAAAATGGACAGGAGCATCTTTATGATATAATAAAGTGGCTTCCATCCGCTATGCATCGATTTTCCGGTCTCGCTTTTGTACATTTTCACGGGCATTTCCTGAACATTGAAACCGGCATAGTGCATTAAAATAATGATATCCGCATCCGGGAAATCGCTGGGATATTGATTGGTTTTCGCAAAGAAATGGAAAACCTTGCGGTTCATTGCCTGAAACCCGGAAGTTGGATCAGTGATTTTCTTGCGGATAAAAAAATATATCAGGAAGCGAAAGAAGAGCATGCCTATCTGACGAGCCGCCGGGTTTTCATATTCACCAACACCGAGAAACCGAGAGCCGATAACCACATCGCACCCCTGGTTTAATTTTTCAATCATATCTTTGATAAAATTAGGATCGTGCTGACCATCGCCGTCAATCTGCACTGTAAAATCATAGTCGTTTAATGCCGCGTATTTGTATCCGGTCTGCAACGCGGCGCCATAACCAAGATTGACTGGCAACGACAGCGCCTTTGCGCCAGCTTTTTTTGCCAATTTCGCAGTTTCATCGGCTGACCCGTCATTGATCACAATCACATCAACATTGGGGTTGGCCTCTTTTATGCCTAACACCACACGTTCTATGGATAAGGCTTCATTGTAAGCAGGAACCAAAACAGCTATTTTATTATTTTTTGACATCTGTTTAACTTTCATCCACTTTAACTACGCTAACCAAACAAAAAAATAGCGCTTTAACATCAAGCGCCACCTAACAAGGTCATAACTTTCAAAAAGACAAAATTATTTTTTTGAAACGCCGTTCATGGCGTACTGAGTATACAAATTTTGAAAGCTGCTGACTTGTAAGTCTAATGAATAATCCTTTTCTACTCGCATACGTCCGGATTTGCCAAAATTTTTCCTAATTCGTTCATCCTGGAGCAGCGTTGTTATTTTTTCGGACAATATCGCCGGGTTGCGAGGTTCGACAAGATAGCCTGATTTGTCATTTTCAATTAGCTCGACAGTGCCGTCAACTGCTGTTGCAACAACCGGCAACCCACTGGCCATCGCCTCCAGAATCACATTCGGCAAGCCTTCATACAAGGATGGCAGTACAAAAACATCAAAGACGCGAAGCAAATCCTTTACATCCTTTCTGAAACCAAGAAACTGGAAGAACTCTGTCAAACCTTTTTGCTTCACCAAGGTTTGCAATTCCTCACGAAGTTCGCCATCTCCGACAAAAACAAATTTCACTTTTGGGTGAGACTTAACGATTTTCTGCGCAGCTTCTATTAGATAGCAATGGCCTTTTTGCGGATGCAGCCTTGCAACAACGCCAACCACTTTCGTTTCATTATCAATTCCAAGTTCATGACGCAATGAATCATTGCGATCATATTTAAACTCCTTCAAATTCACACCGTAAGGTATAACCATGACCTTATCTTCCGGCACGCCCCGCTTTTCCACCAACCATTTTGCCGTAGCCTGAGAGACAGATATCACTTTCGTGCAATAGCGCATAGCAAATCGATAGGCATACAATCTATGCCACAGCAACCATTCCGGAGCTGAAATCGTTTCCCACGAAAAAACCGCCTTATTGGGGCTGATGGCGCTGGCCAACGCCCCTACCACATCGGCGTAAAAAAGGGTGGTCATAACAATATCTATTTGATGCTCCCGAATTATTTTCGCAACATCAAGAATGAGCTTCGGGTCAATGCGGCGACGGCGTTCAAAGTTAACAAACGGAATATCGAGCGCATCAAAATGGCCTTCGATTTTGTTGCCCATTCCCAAGCTGCAAACTGTGGTGCTGAACCGATCTCGATCCATGCTATTGATGAGTTCAAGCAATTTTGTTTCAGCGCCTCCCCAACTCATTCCTTCGACAAGCTGAAGCACATTTATTTTTTTATCAGACATTTATCATCTCCGTCAATCAATTACAGCAGTTATTGCTTCCATGCTTCACCCTCTGCTCTAACTTTTTTCAGCGAGCCTCTCAAAAACAGATTTATTTATTCGAGCCGCGACCTGCAACCGAATAAAACATGAAAGGTGATTAGATTTTCAGGTATTCTTTCAAGAGATAATGGCCTGAAACTCAGATTTTGACAAAACATGAATTATCGCAAATTTCATTCGTGATTAATGAGTCTGTTGATTTAATAGCTTTTTGAACAAATCACAGCACCTAACTTCAATATCTACGTTGCTAAAATTCTCAAAAATGGACTTAATCAACAGAGTCATTAATAAACTACACGAATTATACTTCAACGCCGAAAAAGCCCTTAAAGCCAAAAGCGGCCACCAGGCTAAAGACAAAAAATGCGACTAACCAATGTCCGCTAAACCCGAACGCCTGAAATTCTCTTTGGGGGTATGCGATGGAGACCATTGAAGCAAAAGTATGCTCAGGTATACTTTTTTCGGAAGGGTTCATTACAGCCGTTCCTATATCGTTGCTGGAAATTGCCGCAGCAAGCGGTATAAGCGACTCTGAAACCTGCAACTCTTTCTCAATAATATTTTTTTCATAACGAAAAATCAGTTTATAGCGACCCTGTTTTTTCGCCCGGATCCGCCAGCTAATCTCACGCAATGGTTCAATTCGAACAGGCGGCATATCGAGAGTGACGCCTTCCGGCAACTCCAGTGTCACATCCTGCAATTTTACACTTGCGTCGTCCACAGATAATGAAACAACCGAAGTCTCATTGATTTGCAGCGGTCGGAACTCATAACGAACGCCGAGCTGAATCAAAACAGCGCCAACCGGCAACATCATAACCAGCATTGGCCGCAACGACTTTTGCATATAGGCAAGGTTGCTCTTGATAATATTGCCAATGGTTTCAAACATAACGCTGATGTCGTCTTTATAAAGGCGCGTGGCAAGAAAATGACCTTTAACCAGGTTTTTGGCGCGTTTTATACCTTTTTGATCAGATGTCGCTTTAAAAACCAGCAGCATCAATATACCGGTTATGAAAGAAACTGCAAGCATTCCCCAAACCGGAGCCAGTCCCTGAAATGGCAGGAATAAAATGCCAAACAACGCGCTAATGATAGAATTTACAATATTCATATTTTGATATTTGTTGTTTTCAACCGTTATAAGAAAGTTTAAAAAGGTTCATCCGAACCTCTCAGTGAATTGACCAGGTTAGGAAAGGTAACCTAAACCCTGCAACCGCTTTTTGATTTCTTCGTCGCTTTCCGTTTCATCGACTGACGAAAGTTCCTTCTCCAGAATATGCGCGACGAACTCTTCTATTGAAGAATAGCCTGCCACCTCAGCAAACTTTTTCACACGATCATACAGATCTTTTTCCAATTTAACTTTAGAACCTAACATTCCAACGTCTCCTATATAATAATCAGAAAATCGAGCCGCCGACCATTTCATCGGTTTTTTTCAAACCAAACTCCTCCAGAATTGAAGGAGCCAAATCAAAAAGCTTAGGATTTTTTGACTTGATTTTTTTATTCGACAAAATGATTCCGGGCACAAGTTCAGCGTCCATACAATGGTCGCCGCACCATGCCGCCATATTATCTGTAATCCACTCTTTTGGCAAACTGCCTGTAATGGTTGCATCCGAAGCCCGATAGCCGCGATTATAGCCAATGACCAAGTCAGGCGCGTACTTGATGTTGACGCCCGAATAAATCTCGGCGGCTGGATAGTTGCGCAAAATGACCTGTTCACCATTTTTCGGGTCTTTCAATTGCAGAAGCTTTTCAGAAATTTCAGCCACCAATGCGTCTTTATCTTTTTGGGCTACAATACCGCCGCTTTCCCTGCCGTTCAGGTTAACATAAAGACCATTAAAGCCAAGGCCGTAAGCTTTTGTGCGACGCCAGTCCACCTTGTCAAAATACGCCACATCGGCCGGTTTTGCGCCCCTACGCAGCTTGATATATCCATTATCGTACAGCCATGTATTCAAGTTGACTGCTCGACGAAATGGCGCAAATCCGTGATCCGACATTACAAGCAGCGTCACATCTTCGTCCATGGTGTCGAGCGCATGTCCGACAACCCGATCGACGTTTTCATAAACAGAGGGAATAACATCGGCAAATTCCTTGGCAAGCTCTGCATTGTGTGACGGGTGCTCTGGATCGATCATATTATAAAACATGTGCGCGTTCAAATCGGTGCTGGAAAAATAAAAGAAGAGAAAACCGTCTTTAAAGTCATTATAAACATGGTCAAACAACCTTAACCGTTCCTCTAAAACATTTCGACTTTGACTATGAAAGTCAGCGTGATCAAGCACTTCCCAAGATAACGCTTTGGTGTCTTCCGGCATCCCTTGAGTATAAAAATGGCCGCAACAATCATATAACTCCCCAACGTATTCCTCAGGTGTTGAAAGCGGCAGAACAGGGTTTGATGGATCGATATTAATCGGCGATACATACAGCTTCACATTCGGGTGCGCTTCCTTCAAATAAAACCGACAGATTCCGGTGATTGACTGTAAGCCCGCCGGAAGAAGATCGAATTGAATTTGCACCCAATCACTCCACTCCTTTTCCTGTAGAAGAATCTTTTGCTCCATAATCTCAATTCGGGCTGTCTTATTCGTCGGATCACGATAAAAATCAAACTTGACCAAAGCGTCAGGGCTGCCTTCGATAAAAGTATTTTTCGGACCCACGATACTCGACTCAAAGCCATTGTTAAGCAAGCGAACAGGGTAGACAACGCCGCCTGTTATCTCATTCTTGTTGGCGGGCGGAGAGTCGGTGTAATAAGAAAAGGTGCCCCAGGTGCCAAGTAAATCCGGTGTTCCCATTCCGCTGAGTGTTTTACCTTTGGACTCAACTGGCGGATAATTTGCCGGAACTTTGAACACTGTTGTCGGAATGCCATTTTCTTCCAGGATGTTCCAGAAGGCAGTTCCTTTACGCAAATTTTTCACATGACCGCTGGAAAGAGGAATAACCCACTTGCCAATTTGAATGGTTTCAGTTGAACCTTCTGTTTCTGTTGTTGATGAAATCGGAATCATTAATGTCGGGTCGCGGTGCAAAAAGTCATAGATGCCGTGTCCACCCGGATTCATTCCAGTAATAAAATTAGACCATGCCACAGGACTTTGTGGAGGCATACTGGTTCCCAGTGGTTTGAAATCGCCAATTCCGCTTAATCGCTTAAAATTTGGCAACCGTCCTTCCGCCATATACTTTGACAATAAACCGTAGTCAACGCCGTCAAAGCCCAAAACAATGACCTTCTTTCCGCCGCTTGCGGAAATCGTTTCGCTATCACCACAGCCGACGAGACAAAAAACAGAAATTACCAATAAAGTCAACAGCTTTGCGGAGTTTGATAACTTTCTATTCATTTCCAGGAGTTACTCCTCCTTTTGGGGATTCCTTTACTTCGTCCGTTGAACTTCCGTTGGCCGCATTCGCTCTCTCAGCGCCTTCATTTGCAAAAATACTTTGCCCTTTCATATAAGCAGGTTTTTGCACGCCGAAAAGATCCAGCGCAGTTGGCGCCATATCGAGCAGAGATGGGGTTGCAGCCGTCATTTTACGATTGGTGAAAACCACGCCGGGCGCCTGCTTGGGGTCAATACAGTGATCGCCGCTCCAAGCCTTGGTATTATCATCAAAAATCACATCATCAATGACACCTGTCGCGCCTTTCCACGAGATTCGATAACCCGGATTGTATCCGCTGATCAAATCAGGTCCCTCGTTGGTGTAGGGGCCATTGTATATTTTACTGCTATCGTACATCTCGGCAATGGCGCTTTCTCCCTTCTCAGGATCCTTTAGCCCTGACAGTTTTTCAATCAATTCTTCCTTGAGCTTTTCGTACTCGGCGCCAGGTTCAATCAGTCCCTCTTTCTCACGACCCTTAACGTTGAGATAAATACCGGCAAGTCCAAAAGCAAAAGCCTTGGTCTTCTGCCAGTCAACGCCTTGAAAAAATTCACCTGTTTTATCAACACCGGCTTTCAAAGTCAGATATCCGTTTTCTTTCAACCAGACATTCAGATTAACGCCGCGTTTAAATGACTTGAAGCCATGATCGGAAATCACCATAAAATAATCTTTTTCGCCAATTTTTTGCATGGCGCGGCCAACCAGGCCGTCCATTTTGATATACATCTCTTCAATCACATTCTTATACTTTTCCGTTTCCTTGCCGACGTTTGCCGGATGGTCATCGTCAAGGGTGCGAAAAAACATGTGCTGAACCCGATCGGTTGCGTCAATTACGACAGCGCAAAAGCCCTTCTTTGTTTTATCAAGCGCATGAAAGAATTGCCGCTCCCTCTCATCATGAATCAGGTAAGCCTGCTCAAGAAAAGCCTCTTCATTCAATATGCCTTCATTCAACGACCAAGTGTCTTCAGCCAAACCCAGCGTGGCAAATTTGCCGTGCAGCTTAGAAAGATAAACGGAGTAAAAATAGGGATATGAAATCGGCAGAGCCGGTGATTCAGGGTCAATATTGATCGGCGTCATGTAGAGACGAAAATGCGGCTCAGTGTCAAGCAGATAAAAACGCGCAATTCCCTGAACCTTAATGCCAAAACCCGCCTTAAATTTGAGCTCGACCCATTCTGTATACGTATTTTTTTTGAGTGCCACCTTTTCTTTATCTATCACAAGTTCCGCCTCATCGCCAGCGGTGACATTGATCACAAAAGGCAGTTTCATCTGCTCCTTTTCCTTTGTG
>Ga0316187_10001093_pt1 | contig 22874 bp, 22 predicted proteins | sample CroRivburrow1_MG_FD_204927 | JGI IMG/M metagenome (GOLD analysis project Ga0316187, IMG submission 204927) | Coastal sediment microbial communities from Maine, United States - Cross River worm burrow 1 | ecosystem: Environmental > Aquatic > Marine > Coastal > Sediment | place: USA: Maine...
GAAGCGGTTGGTAAAGCGGCTATTTTACATAATGGCGTTATGGCCACAGTTTTGCTGTACTATAACTCTTTTTATGAAAACCTGCATGAAATCTACAGTCTCAAAGACATACTTATGAATGAGGGCATTTGGATAATCAACTCGAATCTCCTTTATTCATTGATAAAACGACCAATTTAACATTACCTCTAAGGAATTAAACTACTATGCTTTAGAACTCTTCGATAAATAAATTGTCTGCTTCGGACAATAATTAGACTCTTTCGTCCTAAACTATTTTCATTAAAAGTTAAAAGAAATTATATTATACATATAAGGCATATATATTTAATATTAAATATATCCCTGCGTTGTGTGTCATTCCCCACATTACGAAAACGAGATAAATTTCTCTTGCTAACGACAATGTGGGGTCAGAAAAATTAGATTAAAATATAAAAGACTGAATTTCAACAACAAAATCAGACGTTAGTCTCAATTAACAAATACAAATGAAAAATAAAATATATAGATTTCTGTCTGAATCCTATATAGTCATTATCGTAATGATTATCGCACCAATATTATCTATTGCTGATAGAAATTTTGGTTACTTTTTTGGTCTTTTTGTAGCGTTATTCCTGTTATGGGGTAGTGGATGGGATTGGGCAAAATTTGGATTTGGACAAAAAATAAATCTTAGAACTATTTTGAGAGGTTTATTACTTGCAATAGCCATATTTTTTATAATCGATATATGTATTCAGCCTTTTTTAGAGATTTATTTTGGTAAAATAGATTTGAGTTCGATAGAGGAGATAAGGGGGAATTTTGCCAGCTTTTTTATTCTATTTTTGATTATGTGGGTATTTGCCGCATTTGGAGAAGAATTCTTATTTAGTGGTTATTATATGAAACATCTTGCAGAATTATTCGGAGATTCTGACAAGGCTTGGCTTATCTCAGCCGTTGTACTTTCAGTTTATTTTGGAATTTCTCATAATTATCAAGGAACTTCTGGAATGATTGCGGTGGGATTAGCAAGTACTATATTCTTTTTTACATTTTACAAGAATAGAACTAATCTTGCTTTACTTGTATTTGCTCACGGATTCTATGATACTATAGGATTAACTTTTATCTATTTAGAAAAAGATAGAATATTTTATGAATGGGCATTGAATCTGATAAAAAACTAAAACGCCATACAACAAAAAATATAATGCATGCCGCAGTTAGATGGCCCCTAGAAAAGAGTTGTAAATTTTAAAATAGTGAAATCTAAGAAAATTATTGTATAAAGTGCGGCACGCACCATATTCAGACCGTTATGGGCAATTATCCGGGTAACATTCTAAGTATTTAATCGTCTTAAAGAAAACAGAATACTATGGATATGAAAAAATTACTTTCTTTAGGTTGGATTACTTCTATCACATTTATATTAGGCACTTTTGTCTTGGGCAGTTTATTGGCAGATTACAGCTTCATTTCTCAAACTATTAGTGAAATTGGAGAAGAAGGGTCTGCACTTTATTTACAATGGCAAATATTCAGCCTGATTATAGGACTATTATTAGTAATGTTTTCCATCGGCATCATCTCTTTTGGCAGCCAGAATAAATGGTCTATAATCCCCGGGATATTTATATTGTTTGCCGGATTATCTGAATTTGGAATCGCTCTTTTTCCTTCGCCACATTCCCTGCATAACGTTTTTGGCCTTTCCTTGACAATAGGCTATTTTTCCCCGTTGATGTTTTTTTTACTGTGGAAAAACAAACTGGGGTCTTCCTTTAAATGGTATTCACTAATAGCCTTTGTACTAATACTATTGGGCATTTTTTTAAATTTAAGTCCAATTTTTGCTCCACAATTATATCCTTTGGAGTATTATGGCCTTGTGCAGCGGTTTTTACTTTTTACGTTCTACATATATCTTGCATTTATTAGCTTTAGTGCCATATATTCTTTCCCAAATATTAAAAAATCCGCTGAGCATAACAAAGAATAAACACCATTAAAACGAGCGTTTATTCCAACCGTTCTTGGTAATAAGAAAATATGGGGCTTTTACTTTATTCTGTTCGAATAACCGACCATTTTACAGCACTATCTGTTGATGTAAATAATACTAAACAACAACTAATAATGTATAAATGAAAAGATGAATACAGATCTACAATTCACTTAATTCAAAAGTCTGACATAGACATTCTACCATCAATATGGTACATTCATATCAAAACTTCCTAAAAGTCCATAAACCTTCAATATGTCATGTAAAAAAGAGTATGATTCGATAGGTTTTTGAAATGCATCGGACTTTGTTAAAAAGAATATATCAATTATTTAAGAACGAATGAACCAAATACGTTAACTCAATTGATTTTTTGAAGATTGAATTCCTCAATAGGACTTGAAAGACCATCCTTTAGTATGCAATTAATTTCAGTATCTGAAATCTTTTTAAATTTCCACAAGGATGTAGGCACATCCCCTGCTAGATACAAATCAATTTCATACGTCGAACCGGAAATCCGCTCCACTATTTTACGTGAGACACTAATGTTGATAAATTCATTGAAATCCAATCCCTCATTGGCTCCAGGCCATTCTTTATCTATGAAATTGTTGGAAGTAAATTCGTAGGTTGCGCTAGAAACCCCATTTGGCATGGTTTCTTCCCAGACACCAATAATCCATGAGGGTGGGTGGAAGTGCGTTTTTGTTGAAGGAGATTCATCTGAATTAGAACAACTGAGAATTAAAGCAATCCATAGATAATTGAAATGTAACTTGGTTCTCATTTTTTTGAATATATTGTTGTTGTTAAAGATACTAATATAATTATTAAGGGTCACTGTTCATGTCAGCATAGGGGCAAATACCAATAATTATTTTTGTCAATGATATTTCTCATTTACATAAATTTACTCAATGTTGAGTATACCTAGAATCATCACTAAGGATAGTATAAAAGTCTGAGAGAGACTCGTTCTACTATCAATATGGTACATACATATCAAAATCTTCTAAAAGTCCAAAAATCATCAATGCGTAGTGTGAAAAAGGGTGTAAATCAATCTATTTTTGAGAAGATTAAATAGTAAATATTTTGTTTGATAAATAAATAAGCTCTTTGGGACAATAAATGAATGGTTTCGTCCAAATCTACTTTTTTTGTAATTTGTTTAAACATAACTTGTTTATATAATAGATATATAGTTACCAAGTCAACTTTAGTCTTTATAAAACTCAAAATGCTGTATTATGTATAATTTTCCAAAACTTCGGCTTTCTATAATTCTAGGGTTAACTATGAATTTAATAGCTATCAATATTAATGCTCAAAATGATGATCTAAAGGATATCATAGAAAAAATAAAGCCTTTCACGCAGTTGACTGAACAATGCGCTGGTTTTGATTGCCCTAATTTCGACTGTGATGAATCAGAAAGGATTTATAGAGACTTGGTTGATGCTAGAAAATATATGCAATACATGCATTTTTGGCTTAGTTTATCAGCAGAAGCTAAGATGGAGCATTTTACAAACCTAGTCGATCAGGCTGTTATAACTACCGAAAGAGCCGCTAAAATTCAGGATATCATTGCATTGCAAGAATACATTGTTAATGGCTCAGGGGCTTGGCTAGATATAAGAAGTGCTGCCGGAAGCCTAAAAGATTTATCAAATAATAAAACGCTGGCCAATATGTCTAGATTAGAATTTATTGACAACATTGACACCTTCATGGAAGGAATTAAAGATTTTAGTAGTTTAAACAATACCCTTAAAAATTCCTGGATCGAAGAAATTGACGATCGTCCTAAAATGTTTAGCTTAGGAAATGAAGAATTAGATAATTATAAAAGTACACTTTCTGATATAAAATCTATCGTTCAAGAAGCTTATAAAACGGGTAAAAATTGGCGCAATTCTTTTAAATCTAATGGAAGAGCAGGTATGTTGGCTATTGTTGGTCGAATAGCAAAATCTTATGCTGATGCTGAAATTAAAGAAAGACGAGAATTAGTTGAAAGTTTAAAGAACGAAGTAACTTCCATTCAATTGGTACAATCAAATGTGATACAGGATCTATTCAAAGCAGGAGAAAGAAGAGATTTGGCAAAAGATGCCTTTAAGGCATTGGACAAATTATTACATATTCGCAATGGTTCAGGAGGGTCATTGACTAAATGTCTATTAAAAAATCCGATTTCTTGTTCTTCTCTAAATTTAAGCTATATCAGTCAATTGGACTTCCCTTCAGAATTTCAAATTTTTGATCTGCACGATATCGCTGATCACCGACCGCTCCCAATAAAAAAGGCTACGCAATTTTTCGATACAAAATTAATAAATGAAGTTCCTCTATTACTTAATAAAATGTTGGACATTGAACCTTCTGCATCAGTTGACTTTAGTCTCAACAAAACCAACTTTATAATAGGAGAATCCATAAACGTTGAATTTTCTATTAGCCCTTGTTTTGGAAACGGTTCATGGATTGGAATTGTACCCATTGATGTGGATCATGGAAATGAAATGGAAAACAGCAGGGCGGTTATTGGACGAAGATATCAGGTTAGAGGCCCTTCAACAGGAAAAATTGATTTAATTGCTCCTGGAAGAGGAGGAATTTATGACATCCGATTGAATAATCACACCACTGGTTTTGAGGAGAAATCAATTAGAATTGTGGTCGATAATAACAATTTAACTGGTGATTGGACAAATAAGCGGGGCAGCACTTATCGATTTTCACAGCAGGGCTCTTCTGTTAACAGTATTACCATTAAAAGGTCTGAAAGAGCTATTAAATTATTTGGTCACGTATTAAATGATTGGCATATTAAAGGAACCTTCGAGGGAAATACTATTCGAGGGAAAGTTCATCTTAAATATCCGATTGAATATAAAGAGAAATGTCCACTACAATGGGATCATGAATCGAATATTGAACTCACCCTCTCCGAGAATGGCAACGAATTGCGAGGTCGTTTACGAACAATAACAATTAATGATTCGGATTGTTCCCTAAATGATAACGGATGGAGGGAAGTCGTATATGAGAGGGTGTCCGAATCAAATTAAATTTTCATATTGCTACTAATAAACAGAATAAATTATTTCAATGGTTTAGAATATGAAAAATAGCTGCTTTTATATCTATTCTTTTTTAATATGTTTAAACTGATTCTATAATCGATTAAACAAGTTTTTTCAACTTCAATTAACCCACCTCAACAAAAGTCTGATACAGGCATTCTACTATCAATATGGTACATACATATCAAAATCTTCTAAAAGTTTAAACACCTTCAATACGTCATGTAAGAAAGGGTATGATTCAATATGTTTTTGAAAGGCATTTGTGTTTATTAAAAAGAATATATTGATTACAACTCCTCTGTTGAATAAACAGCTTTGATAAATAAATTGTGCTCCTCGGACAATTAATGAATAGTTTCGTCCTATCCCTGACGGTTAGTGGTTTTCATAATTATACCTTGGTGCGTACATAATGGATATTTAGTTAATAAACTAACTATATCCATACGTTAGCGGTGATTACCGTAAACAAACCTTAAAATAATTAACCAACCTAACATATATGACTACAACAAAGAAATCATTCGCTCCTTTAAAATCTTCTGACCGAATACAGTCTCTTGATATTATGAGAGGAGTTGTACTACTAGGAATACTATTGATGAACATTAATGGTATGGGTCTAGCCAGAGCCTATGGCGATCCAACAGTTTCTGGCGGTTATACAGGATGGAATCTTGCCACATGGATTACTACAAATCTTTCATTTGAAGGTACAATGAGGGCGCTTTTCTCGCTATTATTTGGAGTAGGTATGTTCATATTTATGGATAGACTTGAAAAAAAAGGAGCAGGAATAAATGCTGCAAATATTTATTTTAGAAGACTCATTTGGTTACTGATTTTCGGGTTAATACATGGGTATTTATTGCTTTGGACTGGTGAAATTCTATACCAATATGCTCTAATGGGTTTTTTAGTGTTTTCATTTAGAAATTTACCTCCTATTAAATTAACGTTTGTTGCAATATTACTCTTTTCAATTGGCGCCTTATGGAATTATTCAGATTATAAAAAGGATATAAAATTCGTCGAAGAAGTAGCGCTTGTAGAAAACTATAAGTTAGAGGGTAAAGCATTAACGAGAGAACTTCAAGAAGTCGATATAAAATGGGAAAAGCGCAAATGGGAAAGATCTCCGGAAGGCATTGCAGAATATAATACCAATATGCGTAAAGGGTATTTGGACGTGGTAATGTTTCTTGCCCCTGAAAATCAACATTATGATGAAAATTGGCCTTACAGATATGATTTATGGGATGTTCTGAGCATGATGTTATTAGGTATCGCTCTTTTTAAATGGAAGATTCTTACGGGCGAAAAATCTTATAAGTTCTATAGTATAATGGCCGCTTTAGGTTACTTGATTGGGTTCAGTATAAATTATTATGAAATTCTATCAATTATGGAAGGTAATTTTTCGCTATTAAGCTTTTCTAAGTCAAGTATTACATACGATTTAGGAAGAGTCCCTGTTGCCATTGGCCACGTTGGTACAATCATGCTATTTTGTAAATTGCCTATTTTAAAATGGTTAAAAAGCAGCCTTGCTGCTGTTGGTAAAATGGCACTAACCAATTACGTGATGCATTCAGTTTTTGCCATGTTTATTTTTACGGGTGCAGGTTTTGGACTGTTTGGAACATTCCAACGTTTTGAATTATTATACATAGTATTAGCAATATGGATGTTCCAGTTAATTTTAAGCCCAATTTGGTTAAAATATTATCAATATGGTCCATTAGAATGGATATGGAGAAACTTAAGCTATTTAAAAAAGCATCCTTTAAAGAAGAAGAGTTACATTGGCTTCTCAGAGAGCATGAACTAATCAATCAGAAGCTCTATTATAACTCTTTGGAAAGCAATTATTAATTATTCAATTTTGTTATGACTGTGTGTTTGCGGAGCACACCCCCTCCACCTCTTCTGATTTACTCAACTCTTGAGAGAGCCATCAAATATGGTTATTTCCAAACAAAGATTTATGATTTGTGTCCATTAATTAATGGCTTATATGTGTTTTTATGAGATTTCAATTATTTATGATAATAAAATGAACCCTGTTTTAATGGATGTATTAATTTGTATACTATATATGTATGTTGGTTGGTACTCATAAATAGGTCCTTCCACAAAAGTCTGATACAGACATTTTACTATCAATATGGTACATACACGAATACCTAAATTAAAAGAAAGTGAGAGAAATCAGTACCTCTAAAGGAACGGCAACTGAATGAAAAACCCCCATCATTGGGCGTTTTGGGTTGTTATGTTTGTATTGGTTTAGCCGTTTGGAATATAAGAATAAATCTTAAACCTATATTATTATCTTTAGCCCCCAAAACCTGGATTAATATTCATGTTTGGTTTAACTACAAGTATTAAAATTAATCCAATAAAAACAACTGTACCTATAGCAATCAAGGCCCAGCGAGGAAATCCTCCTTCTTTCATCAATACCTCAGCTACTTCTTCCGCATTTATGGAGAATTTAATATCTTTTCCCGGATTATCCTTTACTCCATAAAACTGCCCGTCTTCATAAATTATGTATTTGTATTTGTAGGCGTCATCGTTTACAGTAATAATTTTAACGGCTTTCTCTTCTTGAGCAGCCTGTGAAAGGGTTACAGAATTTTTATAAGTAGCGCAGCTTTGAAAAAGGATGAGCGATGTAAAAAACATCGCTATGGTCTTTAGCCATTTCTTGAGTGCTTTCATTAGTCTGATATTTAAGGCAATTGTCTTATAGTATTCTTAAAGATAGTATGTTATGATAGCAAATGCAATGATATTGCTCATATGCATAGATAAAAAACCCGTCTATCAATTTTAGATTCTCCAGGGTCCAATACCATTCTACCTTTAAAGGGTTTATGAATATAGTCGCAGTAGAAGGTCGCTTAGGTATGTTACATAAAATAATTAAGAATTTTGAGAATACTTCAACTCAACACAAATTTGATATGTTACTCTTTAAAGAACAAAAAAACCTTACTGACTTAACAGGAAATATCACACCTAAAGATCTGTTAAATGAAATGTATAGATTATCTAAATGACTAATCTTTTTGCAAAAGTCTGAGAGAGACATTCTACTATCAATATGGTACATGCATATCAAAATCTTCTAAAAGTCTGTAAACCTTTAATATGTCATGTAAAAAAGGGCATCATTCAATGTCTTTCTGAAAAGTATTGGTGCTTGATCAAAATAATAATAACTTAGTACACATATTAGAGATATATGTGTAATATGACACATATACATACGTTATCGGCAATCTGACAACAAGTGTTGAAATGAATACAACATAAAATTTCGAAAAGAAGAAATGAAAAACAAATTTGTAACTGATTCTCTAAATTATCTCCACTCTCCAAAGAAGAGTAAGCGATTGCCGAAAGCCAGTTTCTCTTCACTTTTCATACCGTGTTTCACGCCAGAATATCCCAGCCCATTATTGCTATGATAGCGTAAAATAAATTACTGAGTATATGGAATAAAATAGCCAATTTTAATGACTTTGTGTACATAAAAACCCAACCCCAAGTAACACTATAAAGAAAATACATTGGCCATAAAATCATAGGGCTATGACCTGCCGTAAACAATATTGATGTTATTATAATCGCAGCCCATCCAGGCAGATGACGAGTCAAGGCAGATTGTAGAAATCCTCTGAAGACAAATTCTTCCATCACCGGGCCAATAACAAGTGCCAAAAGCAAGAAGGCCGCCATCGCCAGTCCTGATCCAGTTTCTTGGATGTGGGCGAACATCTGAGATCCTCCCCCAACGATACCTCCATGTCCTATTTGGGGCAAAAATACTGATCGATAAATCCATGCTAAGAAGTGTGTGGTACCGAGTAATAAAAAAACTAACATTAGCCCCTGACGAAGTTTGATTGCACTAGGCCGTATACCAATTTGAGGTAAAAAAGATGGTCCAAATTGACGAATATTTGTCCATATCCATATTAATACGATAGATCCTCCTAACAGTACAGATAACATTCCAATAATCTGAATGTCAATTTGACCATCATCTGGCCCTTTGAAGAATTTAAATCCATAGGAAAATGCTATGCCTACTAACGTTTGGAAGACGTACATTAAAATAAGCGCTAGAAAACCTCGCTTTAGAGTCAGCTTGTATGGTTCTCTTGCAGTGGTTGATGAGGGATTATCAGTCATAAGCTTTTACATTTAGTCTTTATCGCCTAGTAATATAAGTAAAAATAGATTGTCTAATTCTAAATCTTATTGACATGGGTTAAGAAATGAAATTTTATTTACTAATTTTGGAAAAATTGACTAATGTCGAAAGAAAATAATTTATGACCAAAGCCGATAACAATATGTATAGTGCATTATTAACGCACTATACACCCAACGTTGGGGATAATTACAACACAAATGGAAAATTCATTAAAAAACATATCAAGTTACTTTCTAGCTGGAATACTAATCTTGATTTTAACAAGTTGTCAAAATAATCAATCAATTGATTGTGAGAATTGTTACGCCATCTCCAATACTAATATAATAGATGTTGAGAATGGTCTGGTCAAATCAAATATGATACTCATAATTAAAGAAAACTATATCTTCGAAATTGGAAAAACAGCTTCATTGGAAATTAGTAAGGAAATCCCTGTCATCGATGGAACTGATCAATATGTCATTCCCGGATTGTGGGATATGCATGCTCATAATTCTACTGATACCATTACAAGATCTGTGGCTTTTCCCCTATGGATTGCAAATGGTGTAACTGGTATTCGTAACATGTCTGCCGATTGTTATGACGAAGAATATCCTTGCGAGAAATGGAATGAAGTAAATATTAACCAAGCCAAAGCAATGCGCAGAGAAGTATCGGCAGGTACGTTATTGGGTCCTCGATCTATACTTGGTAGTCATTATGTTAATGGACCTCGCAGTGATTCATCAACAGTGTTAAGTCCTGGAACACCAGAGCATGGTAGAGAACACGTAAAATTTTTAAAAAAGCGAGGTGTTGATTTTATCAAGGTCTATGAAGAACTACCTCGTGATGTGTACTTCGCGGTAGCTGATGAAGCTAACAAACAAGGAATGGTGTTTGCCGGACATGTCTCTTACAAAATAAAAATGTCTGAGGCAATTAAGGCAGGGCAAAAAAGTATAGAACATTGCTGTGAAGGAAATATTATGGATGAATGTTCATCAATTGAAAATGAACTCAGAAAAAAATATGCTGATGCCCTAGAAAATGAAACTTTCAATCTAGGTGAGATTCTCCTGGAAATGGCAAATACCTACGATTCAATAAAATGTGATCGTTTATTTGAGTTAATGAAGGAGTATGGCACTTGGTTTACTCCAACTTTGATGACTTCTGAAGGCCAGTATCCGTATAATTACGATTGGCAGACCGATGAGCGGATTAAATATATACCAAAATCTGAACGAGATTTATGGAGGGAACTTCAAGATGGTTACAATTTATATGTTGGTGAATGGAGTGAAGAATCTGAAAATATTATGCGAAAGCGACGATTCGAAATTATCTTAGCAATGCATAACAAAGGAATTCCTCTATTAGCAGGACCTGATAGTGCCAATCAAGGTGTATTTTGGGGCTCAAGTATTCACGAAGAATTAGAATTACTTGTAATGGCAGGCTTGAGTGAACTAGAGGCATTAAAAACAGCTACACTAAATCCTGCTATTTATCTAGAAGCAACAGACTCTTTAGGAACTGTTTCTAAAGGTAAATTAGCCGACTTTATATTGCTTGATGCTAATCCACTTGACAACATTAGCAATACTAAAAAAATTAATGGTGTTGTAACTAATGGGCGCTTTTTTAATAAGAATGCACTTGATTCGCTGTTACTAAATGTTGAGATGAATGTAAAAAGCAACTTTAATTAAGGAGAATAAATGAACTTAGTTGACCATTTAAATGTATTAGTATTCAGCTGCTTATATCCTATTTACGTCTTTTTTACATATAGAAAAGTTAAAAATGACTTAATAGAAAATAAACCTGGAATTAGAATAGGTGACTATAAAGAAACTATATTTTGGTTATGGCTGCTGTGCGTAATTACAATAATTATTTGGATATCTAATGATAGAATGTTCATTGTATTAAGATTAGATTTCTCATTTTCTTGGGTTGTATTGACTAGTATCCTGTTATTCTTTATTACTCCTTTTTTATTTTTATTATTGTTTCGGTCGATCAGAAATCATGATGAAAAGCGTGAATCTATAAAAGAGAAGCTTGATAGAGTTAGCGCGAACGAATTTCTTCCGAGATCAAAAAAGGAATTTAAATGGTTCGTTTTCCTGTCTATTACAGCTGGGATTTGTGAAGAACTACTTTTCCGTGGATTTCTTATTTGGTATTTCGAAACCCTAACTAATACCTTTTTAGCAATTCTACTTTCATCCATTTTATTTGGTGCAGCACATTCCTACCAAGGCGTTAAAGGATTTATACGCAGCGGATTTTTGGGATTAATACTTGCGCTGATTTTAATATGGACTGATTCATTATTGATTCCAATATTTATACATATTGCAGGAGATATTTATAATGGTATTGTTGGGTGGCTTGGTTATGGAGAATTTAAAAAGCTAAATATAAAAAAGTCGGCTAACAATAAATAAACGCCATTAAAACTGAAAAATACATATGATTCCATTCTTTAGAAAAATACGCAAGAAAATGGCAGATGATAATAAGCCAGTAAAGTATATGAGATACGCAATTGGTGAAATTCTGCTTGTCGTTATTGGAATCTTGATTGCATTACAAGTAAATAATTGGAACGAAAAAAAAAAGATTTATAAAAATGAGCAAATTTTTCTGAATGATCTAAAATATGAGATTAATTCTAACAAAAAAGAACTTGAACGGATTATTAACAATCATCTAAAAGGATTAAGAGATGCTTATAAACTTAAAGAATTAATTAATCACCCAGAGAAAATTTCAGATATTTCTGAAGACTCCATATTTAAGTGGACTTTTCAATTACAAGGAATCGTTTTTGAACCTGAAAATGGAATTTTAAATTCTATAATATCTTCTGGGCAAATAAATACTGTAAGAAATAAAAAACTTAGATATCTTATTTCTTCTCTAAAAGAATATGGACTTCAAAAAATGAGGCTTTCTAATAGAATAAATGAAATGGGGTGGGAAGTTTTATTTAAAATTATTTATCCAGAGGCAATAGAGATTAGCTTAAGAGATATAAACTATAGTTATAATACCGATGTGACCAAGTGGGTAGACTATAAAAACATGTACTTAATTCCAGAATTTAAAGTGGCTGTAGGGGCAATGTTTACAACAAACAGAATGGTTGCAATAGAAAAAGAAAAAGAAGTTAAATTAAGATATGAAGAAATCGTATCTCTGATAAATCTTGAATTAGAATAATGAAAGGCAGATAACTTTTTTCTTTTGATCCAACATAAAAGTTAATTCTAGGGGACATGTGGCTTTTACTTTATTCCGTTCGAATAACCGACCATTTTACAGCACTATCTGTTGATGTAAATAGTACTAAACAGTAACTAATAATGTATAAAAGAAAAGATGAATACAGATCTACAATTCACTTAATTCAAAAGTCTGAAACAGACATTCTACTATCAATATGGTACATACATATCAAAATCTTCTTGAAGTTTAAAAAGCAGCTATACGTCACGCAAAAAAGGGTATAATTCAATGACTTCAACTATCCATCGGAAAGTAAATCAACCCCTTCGGACATTAAAAGGATGGTTTGGTCCTTCACTCACTAGCCAATCTATTATTAAACCATACATTGCTTATGTAACTATTATTAACTATATCCATACGGTACAAATAATTAAACAAACAGTAAGATAAAATTTTAAAAAAATGAAAAATTCAATTTATCTCCAATTCAAAAATTCAATAAAAACATTAGCATTCAGCACAGTAGTCATATTGTTTGTTGCTACCTCCTGTAGTAAAGATGATTCAGAACTTGTTAAAGAAGGAGGCGATTTTGCAATCAGCGAATTAGCAGGTAATTGGGAAGCTACGTCTGCATTTTTTAGCAGAGACAGTGACAATGTGAGTGTGGATATTATTGCAGATGGGGGATCTTTATCTCTAACCGTACAAAGTTCTGGCACATGTACCTTTACCGTTAATCCGGTTGATCGTGATGCATACACAGTAGGTGGAGAAATGTTCTGGGAACTCTACGAAGGTGAATATTATTTCGCCATTGCATGGGATGATTATCCAGGTGACTGGGCTTCCTATGGAGCAACGCTTACCGATACTACCTTTACTATGAATGGAGGCCCTGATACTGGGGAATATGATTTTGACAATGAAGGTACTCCTGATTCAGCCAGAATAGGTTTTGCGTTTGTAAAGATTTAAGCATATTCTGGATTTTTCCCGATTTCATCTTATTTTTCTGAGTTTATCAACTAAGGATAAAACAACCTAAACCTCCTTTTATCCGGAAAAAATAAGGATAATGTCTATATTAATTCCACATATAACGGGTTGTGTGTAATTTCCATTCAGATGTAACATTTATCCTTTTAAAGAGTCTTCATGTAAAGGCATAGAACTAAATAAATTAAAAAATTTGGAAGATTACAGAAGCCAAATACTACCCACAAAACAAATTTTGGTCAATTATGAAGATTTTGAATTCAAAAGGAAAAAGGGAAATCATTATATTCTCGGTAATTGTTATAGCCTTGAGTTCAGTAATATGTTTTATCTCTTATAAATTAGATGATCCAAATATCTCAATATTAACTGTTTTCACACCATCAATAGTCGCACTGATTTTTACTGCCACCACAAATGGGAAGAAAGGCCTCTATGAATTGTTCGTTAAACAAACGGTGAAGAAAACAGGCTTAAAATGGCTTCTTATTTCACTGATTGGAATTCCGGTCCTTGCATCTTTAGCCATGCTTACTTCCTTGGATTTCGATATTTCCAGATTTGATTTAAGAACTACTCAACTGCTGCCACAGATTGTTGTAATTGTATTAATTGCAGTAGGTGAGGAATATGGTTGGAGAGGGTTTTTACTTCCCAGATTGATGGATAAATTTAATCTGTTATATTCAAGTGTAATACTTGGTTTGATATGGGGATTCTGGCATTTTCCAGCATATCTGATTGGGACAGGGGTCCCATTGCAAATGGACTTTACAGTGTTTTTAATATGGGTTATTCTGGGAACACTTTTTATAAGCTGGATTTATTACTATACCAAAAGTGTGCTGACGTCCATACTTGCTCATATTAGTGCTAATGCCGCCTTTAATTATCTACTTATTTTGCCAGAATTTACTGGAAGTATGAATACATTCTGGTTGTTTATTCTATACTTGTCGGTTCTGATGATGATGATCTTCTACATTAAGAGAAAAGATTTGTTAAAAGGCCATAACAATAAATATTATTGAGTCGAGCGGCTGGTGGTGTGGCTATTTTACATAATGGCGTTATGACTCCTTTAGGATTATAACTGCGCATTATGTTAATATAGCTTTGGTGATGAGGTGGGGGGACAACGATTTGGCTAAACTGCGTTTTTACACTGAGCTTGTCGAAGTGTCAATGCAGTTCAACTTTTGTTAGCACGAGTTATTCTACTAGAATCGTTTTTAATGTTTTTGTATTCCCGTTGATTGATAGTCTGTAATAATACAACCCCGGAGATAAATTAAAATTGTTAGTGTAAATGGGAATGATATGATTACCATAATCCATTTCGGTGTTATCAATTAAGTTGGATATTATTCTTCCATTCTGTTCGATGAGTTCAAGTTTGATGGAAGATAATTCGTGTAGGTTAAAAGAAATATAACTTACGTCATTTGTAGGGTTAGGGTATAGGTTAACATCAGTAGAAAATTCTTCAATGTTTGCTTCTTGAACACTTAGGATTGTGTTTAAATCTGAAACGTTTGTCCAAATACTACGGATTCCTGCATCTCTTCTAGTCCAAATAGGTCTGATGATGTCATTATGGGCCACTATGTTGTTGTAGTCCCCGAGAAATATTCCTGTTGTAGGTGTGAATGGGGTGTCACTAATTTTTAGATTGATAAACGTATTTCCTCCATCAGACGAGATTGCCAAATATACATCAGTCTGATTATCCGTATAATTTCTTCTGTCATAAAACACGAAATAGAGGTGTCCATTTGTTTGGTCAATGTCCATCCAGGTAAAGAATTGATGGTTATTGCTAGTATCGTCATTTACATTTACCGGGGCAGTCCAAGTGTCGCCACCATCCGCTGATTGACACATCCATACATCTGTATTGTCGGTGCCATTTCTTTGATCAGACCAGTTAACATAAATGGTTCCGTGGTTAGGACCTCCACTCAGATCACATTTTGTGATTGGAAGGCCATTTGCTCGATCTAGTCCTGGGATGTGAAAATCCCAACCACCAGGCATGAGGTCAATAGAAATTTCATTCGTCAACCATGTGTCGCCCTGGTCATTAGAGCGGTTGAACACGATTCCATTTGGCCCTGCCCAAGAAACATATATTTCACCAGAAGGTCCTACTGCAGGAACTGCTCCTTGTACGGTATTATCTTCATCAAGGCAATCACCATCTACAACATTGATTTTAAGAGGTGAAGACCATGTGGCTCCTTGATCTACTGATTTGGAAAATAATATCCGACTGCTATCAGATGGGTTGTTACTCCCATAATCGTCAAATTCAGTCCAGGTCATATATATGTTATTATTATTTCGGTCAACAACTGTCCATTGCTTGTCCTGGGCTTTAGTTCCATTTAAACCTGTATAGCTTCCATTAGACCATGTGGTACCATTGTCACTGGATTTTTGGCAAACGATTCGGTCAATCCAATTTCCACCGGGTGTATTTGATAAATGAGTGAAATAAAAGTTTCCAGAAGTGTCAACGTCAATTACTGGATCTCCCCAAACTCCAAATGATGATGTTAAGGTGTTGACAGTCCATGTGATACCTCCGTCATTGCTAGTGTAGTAAAAATTTAAGTTTGATCCAGCAACGAGAATATCTGTATTGTTAGGATCCATCATAATTGCAGGCTCCCTTGGGTTTCCGGTGTTCGAGATTTGGATATTTTGAGCCGAAATATCTTGTTTGATAAGAACAATCAAAATAATGATGGCTGATAATTTAATTGATTTCATATTTATTTTATTCTTGCTAACATAGAAATAAAGACTATGTTCTTTATTCCCATTATGTGTGCACTAAGATAAGTTGCTAGATCAGACTATAAGATGACATAAGTCACATTGCTTAATTATACCCTCAGAGGGGTATAAATAACTTCTTTATTGTTTAAAGTGAATGTGCGTTAATAATTCGATAGAATTTTAGTATATTAATGATCACAATTAGTTCATTAATTTATAAACCAGTAACTACTGAAATACCAAATTTTAGGGTGTTGTGGATAACATGGTGGATATCTAAAAGTAAAAACTCCTAATAATCAAAGGATTAAAAGGAGTTCTGTACTCGAGATGGGACTTGAACCCATACGGCCATTACTGACCACTGGATTTTAAGTCCAGCGTGTCTACCAATTCCACCACTCGAGCAGCCTACTGCAAAAACAGTAATTGGTATCTTATTGAGCGAAAGACGGGATTTGAACCCGCGACCCTCACCTTGGCAAGGTGATGCTCTACCCCTGAGCTACTTTCGCGAAGTCTTTCTGTTAAAAGAACATAGCATTTAATTGTTTCAAATGCGAGGGCAAATTTAATATATTTCTATCAATCGCAAAGCCTTTTTTGAAATTTTTATACGGTAGTTTCATAAAGACTTATTTTTTAATATGGATACTAATAAATTAATAAATATATTTGCACGGTTTTAAGTACAAAATATGCAAACTTTGTTGAGTTCAACTACCAAAGCACAAACCCTGGCTTCCATTTTTGATGATTTAAAACAGGTAACTAAATTTAGATTATCTGTAAGCGTCGTTTTTTCTTCCATAGCAGGATATTTACTGGCTGCAGAAACAATTCAAATCAATATTTTATTAATGTTAGCAGTTGGCGGATACTTCATGGTAGGGGCTTCAAATGTTTTCAATCAAATTATAGAAAGAGATCCTGATAAATTAATGAAACGAACCAAAAACAGACCCTTACCTACCGGTAGAATGTCTGTTACTACGGCCATGATCATTGGCGTTTTATTAACCATTTTTGGCTTGGCGATACTATATACAATTAATCCTAAAACAGCCTTGTTTGGGGCCATATCTATATTTTTATATATCAGTGTTTATACACCGTTAAAACCTGTTACTCCTTTAGCAGTTTTTGCCGGAGCTATTCCCGGGGCTATACCTTTTATGTTGGGATGGGTAGCCGCGACAGGCAAGTTTGATATCGAACCTGGTATGTTATTTTTAATTCAGTTTTTTTGGCAATTCCCACATTTTTGGGCTATCGGCTGGCTACAGCATGAAGAGTATAAAAAAGCAGGATTTAATTTATTACCTACTGGGGAGAAGAACAGAAAAGCGACCATACAAATACTATTATATACGGTTTGGATGATATTGGTATCTGTTTTTCCGGTACTTAAAATAACAGGGAGTTTGTACCTTTCTCCGGTAGCAGCAATCTTAATTTTTTTACTGGGCTTAATAATGTTGTACTATGGTGTTGAATTACACAAAAAGCAAACAGATAAAATTGCCCGAAAATTAATGTTGGCAAGTGTTTTATATATCACTTTAATTCAGGTTATTTACGTTATCGATAAATTTTTACACTAAAAATTATGGACGAAAAAATAAAGAGAAGAGTCTCAAAACAAATGATGTACATTGCCATCATTAGTATGATAATGATGTTTGCTGGTTTAACAAGTGCCTACGTTATCAGTATGAAAAGAGAAGACTGGGTTTCTTTTGAGTTGCCACAAGCATTGTACATTAGTACAATTTTAATCCTATTGAGTAGTATTAGTTTTATTTTCATAAAAAAAAGTATTAAAAAAGACAAGAGACCACTTACCACCATTTTTTTGATCATTACATTAATACTAGGATGCAGTTTTATATATTTTCAAATTGAAGGATACAATCAATTAAGAGAGGCAGGTTTATTTTTTACGGGCAAAGGAAGTTTAGTGTCATCTTCGCTATTAGTGGTTATCTCTTTTGCACATTTAGTACATGCCTTGGCAGGTATTATAGTGTTATTGGTAATTCTTTTTAACCATCTGAATAATAAATATAATTCAAGTAATACTTTAGGGATTGAGGTAGGGGGTATTTTTTGGCATTTTGTAGATATTTTATGGATCGCCTTATTTTTATTTTTCTATTTTATCAGATAATCAATTATTTACGAGAATCTAAAAACAAATTAAACCATTGGTTTATGTCATAAAGTTTTTTATTTTTGCTCGAACTAAACTAAAAATCAGTCCTAGACTGTTTGGTAGTATAACCAAATAACCAATACATATTTATGGAAGCAACAATTGCTGCAGAAAAATCTAATACAGGACCTTGGACAGGAGGGGGGAAAGAACCGTTAGGTTCTAGTTATGGTAAAATGATGATGTGGTTTTTTATTATTTCAGATGCCTTAACTTTTTCAGGATTTTTAGCCGCATACGGTTTAATGCGTTATAAGTTTCTTGATAGTTGGCCAATTGCTGATGAAGTATTTACACACGTTCCTTTTATTCATGGTCATTACCCCATGTATTATGTAGCATTCATGACCTTTGTTTTAATTTTTTCGTCCGTAACAATGGTATTGGCAGTTGATGCGGGACATCAAATGAAAAAAGGAAAAGTAACCCTTTACATGCTTTTTACGATTATTGGAGGTTTGATTTTCTTAGGTTCGCAAGCCTGGGAATGGAAAAATTTTATTGGAGGTACTTATGGAGCTTTAGAATTGCAGGATGGTAAGATCGTTCAATTTGTTGATGCTACAGGCCATCAAATAGCTTTAGAAGAATTTGTTATAAGATCAAATGAAGAGCGGGTACCCCATACAAAAAGTAATGGCTTATGGTTTGTAAATGACGCGGCTGCCCTACCACCGTATACCGTTAATGAGGTTATTGAAAGTTTTAATGCCAACCCAGAGATTAACTTACGTTCTGAAAAAGTAGATTTAAATGTAAAACATAAAATCATTCTTTCAAGAGAGGAAGCTACTAGATATTTAGCGAATGCTACTAGTGTTGTAAAGGGGGCAAATCTCAAAGTAAATGAATACGGTAAAACGTTATTTGCTGATTTCTTTTTCTTTATAACAGGCTTTCATGGCTTTCACGTATTCTCAGGAATAGTGATCAACATTATCATATTCTTTAATGTAATTATTGGTACATATGAACGCAGAGGCCATTATGAAATGGTTGAAAAAGTAGGGTTGTACTGGCACTTTGTAGACTTAGTTTGGGTATTTGTATTTACATTCTTCTATTTAGTTTAAAATAATAAATATGGCACACGCAGAATCACATACAGGATTAATTTGGAAAGTATTTGGGTTTTTATCACTAGTTACTGTTGTTGAAGTAATTTTAGGGATCAATAAACCGGAGTCTCTTCATTTAACCAATTTTTTAGGGACAAGTTTATTGAACTGGATATTTTTAATTCTAACCTTGGTAAAAGCCTATGGTATTGCCTGGTATTTTATGCATTTAAAACAAGAAAAAGCAAGCTTCCGAAGGGCAATTGTTTGGACAGCAGTTTTCTTAATTTGTTACTTAGCAACCCTAATTCTAATAGAAGGAAACTATATGGGTGATGTTTTGAGGAGTTATACTAAATGGAATTATTAGTACAATCTTAAATAAATTATAGGCGGTTTTTAACCGCTTTTTTTAGCTTTTAAAAATGTTTTCAAAAAAAATTTGGGTTTTAATAGTGCTATTTATTGCACCACTGATTTTCTATATATTACTATTGACGGGTACTAATAACTTTGCGAAACTTCCTGTTGTAACTAAAACTATAAAGGATATAAACCATTTTAAAACTAAAGATTCCACAGTTTTATCGTTAGAAGATAAAATTTCTATTTTATGTTTTTTGGGTGACGACCTGCAATCTGTAAAAAACAATGCCCTTAATTTAAACGAGAAAATATATAAACATTTTTATAAATTCAGAGATTTTCAATTTGTTGTTGTATTGCCAGAGGGTACACAAGAACAAGCTTTGATGTTAAATAAAGAACTTGGTGCTATTACCGATATGCAAAAATGGAATTTTGTTTTTGGCTCTTCTGAAGATATAGCTGAATTGTTTGACAGTTTAAAAACAACTTACAAGTTAAATTCGAAAAATTATTCTCCATATGCCTTTATTATTGATAAGAATATGCATCTGCGGGGAAGAAAAAATGATGAAGATGTTGATAATGGGATTTCCTACGGATATAATGCTGAAACTGTGGCACCTATTCATAGTAAAATGGTAGATGATGTGAAGGTGCTTATAGCTGAATATAGATTAGCTTTGAAAAAGAATAAAAGAGAAATATAATGAAGAACAAATCTTACATAGGGATAACGTTTATTATATTAATTTTTGGTATTTGGGCAATTCCTAAAATATTGAATAAAATTTCGAATGAACCCTTAGTGAAATTTGAAAAAGTTCCTGATTTTGAATTTACAGATCAGAATAATAAAGTAATTACTAATGCAACTTTTCAAGACAAAGTGTATGTTGTAGAATTTTTCTTTGCTTCATGTCCAACTATTTGTCCAAAAATGCATAAAAGCTTGCTCAAAATACAAAATGAATTTTATGGCAATCCAAATTTTGGAATAGCCTCTATTACTATTGATCCGAAAAGAGATACGCCAGAAGTTTTAAAAAAATATACAGAAGAGCATCAGGTCACCCTAAAGAATTGGCATTTTTTAACCGGTGATAAAGATATAATTTATACATTTTCAAATAAGGGATTCAAATTGTATGCTGGTGAAAATGAAGAGGCCGAAGGAGGATTTGAACATTCAGGCCTTTTTGCTTTAATTGATAAAGAAGGGTATATCAGATCAAGAACCGTTAGGTCAGGAGATAATGATAATCCTATTAAGTTTTATGACGGTTTGGATGCAAGGCAAGTTCAAATGTTAAAAGAGGATATTACAATATTATTGAAAGAATAAATTAAAATGACGGTAGAATCTTCACCATCAAAAAAATATAACGTTTATATAGTAATTTTGTCGATTACTATTCCAATTGTGGTTGCTTTGATGTTCAGCGTTAAGTTGGATGTAAAATTACCTGTTTTTTTACCTCCAATTTATGCTACAATTAATGCTATTACAGGTGTTTTGCTGATAATTGCGGTATGGGCTATAAAAAATAAGAAAAGGATGCTTCATGAACGATTAATGAAAACAGCTATTTTATGCTCGGTTGTTTTTTTAATGATGTACTTAGCTTATCATATGACATCAGATTCAACCAAATTTGGTGGAGAAGGGGCCATTAAATATATCTATCTATTTATTTTATTGTCACATATATTATTATCGATTGTAGTGATTCCTTTCGTTTTATTAACCTATGTGAAAGCCATTACTAATGATTTTGAAAAGCATAAAAAAATAGCTAAAATTACTTTTCCATTATGGCTGTATGTGGCCGTATCAGGGGTTGTAGTATATGTATTGATTTCACCATATTACTCGTGAGATTCTAATTTTTTAAGTGAAGAGAAAAATAATTGGATATCAAATTTATCCCTAAAAAGAAAAGTTTCGAAGGTCTATAGAAGTAAAAAGAGTGGTTACTAAAAAGAACATATTTATATTGTTTATTTTGCTGTTTACAAAAATAGCTAATTCGCAATGCGCTATGTGTAAGGCAGTTGTAGAATCTGGAGATGCCGATATGGCTGAAGGGTTAAATTCAGGAATTATTTACTTAATGGCATTTCCTTATATATTAGTAGGTGTAGCAGGCTATCTATTATTTAGATATTGGAAAAAAAATAAAATTTAACATTTCATAAAGAAGAATAAAGTGTAACAAGTTTTACTTTTATTCGTCATATAAAAAACCAAATAATTTATAAAACCAACCCTAAGCAAAATATTACAAGTATAATAGGTCTTTGGTTATAACAACTAGCAAATAATAAAACTTTTACATGAAAACAAGATTAAGTATTTTAATAGCATTATTTGTTATTATCACTTCGTTCGCTCAAGATAAAAAATGGACTTTAAAAGAATGTGTTGACCATGCCTTGGAGCATAACTTATCAGTAAAAAGAGCAGCTTATACAACTGATTTACGAAATGAAGATATTACATCGGCAAAAGGAAATATGCTGCCCGGTGTGTCTGCGTCAGCTTCTCAAAACTTTAATTTTGGATCTTTCTTTGACCCGGGAAGTAATCGTAGAGTATCTTCTGATACAAGATCAAATTCTTTCGGATTAAATACATCTGTTTCTTTGTATAATGGGAGTAGTAACAGGAATAATTTATTACAATCAAGAACTTCATTTGAGGCAAGTAAGTTAGATCTTGAAAAAATGAAAGATGATATATCATTATTTATTGTGAACTCATATCTGGAAGTGTTATTTAGTAAGGAAAATTTAAAAATTGCTGTTGCTCAATTAGAAATTAGTGAACAGCAACTTGAAAGAACTAAAGAATTGGTTGATGCCGGAACTCAGCCAGAAGGAAATTTATTAG
>Ga0316187_10001094_pt1 | contig 22873 bp, 40 predicted proteins | sample CroRivburrow1_MG_FD_204927 | JGI IMG/M metagenome (GOLD analysis project Ga0316187, IMG submission 204927) | Coastal sediment microbial communities from Maine, United States - Cross River worm burrow 1 | ecosystem: Environmental > Aquatic > Marine > Coastal > Sediment | place: USA: Maine...
CGGGAGAACGAGGCCTCGTAGCCCTGATTGGCGACCCGTAGGTCCCCTGCCTCCTGACGAAGCGCCTTCACGTATGCACGCAACTGTTCAGGAGTTGCATCTTCCAGGGAAACACCGGCCATGGTCAGTACCTCAGATTTCGTTCATCAGCTGGTCCACCATGCTACCCGGATCATCGATCACCTGTTCGGGGGGACCAGCCGGGCCTTCGGGTGGCGGTCCCGCAGGCGGGGGCCCAACTGCCAGCTCGGGGTCGACGGGCGGAGTGCCGTCGGCCCGGGGGGCTCCGCCAAGGACGGGATTCTGTTGCGATCGAGCCACTTGCCCTGCCATCGCTTCAGCAGCGAGGGTGTCGTGGGCGAGGACGTGCTTGTCGTACTCTTCCTGGTAGTCGGGTGACGCATTCTCGTACGCCGTCGTCTTCCGGCCGTCATTGTGCTCCTTGATGTGGATGGGGTGGTCGTCGAACTTGGCCGGGTTCAGGATGTGGCCCTGAAGCATCTTGGAGTTCTCACGCCTGGCCTTCGCAGCATCGGGGTTGACGGCAGTCACCACGTCACGCCGACCAGGCATCTCGATAATCCGGAAGAAGGTCTCGAGGTCTGGGATTAAGCCCATCTCCAAGAGCTTCATGCCCATCTGCTGCATGGCTGCTCGTGACCGGGGGATCACAGAATCTAGAGGCACCTGGGCCCGGGTCTGGCCGTCGATGTCCTTGCCAGTCCAGCTCAAGGACAACGGACCACGCTCGTGATCGATCACAGATAAACGTTGGTTCTGGGAGAAAGCCTGCTGCATCTCCAGGACCATGGAGCCCACTTCGGAGAACACCCGGGCGCCCTCCTTCAGCATCCGGCCGACGGGGGTGCCATCCAACTCGGCCAGGATCGAGAGGGCGGTGCCTGACTCAAGGTTGACCGGAGCCTTGCCTCGGCTGACATCGTGGACCCCCATGATGTCGTCGATGTCGGCCATGTAGTCGTTCGGCAGCGTCTGGAGCCAGTTGGCCAGTTGCGGGGGAGTCAGCCACTCCGGCGGCCGCATCGAGTCCGGGTAGGGGTACATGTTGCCAGGGATGTCGTTGAGCGTGTCCAGCAACTGGATGGATGAGTTAGGGATTAGGAGCTTGGCCTGGGCCGTATCCCGTAGGTGCTCGGCCAGGTTCGACTTGGCGAGGTTGTACAGGATCTGGGGGCCACGAGCAGCGGAGTAGATGGTCTCGCCGAACCACTGGTCCGAGACCAGAGTCTCGACGCCAACGGCAAGGTTGAGGCGGTTGTTGAACGGGAAGGGCCAGGGGATGTCCTGGATCTTCTTGGAGTTGACCTCCACCACGACCCGGCCATCCTCGTTGCCTGGGTTCGGACGCTCGTAGTAAGTGAGCACGAGGGTGAGGGGGTTGACCTTCTCGGACCCGGTGAAGGCCGAGTAGAGCCGATCGGCCAGAGGGTTGATGCCGTTGGCGGCGTCGGTGGTAGGGGTCCAGCTGAGGCCAAGCATGTCCTGGACCTTCTCCGGGTGGTGCACCTGGGCCTTGATCCACCAGTTGGCCCGAGCCGCATCGAGCACGCCGGGCTCGACGGCCATCTCCACAATGGAGAGGGCCTGCTCCACGGTGTCTCCGGAGCGCTCATCCCAGTCGACCGACACCCCGGAGGTGCCACCCTTCAGGGTGTTGACGTAGTACTTCTCCCGCAGGGTTTCCCAGTTGTGGTCATATGCCAGCCCGTAGAGGATCTCCTCGGAGATGTGGGCCGCAGCCGCTGCACCGTCTGAGTCCCCACTTGGGAGAACCTCCCAAGCCATGGCCCGCTGCATGAGATTTGCGATCAGCGTCCGGTGGTTGGTGCCCATCCTGTTGACAGTGTGTCGCAGGCGGTCATCCTGGGGGAGCTCTCGGACCTGATCGCTCGCCGTGTCGAGCAGGAGCCACTGGTTACCGGAGACGAAGCTGGTGTTGTACCAGTACTCCTGGCTCGCAACACGAGTGTCTCGGGCCGCCATCTTGTAGAGGTCCCGTACCTTGATCGAGGTCTTCATGGCCCTATCTTACGACCCGAGAATCTTGGTGCCAGGGGGGATGAGCGAGGACCGGTCGACGGGGGCCGGTCCGGGGTTGTCGCCGAGAGCGACGGCCGCCGTCACCGACTCCGGAGTGCCCTCCTTGATGAGGAGCGCCCTGACGTAGGTCTTGACATCCCGTTCCAGGTCGGTGTTCCGCCGGCGTAACTCCATGAGGCTCCGCTCACTGGTAAAGATGAACCACCCCAGAGCGCTCACGGTGGCCAGAACAGTGAAAGCGGCAATGACTTCGTAGGGGGTCATAGCGCCAACTCGTCAGCTTCAAGGTTGAGCTCGAACTCGGCCGCCGAAGTGATCGGCAGGGGAGGACCCTCTTCCTCGGCCGCACCCAGGAAGTCCTCAAGCTGGGCCTCCAGGCTGGCTACCTTGGCCGAGAGGTCGGCCACGACCTCGATGCGGGCTCCGTTCGCCTTCTCCCGGTAGTACTCCATAACCCCTTCAGCGGCTCGGTACCCCTCCAGCATCTTCTCGTACTGGGCGTTGGGCACCCAGCCGAGCATCCGAGCCATGTCCTCGACGGCTTCCTGGCCGATCTCCACGAGACCTCGTTCGAGGTCGATCTCGCCCAGCTCGAACACCATAAGGTCCCCTGGCCGCAGGCCACTGTGCTTGGCGAAGCACCGGCCGGGGTTGACGGTCCCCGTGGTGAACTGGCTCTTATATCGAATCATGAGGCCAGGCTACCTGTTTCGAGTCATCAAGGACTGATAGGGGTGCATCCTTCCACCACTGCGTTGCACCTGGCGTATACCCCTCTGGACGTGGTCATTCCGCTTCTCGACCTCGGGGGTGGCCGCCGGTCTGGCCCCGGCCCGGAAGAAATTCCGGGAGTGGATGTAGGCGTAGCCTCCCGTGTCTACCTGGTCGTCGTGCTTGACTCGGGGGAACCCGGCGTGCTCGTTCTCCCACTCAGTGACCCACGGCGTAGTCTCTGGGTCCGGGAACCAGGTGTGGCCGGTGTTGACCGATATAGCGTAAGGGGTGTTGCGGGTGATCTTGTCCGCCTCAGCCTTCAGGGGAACGATGATCCAGGTCGGCTCATCTCGCCGGATGTCGTTGATCAGCGTCGTACCGAAGGTCTTGTTCTCGATACCGATCAGGCCCGGCTTGGCCTCGGCCCGCTGGCGAAGAAGGAACTCCCTAATCGCCGGGACGTGCTTCTCGCTGGAGACACGGTCTCGCACGGAGTCGACCAGGATGAGCACGTTCTGGAACGGGTCGTAGGCCCAGTTGGAGATCACCGTCCAGTCAGCGGTGGTGCGCTTGGAGTTGGCGGTGTCGATCGTTACGAAGTGCTGGGTCGACGCATCCGACGCTGGAATCTCGATACCGTTGTGGCCGATGTAGAGCTGGCGCCGGGCATCGTAGGTGTAGTGGAAGAACGAGTCGTCCTTCCCCTCCCTGACGTGCATCTTCTTGAACATCGTCCCTTTGTTGTGCGTGGGCACGCCCTGGAACAGGCAAGAGAACCACACAGGATCTTGAGTGCGCTCCTCGATCAGCTCGTCTAGGCTCTTCAGCTTCGGGGCCAAGGAGCGGCCCGGGGGTCGGCCCAGCGGATCTTTACCCCCGGGCTCGGAGATGGCTGGGACCCGTAGCACGCAGTACCCCGGCTTCGGGGTCTCGTTGTCGGACTCCAGTGCGAACTTTCCGACCAGGTCATTCTCCGACCAACGGGTCTGGATGTTGATCTCTAGCGGGGGCGGGTACCCCGAGATCTTGGTCTTCCGGTTGCCGAACACGGCGGAGTACCAGTTCTTCTTGCGCTCCTGGCTGGCCTTCGACAGAGCTTCTTCGTCGTCCTTGAACGGGTCGTCGATGATGCCCAGCAGGAAGCCGGTGCCGGTGATGGCACCGCCGACACCCCGGTAGTTGATCTCGCCGACATCCTTGCCCGGCCGAAACGAGATGTGATCTAGTCGAGTGGTTAGGGCCTTCAGGGGCAGGCCGTCAGATGCGATGGGCAGCTGATCCCCGAACTCGGAGAGCCGGTCCTTGGTGCCCTGGCCCCACTTCTCGGCGAAGTCCGAGGAGTAGGTGGCCACGAGGATGGGGGCCTTCGGGTACTTAGCCAGGAACCAGAGCGGGGTGTGCTCAGTCGTGAGTAGCGACTTGGAGTGCCGGGGTGGATAGACCGCCACCAATCTGCGAGACACGGTGTCCGCAGGGTCGGCATCCACCCCGGCGCCCGGTCGAACATACCTGACTTCTTCGGCTTTGGACGTACCTATCTCCGTGGCGCCAGCCAGGCCGAGGCCCTTGGCCTTGATCCACTTGCCCCGGCCCTCCCTCTGACGACGCCACACCTCGCACGGACCGCCGGGCCCGTCGGGGTACAGGCTGAGCTCGGTGAGCGCCACGATGTAGGTGTCGAGCAGCCGAGCGTGGGGGTAGGCCACGATCTCGTCGTTGAGGGCCATAGCCAGGCACAACGGCGACGCCACCTTGGCCACCTCAAGCAGGTCCCCTTCGAGGGGATTCTCCTTGTCGCCGAGACGGTCGTAGATGGCGTCGAGGGGGAACTTCACTCTTGCCACGCTACCCCGGAACGAAGAAAGCGCCCCCGAAGGGGCGCTTCTCCCGCCGGCACTACCGCTAGGCGTTACATCAACTCTACCAAGGAGGCCAGGTACTCCTCCACCAACTGGGGGGTGATCCGATCGCTCTTGCTCATGAGCTTGTGCGGGTCGACCATCTGCCACCGGTGGGGCCACAGGTTGTGGTTCAACCAACTCCAGACCCTGCTGCGCAAGGTCGACCTACGGTAGACCCAGTGCCGGGGCTCTGCCGGGAAGTGGGTGTTATGGATCGTGGCCGCCGCTAAGGCGGCGTACGGCGAGACGAAACAGGAGTGCCAAGCGAAGTCGGAGGGTAGGACAGCGTACCGGCAACCCGACTCACACTCGATTCGGTCGTGCCCTTCGGTCTTCATAGATCCTCCTCTTGGCTCTCTCGGTGTTGTAGAAGTTGAGCATCTGCAACACCCTGACGGCTGGAACGTGGGTGGTCTGGCAATCCCAACGGTAGAGCGTGGATCGGTTGATCCCGTGGATCTCGCACCACTCCCTCTTGTTGTAGCCGAGCTCGGTTCGCCACTTGGCGATCAGGCCCAAGACCTGGCTGGGCAGGACCTCGGCGGACCTGGGTAGGGGACCATCAGGTTTGCTCATGGGGACTCCTTGGTCATGAGCTCGATGGCATCGATCACGAGAGCGTTGAACCCCTGCTCGTCGTAGCTGCCCAGGTACCCTTCATCCTCCACATGCCCGGCAATGAGACCAGCCCCGACGAGGGCAACCGCCACATCGGACTGCCAACCGCTGTTACCGAAGGGATGCTTGCCGCTGAACCCCTCCTCCTCTTTCCAAACGGTCACCAGCAGGCGGCCCAGGTACTCCCGAAGGGTGAGGCCGTCGCCAGCATCGGAGTCGAACGGGGTGCTGAGCGCCTGCTCAACCGTAGTCGGGGGGTCGACCTCGACCGTGGCGGGGGGTCGGTTGCGGAGCTCACGCTCTAGCCGCAGGTTGGTCAGATCGGCCACGTAGGTGTTCAGCCGGGGCCGAAGGACGTCGAGCGTGGTATCCCGCAGCTCGACCTCGGCCTTGATGGTGTGGACCCGGGCCTGGACCATGCCGATGTAGTTGGTCAATTGCTCATCGGTCAGGGTTGTGATCCGGTAGCGGGTGAGACCGCCTTCGGTCGAACGTATGTTCGCTTCGGGCTCACCTACGGGAACAGAAGGCTCTGTCTCGGTCTCGGGGGCGGGCTCTGCCTCGGGGGCGGGCTCTGCCTCGGGGGCGGGGATGTCGCTTCGGGCGGCGGTTGCCGTGTTGGCCATCTGGAGAAGCTGGTCAGCGGTGAACAGTCGCCGGAACGGCTTCAGGTGAGGGCCGATGTCTTCGTAGGCGATCGGCCCCTCCCTGTCGGATGAGCGGGTATTGAGAGTCCAGGTAGTCCAGCTCCGATACCAGACGTTGTCCTCTCGATCGAGGGCGTAGCAGAAGGGCGGGGGTTCAGGGAGATTGGTCATGGTCATGGTTGGCGGGCCTCCGGGGTGTAGGGGTGGAAGAGCTGGTGGACGGGGGCGTAGAGGGTCATCTTCAAGCGGGCCAGGTCTTCCTGGTACCGGTCCTGGTCCCGGCCCCGGTCCTGGTCCTGATCCAGGCCCCGGCCCGGGTCGAGCTCGTGCAACTCCTGGTTGGGGACCGAGGCCCTGCTGATGATCTGGATGCTGTTATTGGTGTAGAGGTTGAACGACACGGTGATCGTGAACCGGTAGCAATCCACGTCGGCCTCGTAGAACCGGGTCACCCTGACATCGGCCAGGGGGAAGTCTTCTCGGGCCAGGGCCTCGACACCGAGCTGGAGGCTGTCGAGTGTGGAGACGAGGGTCATGGTGACTCCGTGTAACCGGTGGTGGCCTCGGTCCGGGCTCCTAGGTAGTCGTTGATGGCCATGTTCAGCAGAAGGCCGGTCTTCTGTACATGGTCGGCCAGGGCTTTGGTCCCTGAGAGGAAGCTCTGCTCGGCCTTCTCGGGGTGGTTCTCGTAGATGTCGGTTTCGAGGGCGGTTTCGGCCAAGGTCTCAATGGACAGGGAGATCGTGTAGTGCCCACACCGAGGGTCGTGGCCAAAGGTGACCTTCAGGGGGTCCATGGCCCTGACCCCGTTCACCCGCTGGACCATGCCCTCGGGGAGGTGCTCCCGGAAGCGGATGTGGGTTTCGGCGAACTGGCGGGAGAACTCGCTGGCGTCGTCGTCGTAGTCGTAGCCGGCGTCGTCGCCGACGTCGTCGCCGTCGCTGGCGTTGGCGTTGTTGTCGGTGCCGGGGGGCGGGGTGGTAACGACGGTAAGCGGGGGGTACCGATCAAGGAGGTAGGCCCAGCTGCGAGGAGCCCCGGACCGGGGGTTGCGCCAGCCGCTCTCGGTACGGGTCCAGAGTGAGTCTAGGCCCATGCTGGACCCGTCTCGGACGATGGAGCCGATCGGGGGCTCGGGTGGGGGGGATGGGGGGGATGAGGGGAATGGGAGGGGTGGTTGGTTGTCTCTCATGGTGGGGAGTGTAGTGGATTGTTCATGGAGTGCAACGTGGGAGGGTGGGGGAAAGTTGTGGGCCGGTGGGGAGGGCAATCAACCATATGGGGCCCCACGCCCCCCCACCAAGGGGGGTGTACCCCCCTACCCCTTGTCCGGACATTCAGACATTCATACCAAATGTCCGTACATTCAGACAAACATACATTGAATGTCCGGACATTCAGACATCATAATGTTAGGTTGGCTGGACTAGTCCCCGACTTCCTCTCCCGACATCATGGGTGAGATTACCCACATGCTGTCAGGCAGCCACAGAGCCACCCTAAGGCGTTCCACCCCCGATCTGGGATGGTCACCCATCGACGGGCCAGCGTGAGTTTCCCCTGATCAGAGCGTTATCCACAGGGGGTGTGGACGAGCTGGCTCCGAGGTTGGGTACTTTCACCCATGGACTCCGGCCCGGTACTGGACTATTCGCATGCGACGTGATGGAAGGAAGGCCCGGAAGGTCCGGAAAGAAAGTCAGAAAGATTCCGCCGGAAGTGTTGACTTGTTCGACGTGATGGTTTAGTGTTTGAAACAAGCAAGCACACACCCCACAAGACAGGGGGGAAGACGAAGAGTCGGTCCAAACCCGACCTAACTGGTCAAGATTAACGCATTCCCAGCCAGCTCCCTTCCCTCCACCCAAACCCACAACCAACACAACGACATCCCCTGCCACCTACTACCGGTGCGCACCCACGCCATGACGGTCGGCCCTACCGGGCCGGAGGTTCGATTCCTCCCATGGCACGAAGCAACTCAACAGGGTTGCGGACATGCGCCATAAGTCGCCTCTGGACCGTACCACCTAGTTGCCTGCACCTTGACATCTGAATAGTGGAACCGAACCCTTGCCCGGGGCGACCTGTCAAACGGTCGACCCTTGGTTACAAAGGCGTTCGGTACGGTCAACCCCTTCGTGCTCAACCGACAATTGGGAGCGAAGGGGTGGTCCATACCGAAACCAACAGAGGAGATGAACCGTGGACTACAAGCACACACTCCGGGATGCCCGGAGAGGGTACGAAATTTACACGGACGTGTCGGTTAGTCACGACCCCGGCGGCTATCGCCTGGCCGATCGTGACGACTACCCAACGGTAGACGTCGTGTCTGAGATAGGTCGGGTTGCCGATGCCATCGGCGATCGACCAGCTCAGGTCTACGCCAGTGCTGTCGCCAGCAACGGCAACGTCAATAGCCTGGCCCGTGACCTTGTGTCTTTCGGCCCATGGTCGTGGGCCCTTGACGTCTGGTTCTCAGCCGAGGCTGAGGAACTGTACCCGGACACCGATCAACGATGACGATCGAACCGCACACCGTGAGCGCCAACCACGTCAGCACCGACGGACAGGTGGTCCATGCTCTCGACTACCTGCGCACCGACCACCCCGAAGCGTACTGCGCCGTCCGTCGCCACTTCCCTGAGACATTCCACATGACCTACGACGGCTCATGGTTCGACACCGACAAGATGGGTGTCGATCCGGAGTTCGGGTCATGGCTGGTCGAAGCCATAGAAGCCACCGGCTTCGTTCAGTGGGACGAAGGTGAGCCATGGGCTTGTGGCCCCGATGGCTGGCCCGAAGGCTGGCCCGACACCGACACTGACGGTTGACGTTGGTCGACCACCCTGCAAAGGGTGGTCGAACTGCACTAACCATCAGAGGAGACAACCCATGACCGAACCGCACACCGTGAGCACGAACCACTCCGAGAAGCTAACCCGATGGGTGGAGTCTTTGCAGCTGACAGTGTCGAAGCTGGCGGACGACGGATACCGCAAACAGCTACTGCACGACGAGACTGTGGCAGATCTGAACCAGAGGATAGCGGAGCTGGAACAGGACGTGTCCCGGTTGGAAGACGCAACCCGATGACCACGTACACGCTGCACAAACTCGACACGCACCCCACCGCCGTCGACCTGAACAACAAGACGGGCAAGTGGAGAAGTGACGTACCCTTCCGCTTCCGAGACGTTGCGGAGTGGCGGGCCAACCAGATCAACCGCACCCGACCCGACAACATGGTCCACGTCTACGTCAAGGCTGACGGTTGACGTTGGCCGGTCACCCCTTCGCCGGGGTGGCCGGACTGCACTAACCATCAGAGGAGACAACCCACCATGACCCTACTCACCACCATCACCATAGAGGTGTGCGACGACTGCACCCCTCTGCTCACCGCCTCGTACGGGGAGCGTGACGACTACATCACCCACACCTGCGGGGACCCCTCCACCGATCGAGGCACCTCTTATGTCTTCGCCGAAGACACCTGCACCGGCTGCACGGCCCACGCTCGACTCGACTGGCTCCAAAGCCAGGACGACCCCGAACCCACTGGCACCGTGGTCAAAGGCTACTCGGAGTGCGAGTTGTGCGAGTCGATCGGTATCGACTTGCCCTCCTACACCGCCGAGGTGGTCGACTAATGCGCTATGCCTACATTCAAGCGCACGAGCTGCGACCCGGCGACCACATCAAGGTCCTACCCGGAGGCATCGTCGCCGACCTGCCCGTGTACGGCATTGAGCACCGGACCGACGTGCTCTCCCGCATCGAAGGCAAGGTGGTCAAGCACAACGTGACGACAGTCACGCTAGGCACCGACCACGCCGCCCCTTTCATGCTCGACCTACCCGCTTATACCCGGATCGAGGTGACCCGGTAATGGCCATCACCATCTGGAAACAAGACCCAGACCCTACGAGAAGCAACCGAGGTACCACCGTGCACGTAATCACCGTCCAGCACCCCGATCTCAACCACGGCAAACCGATCGCCATCCTTGAGCGTGACGTTGGGGTTAGCCAGGGCCTAGCCGAGATGCTCGCCATCTCTTACCTCACCCGTGAGCTGCCGTCCATCGACTGGCTCCCCGAATTTATCGACGGATACCTGTCCGTCACCATCACCGCCGAGGACCGCCCCAACCCCTAGAGGTTGACGTTGGCCGGTCACCTCTCAACGACGAGAGGTGGCCGGACTGCACCAACCCCCAATGAAAGGCACACCATGCCAGCGCAAGACACCACCGAGTACAACGGCCACACCAATTACGCAACCTGGGCGACCAACCTTTGGATCTCCAACGATGAGGGCACCTACTACCGCACCTACGAGGCCGAGACCGAGGCCGCCGACGAGCGAGACCGAGTCGAAGCCGTGAGAGAGGCCGCCGCCAGCGTGTGGAACTCCCGCCAACCAGCCGGGCTTCACGCCGACGTCAAGATGGACTGGCAGACCTTCGTGCGTGAAGTCGACTGGTCCACGGTGACGGTGCTGTGACCACCTACCGAGCCAAACCCCAGTCCCTGCGTAAGCACGACACCATTATCATCGACGGCCAACCCCGCAAGGTCGGGCAAGAGTCCGTCATGGGTGGCTGGAACGTATGGTCCAGCTACCGAGGCAAGACCTCTCTCTACCACGATGGCGGGGTGCTCACCGTCGACAACGGCATGGGCACCATGGTCCAGACCACGGAAGACACCTACCTGCGGATCAAGGCCGACACCGATCGGTTCAACGCCCGCCATGGCTGCAACCTCGTGCTGGCCCGTATCGCTTGAGCGCTTGCGCCTCCCTCACCGGCGCCGTCGGTGGCGGGGGCGGAACCCCTCAACCCAAGGAGACAACACCATGACCAGTAACAACTGGGATCTCGTCGGCAGTGACGACCCCCAGGTGGCAGCATTAGCCGCCCAAGAGATAGCCGAGCACGCCTACGCCTGCCCCGACGTGGTCCACGTCTGCCCGAACATGTCCTACTCGGTCCAGGCAGGGGTGGTCACTGTCGAAGTCAACGGCGGCGGGCTGCTCGGGCTGTTCGAGCTGCTCGACACCGACCCCGCACCCACCGATCTCTGGACCGTGGTCGAGAGCGCCGATCACTTCCCCGGCCACGACAAGATGCACCCCGCCAGCAACCGCTGCGTCTGGTTGGAGTCGTGACCCGCTACTACGACGTTCCCCCTCTCACCGAGAAGCAACTGTCCATGCTCCACTGCGCACTGGTCAGTCAGAAGAATGCAGCCACGGCCAACGGCCATGTGTGGCCCGACCATCAGGCCAACGCCCGGCTGCGCACCATCCTGGCAGAGGCACCGCACGCCCCCACCTCGGACACCCCGCCCATGAGCCGTGAGCGGGCCGGGTATGTGCGAAGCCTGGCTGAACGAACCGATGCCCTCGTGGCCGAGGAGATCTGACCCATGCCCAAGCCCACCCCCGACATCCCGGGCCCGCCCCGCATCCCCGCCGATCGGCGCCTGCTCATCTACGTTCTGTCGACGGCCAAATCCGACGGCTCCGACCGCCAGCTCACCTTCACTGGGTTGCAAGGCGCCATCAACTGGGTGAAAGAGGCCAGTCACTTCGACCTGGTCTACGCCGTCCTCTACATCGACGGCGCCCGGCACACCGATGTCACCGAGACAGTGCGCACCCGCCCCTATATCCGACCCCGCATTCACTAACCCACAAAGGACACATCCCATGGCTAAACCCCCCAACCCCCTCACCCCCGACAAGCGCACCGTAGGTGAGGACACCCACTACCTCTACCGCATCGCCCGCATCGACACGCTCGCCACCTCCGAGCCCTCGCAACGGGTGGCCATCCTCAAGGTCAGCATCATGTCCATCAACGTATGGTTCGACAGCAACGGCCTGCCGTGGCACCTCGTGCGCACTATGCACCCCGACGACGACGTGTCTCGCACATACCTGGCCGTGAACCAGCCAGCCTTCACCAACGGAATGCCCGGCTACCCGGTCAACGTCGTTCCCCGCAAGAAAGACCTCACCAACCTGTACTTCGGTGACACCGCCTACCGCACGGCGGCACGAGTGAACGGAATGTACCCAGGATGAGCGGGTCAGTGCTTATCCGCCCCGCCTATCACGTCGAAGTCGGGTACGAGATCTGCTGCCGCCAGCCCGGTCGCCCGGTCGCTGTCCGTTGGCGCCGGTCCCGACGTGAAGCCCTGCTCCTCGCCTCCAAGCTTCTCACCAACCCCAACCCCAACCCCAACCCCGAAAGGTAACCAACCATGAGCAACATGATGACCCCCAAGCAAGAGGCCTATGCCGTAAGCCTGGCAGCCGAGAGGTTCGGCAACCAGGGGCGCTACCTCACCCAGTACAAGCGGGAGCTGGCGTCAATCGGTATCAAGTTGCGTATGAACGGTGTCTCCAAGCACGACGCATCCCAGATCATCACCCAACTGAAAGGCTGAGCAACCCATGCCCCACAACAAGGCCCAGATCCAGGCCATCGCCGACTGGCTCGACAACTTCCAAGGCGACGCCGTCAACCGGTACACCCGGGCCCGAGGCAAGACCTACTTCGACCACGTCGAGCTGCGTAGGTTCGCCCGCCTGCTCTACACAACCATTGAGGTGGCCGCCTTGCCCGACGAGCCGACCATGCCCGGCCATGACCCGGCGCCGACCATGCCCGACCTCGTGCCCGCCACTGGCCTGGGCCCTGACTTCGACCCGGAGATCCGAGATCAGTGTTGGGAGTGTGAGCAGTACTCCGATGAGCGCAACCCCTTCGAGCCCGATGCCGTCTGCTACGTGGGCGACCCGGCCGACAACCAGGTCATCTACCACGAGGTGTGCGTCGACGCCTACAACCTACGCATGGATGCCGAGAGGTTAGGCCGGTGACCCCCCTCACTGCCGACATCTACCTGCGCATGGCCCGCCACTACCAAGGCGAGGTGGACAAGCGGAAGAAGTTCAAGGCTCAACTCGACCGCTACGTCTATGACGTTTGGTTCGGCAGCGGCATGTCCCAGCGTGAGATCGGCGAGGCCATCGGATCTGATCGATCCGCCGTGGCCTGGTCGATCAAGCGTGAACGGCAAAGGCGTGGCGAATGAGCACACACGAGCTGCCCCCAGACGAAGAGGTTTGCACTTGGTGCAACAGTCCTACCGATGACGACGGCAACCCCGCCGATACACGCGACACCGTCCACGGCTGGGTCTTCCTCCATCAGCAGTGCCTCGATCGGTGGGCGGAGGAGGATCACCTATGACCACCCCGCCCGAGCTGGCCTCCGCCATCCAGACCGGCGACCGACAACTGATCAGCGATCAGTTCTACCTCACCCCGCTTGGCCAGCTTCTAGAAGAGGAGCCACCTATACCCGCCTGGCCATGGGGTGTGGACAAGACTGGCAGGTTCGCCCTGCTCGTGAACGAGCGCTACCTCTGGGTGGCACGCACTGACAGCCGGGACACCAGCAACTGGAGGGTGGCCGCCCAGCGGGCAGCCTTCGACGCTGACACCAAGGCCGAGCACTTCCTACCACTGCGGGAGCGCTTCGCTACCCGCATCGACTGAAGGAACCTAATGAACCAAGACAACATCAACGACCTGCGCAACCAGGTGATAACCGCCACCGACCGAGCGGAACGAGCACGGGCGGAGTTGGACGACGTGATCGCCAACCTCGATGAGTCCTTGACTCTGCTCGACACCCTTCGGGAGCCCAAGCAGGGGCTGCTTCCCGACTGGGAGCCACTGCTCCGACCTCGGCCAGGTATGAAACTCACCGACCAACAATTCCACTGGGTACACGGCTTCGAGCGCAAGCACGGCATGATCATTCCAAACCTGACCATGCCCGATCGGCACACCATCCGGCACCATGCCCGGCCCGGTGCCAACCTTCAAGCAGGCAGCCGACCGGACTTCCAGAACACCACCGTTCGGGAAGACGTCACCCTTGGCTGGTTCCCGCTGCGACGCCCCGTCACCAAGGTGACCACCAGCTTCGACATCACCCTGCCCTCCGACCTGGGTAACCAGATGAAGGCAGGGTGGGGGCTCGATAGCTATGGCGGCCGAGGCCGGTACCCCGGAGGCGGTGAGCAGAACGGCAAGGACTGGTCGATCAGGCCACACCACAACGGTGAGGTGTGGGGCATCTACATCTACAGCCCCGGCACGTACGGCACGTCACCTCGCCTACCCGGCGAGCGATGGGGTACCCAACTCCGAGGTGGTGGCCAGCGCAGGCAGGTGTTGTTCCACGGCCTGTCGGCCTTGCCCTACACGACCTACACCTACGAGATCGAGCTGACCCGGACCCGCACCGATGCGCCCTACCTGGTGGTCTCCATCAACGGAGACACAGTGTGGGGCTCACCCATCCCCGAGCTCGCTGCCCCCGCCACCCGCTCGATCATCTCCGTGGCCTACGGCGGGTGGGAGGCCTTCGAGGGCCCGAAGGTGGCGACCACCACCGACATCACGGACTTCCGACTCACCTACTAATTTGACGGCAACGGTGCGCCACCACTCGCAGTGACGGGAGGTGGCGCACAGTGGCTGTCACACCGAGGGCCCGATCGGCCAGCGGCGCAAGCCCCTGACCAGGGACGACAGGAAGTACGTAACACAGTGACAGTTTGAGCCCTCTGTGAGCGTATGGGGTTGATTCCGGGAAACTGGACTTGGACCCGACCCGTTACAAGGACCTCCATAGGGATGGATATGTGTGACATATATATATAGTTTCTTTAATACTTCTTGTTATACCTGGTTACAGTGCTAGTACCCCCAAGCAAGTACGTAACACTACGAAGGACAGAACACAGTACGATGGATGTGCGTACGAACCGACCAGGTACGATAGGAAGTACGGACACGACCGCAAGAATCTCTCCAAAGAAAGTAAGGCGAACATATGTTCGAGAACAAGAGTCAGTTCCCACCCGGCCTCGCCCTCACGCAAGAGGACATCGAGATCTGTCGCACCCTCCAAGCGAGGACGCCGGCCTTCCAAGTGACGCAGTACGACGGGTCTCGGGCCTCGGCCCAGGTTCGCCTCACCTGGTACGGCAAGGCGGGCTCCCCGCAGCAGTCCCAGCAGGCCATGAGTGACACCCTCCGGGCCACGGTCGATCTCACCGCCTTGGCTGCGAAGGTGGTTGCCTTGGCCGACCGACACCCCGGTCTGTTCGAGGAGCAACGGGAGGTACCTGGACAGACCTCCTTCGGGTGCAGCTGCGACAACTACGTATGCCTCTGCGACATCCGGGGCGTGGACTCGTGAGCCCCCTAGTCCCCTCCCTCCCGCCCCGCCAGTACCGCAACCCACCAAAGGAACCCATGACCACACCCACCCACCCCACCTACAAGGGCACTGATCAGCCCATCCTGATCGGCGACAGCGCCAGGTCCGAGTACCTCTCGGAACCAGGGGTCGTGCAGCAGATCAATATCAACGACGAAGGGGACCTCGTGGCCACCATCCGACGAAGCAGGGAGTCCTCCACGTATTACGCCAACGAGATCGTCTTCCTGCCCCCGACCTACGCCATCACCATCGAGGGCATCACTGGGCCCGAGCGAGAGCGCATCGAAGAGGTGGTGTCCGGTCGCCTCACAGCAAGCAACTCCTCCGACGAGACGGTTCGCTACCTGTTCGCTCTCGTGCAGCGGGCCGAGTTCGTCTCGTGACCTGGGCCCGCAACAACGCCACCTCTATCTGCGACGCCATGATGGGCGCCGCTATCACCCTCACCATCTCGGCCTTCGCCATGTCGGCGCTGGCCATCGCAACAGCAGGAGCAACAGTATGAATGCAGAACAACTGGAACAACTGATCAAGGACCGGGGCACCGAAGGCCGCATTGTGGCCGAGCACGATCCGATCTATGAGGTGTGCCGGGCCAGCTCGTACATCTACGCAGCGGGCACGACCACCACCAAGGGTGTCACTCGTACCAAGTTTGTACACGTCGACCACCCCGATGCCTCCGAACTACCCCCGGCCCCGGTCATGGGCCGGCCGAAGAAGGATCGTACGCCAGCCTTCCCCGGTGCAGAGGAGTGGCTCAAGGCCTTGGCCGAGGAGCTGAAGCCCATCCTGGAGCGGTACATCGACGAGCTGGAGATGCGAGGTATCGACGACCACGCCGTGGTGCTGCGCACCGCCGTCAACGACGTGGTCACCTCGGTTACGCACTGGACGAGCGTGATGCGGCGAGACAAAGCCCGGGCAGCGGGCAAGGAGGCCTCCTCTTGATCCGCATCTGGCTGCTCGTCGGGCTCATCGTCTTCTTCCATCTGGCCCCGGCCATCCTTGGGAGGTACACATGAGCGGCGACCCCAAGACGGGCAGGCCTCGCCCTCGGGGCGAGGTGTCCGCCTTCTACTCTCGGCCGGAGAACCGGACAAGGGTGGTGGATCTCGTGACCGTAGGTTGCTCGATCGCCCGGGCAGCGGAGATCATCACCGAGAGCGTTAAGGACATGCCCAACAGTATGGGCTCCAGCTACGACATGTTGATGCGGGAGCTGCGCATTGACCCCGAGTTCCAGAAGCGGGTGGACCTCGCCCTCGGCAACCTGTTCGAGCCCGCCGTGATGCACGCCATCACCCTGGCCAAGGAGGCAGATGTGGAGGGCAAGAACCGGGGAGCGCACAAGGCGCTGGCCCAGGTCATGAACCACTACACCAGGGTGCGGGTGGCCCGGGTGGATGCTGCCAACAAGGGGCTGCTGGGCACCGGCGACAACGGCAAGACGTTCGCCAGGATCTCCCCCGCCCAGGCGGCCCAGATGTTCGGGCTCCCTGCCGGGGCCGAGGACCTGATCGACGTCGAGGAGATCGAGGATGCAGTGGTGGTGGAAGACGATGGCTGACACCGAGCTAGCGATCATCGATGACCCCTGGATACCCGAGAAGAAGCGCAGCGCCGCCCAGAGCAAGGCGATGCGGGAGTGGTACGAGAAGCACAAGAACAAGGTGGTGACAACCGTGGATAACGGCCACCGTGACGGAGACGCCGATGGCGGGTGACACCAACATCGAAGTCAACTTCCTCGATCACCCTTCGGAGGTCGAGCGCTACACCAACTGGCTGACCGACACCCTTGGCTCCGGCCGCCCGATCTCGATCGACACCGAGACCGGATCGGCCGACAAGCTGTGGACTGCTGACGTACCCGGGCACCTCCGGCTCTACCAGGTGGGCCACTCCAACGAGGCTTGGTCGATCCCGGCCCAGCAGTGGCGGGGACTGGTCGAGCACACCAACAACCAGGTCAATAAGGCCCGTCCCTCTATTTGGTTCGCCAACCCGTCGTATGACCAGACGGTGTTTCACCGAGAGAAGCTGCCACTTCTCGACTGGTCCACCACCCAGGACACCGTGACGTTGCATCGTCTGCGGTACCCACTCAGCTACGCCCACGGCCTGAAGCCGGCGGCCGGGAAGATCCTGGGTAGCTGGGCTACAGCTGGGCAGGATGAGCTCAAACGGGTGATGAGGGACAACGGCTGGACCTGGGAGACCATCCCGCTCGACTGCCCGGAGTACTGGACCTACGGCGGGATGGACTGCTGCATCTCCGTGCAGTTGGGCGAGAAGATGCTCGCCGACGGCGGCCACCCCTGGTACGACGTCGAGATGGAGTTCCTCTCCATCGTGCACGGCATGATCCTCCGAGGCATCCCCCTCGATGAGGGCGCCATCGAGATCGCACACCACCACTGGACGGGCATTATCGACCGGGAGGCTGCGATCCTGCACGACCTCGGCATCGACAGCCCATCCAAGAAGGGGGTGCTCGACACCGCCTTCAAGCGGATGGGCTTCGAGCCCTCAGTGTTCAGCGTCAAGACGGGTGACCCGTCGTACAACAAGATGGTGCTGGCCGGGATGCAAGAGCTGGGCGGCGACATCGCCAAGAGCGCTGAGCACCTGATGCTGCACCGTAGGTACACCGCCTGGCGCAACAGCTACGGGCGCAAGCTGCTCGGATTTATGGACAGCAATGGCGCCGTCCACCCCGACATCCAGACGATGGAGGCCCGGACCGGGCGCATGATCGTGCGGGTGCCGCCAATGCAGACCATCCCGAAGGATGCGTTGACACGGGATATCTTTGTGCCTCGCCGCAAGGGCGAGGTGCTGGTGGCGGCCGACTACTCCTCGCAAGAGGTGCGCATCATGGCTGCCCTGTCTGGGGATGAGGCCATGATCTCGTTCTTCGAGGGCGAGGGCGGCGACTACCACCAGTACGTGGCCGACCTCGCTGGTATCCCCCGCCAGGCAGCCAAGACAGTGAACTACGCCCGGGCCTACGGGGCTGGGGACGGCACCATGGCCCGCCAGGCCGGCGTGACCGAGGCGGCGATGAGGGGGTACCTGGAGCAGATCGATGCTGCATTCCCTCGTGCCATGCGGTGGAAGGATGAGGTCACAGCCCAGGCCGAGCAACGAGAGGTAGCCGGAGGCACCCCCTGGGTGGAGCTGCCCTACGGCACCATTCTCCCGCTCGACCGGGGCAAGGAGTACACCCAGAGTGCCAACACCATCATCCAGGGGCACGGCGCCGGGGTGCTCAAGCTGGCCACCATCCGGATGAAACAAGTAGGACTAGAGGAGTACCTAGTTCTACCTTTCCACGATGAAATGTTGGTGAGTGTGCCCGAAGGCGATGCACACCGTGTACAATCCGCCCTGGTATCTGCAATGTACGATGACCTGCTACGAGTACCACTCGTGGCCGAAGCAACCCAACCGATGGCTCGCTTTGGCGACTCCATCCGAGCGAAGGACAACGAATGAAGAAGATCCAAGCCCTACTCGTAGGCAGCCTCATGTTGGGAGCTTGCGCCAAGGACCCCAGTTTCACCAAACCGGAGAGAGCGGACACGACCACGGTCGACGCCCCGACTACGACTTCAGCGACGACCACAACCACGACCCCTGCTCCCTATCTGTTCGAGACATCACCGAGTGAGTGGTCAGTAGGCCTGGTCACTGCAAGCAGAAAGTGCTTCGGCAGCGCCGGGTGCAGCATCTCTGTAGAGCCCGGACTCACCTACGTAGGGACTAGGGAGCTGCCCGATCGAGGGACAGTGGTTGTCCGCATCTCGGTCTCAGGTGATGAGGATGGCGAGATCATCGAGACCTTCGAGGTGGACACGAGCACAGGGATGTTCCAAGCAAGGGAGATCCGCATGTCAACCGTCAATGGTGACGTCAAACCGTCAGCCAAGGTCACCTCGGCTGAATACCACGCCAACCGATGAGCGGCCGAGAGACGAGCTGGATAGAGCAGGTTCGAGGCGAGTGGCCGAAGGAGGCCCCAGTCAACTACCGAGCAGTGGACCCCGGCGTGACTACGGGGGTGGCCGAGTGGTCGCCCAACGGAGGGGATGTTCAGTTCTATGAGCTGGGTGTCCCTGAGTTCCGCCAACACCTGGCCACATGGAGGGGGTGGAGCCCCGCCCAGACGCACACCTTCAGTGAGCGATTCGACATTGGGCAGAAGACCGTCGACGTGGCCCCGCCGATTGACAGCCTCTACCTCAACGGGTGGATGCTGCTCGTTCTCGGAGCCGAGCGCTACACCGAGGTCAGCCGGGCCGCTGGCAAGTCGATCACCAACGCCCAGCTCCGCCACGCCGGGCTCTGGGTCAAGGGATCGGGAGACCACTGCCGGGATGCGGCCCGCATCCTCTACGTATCCATGCTCCGTTTCCAGGAGCCACAAGCCCTTGAGTGGGCCCGAGCCTACGCAGATCGGGAGGGGTCATGAGCACACGAGGCCACATCGACTTCAACTCCGACAAGGACGAGTGGTTGGTCACCACCACCGTGCGCCACACCGATGACATGCGCCTTGTGGCTGGCGCACGTGCCCTGCCCGCCCGCATCGAGCGGGCAGCGGAGTGGACCCTGCCCGCCACCATCGAGTCGGTCCGCCAGGTATCGGCCACGCTCGGCAAGGTGACCTGGTCAGTGAAGGCCAAGAAGAAGAAGAAGGCCCTGCTCGCCCGCCGCAAATCCCTGATCAAGCACATGACCGGAGGCGAGGAGCGGGTGCTAGACACCGGCCAGACCTTGGCCGGGTTCCAAAGCACCGGCGTGGACTGGCTGACCAAGGTCGGGTCCGGCATCCTCGCTGACGAGATGGGTCTCGGGAAGACGGTTGAGGTGGTGGTGGCGCTCGAGACCTTGGCCACCAACTATGTGGCTCCAGGGTTCAACGCCTTCGAGGCCCTAATTCTATCGCCGACCTCGGTCCTCGGGGTGTGGGAAGAGCACATCGAGGAGTGGACGTCGATCAAGCCCTTCGTCTACCACGGTGCCGGCCGGGCCAAGGTGCTCCAGGCGTACCACTCCTGGCCAGGCCATAAGGCTCTGATCTCCTCCCATGGCCTGATCACCAAGCACTCCTACCAGATGCACTACGGCTCAAACCCGAAGGTCGGGGAGCCCGGCGAGTTCAACCACTACTTCAACGTGGTGGTGGCGGATGAGGCTGACCAGATCGGTCTCAACCCGAACAACAAGACGGTCCGGGCCATGACCGCTATCGCTCGGGGTTCTGATGTGGTGTGGCCAGTGACGGGCACGCCGATTAACGACTCACCCAAGGACGGGTGGGTGCTGATGAGCTACGCCAACCCCGACATCCTCGGGTCATACGATCGATTCGCCAAGCGCTACTGCATCGAGCGGGACTCGGGGTTCGGCGAGCCGAAGAACCTCGGTCTCCATCCCGACATGGAGGACGAGTACCACTGGGTAATGAAACCCTGGATGCTCCGGCGCCTGAAGGTCGATCACCTCCCTGACCTGCCCGTTATGGAGCCACAGATCATCAAGCTCCCGATGGTGCCAGCCCAGTCACGTGCCTATAGCAAGATCGTGAACGACACGATCTCCTCCTACGAGAACCCCGACGGCTCCCGCTCTCTTGTGGTGGCCATGGGACCCCTCTCCAAGAACCGCTTCCTCGAGTATGGGGCCAGTGCGCTCCCGATCGTGGAGGTGGACGAGGTGAAGGGCCTATCGCACAAGGCGTCGAACAAGTTCAACTACATCTTGGAGGTGGCCAAGGCCCGGGAGGGGGACCCCTTCGTGGTCTACACCTGGTCGAGCAGGGAGGCCCAGATGTACGTCGAAGGCCTTCAGGAGCACGGCATCCACGCCACGTCTATCACTGGGGAGATATCGGATCACAAGATCCGGACTGCCCTGGTCAAGACGTTCCAGGCCGGGGAGACCCCTGTGTTGGTGATTACAAACGCTGCCTCAACAGGGGTGACCCTCACTGCTGCTGACCTGATCATCCTGACTCGCCCATCGTGGCGACCGAAGGACCTCCAGCAGGTGATGGATCGCATCAACCGCTGGGGCCAGAAGCGCCACCCACAGGCCCAGATAATGGTGTCCGATGGGACGCTCGATCAGGTACGCCTGGCCTCCCTCGCCGGGAAGGTCGACATCCAAGATGAGCTGATCATCTCCAAGACAGCACTCGCCAAGTTGCTCCGTGGGGAGCAGAAGGACCTAGACAATGCCCGACAATTCTAGCATCGACACCTCTCACCATGATGAGGATGTACTGGTGCTGAGGACAAGCGATATCACCAGGTACCTCAATTGCCATCGCCATCTTTACCTCTCAACTCTTGAGGGTTTGTACCCTAAACGAGAGGGGGACAACAAGGAAGAAGAGCTGGTATTTGCTGACTATCACAAGCCTTCTATCGAGAAGGGTATGTACCTTCCTACCCAGAATATCGAAGAGATGGTGCTCACTGTGAAAGAGGGCGGTAACGCCGACATCGGCAACCTGGTCCACTACATCATCGACCTCCACTACTCCGGGAAGCTGGGCGGTGCGACGTTGGTCGACATCGAAAGCCTCGTGTTCGCCCATATGGAGACGATGACCACCATACCCGAGCACAAGACCTGGGTCGACGTCGCCCGCTATGCCACGGTCATGTCTCATGGGTTCATCCAGTGGCTGGACTACGAGGGCTTGGACCTGGCCAAGGTACCCCTCTTCACCGAAGAACGTCTGGAGTGGGAGATCCCCCTACGGGGCTGGGAGCCAGGCCCCAAAGCCAAGCTCCAACGAGTGTTCCTCTCCGGCGGCGTCGACCTCATCCAGGTCGACACCGACACAGGAGAGCGTGCAGTCGGGGACCACAAGACGGTCAACGACTTCGTGAAGCAGGCCCCCCGGGACGGCAACATCCAGCTCATGAGCTACGCCTGGCTGTTGGCCAAGGTCCACGGCGTGGCCCCCACCTACGTGTTCCACAACATGGCCAAACGCAGCCTCCAGACCAACAGGGCCAAGCCGCCGTTCTACCGGCGCATCGAGCTGAACGTCTCCAAGCGTCAACTCAAGGACTTCGAACGCTACCTCTCGCTGAAGGCCAGGGAGATTCTCAACATCGCCAATGGCTGCGTCAAACCCCGGTCGCTCGACTACAACACGACCGACTTCTGCAACTGGGGGTGCCACGTCACCCCCGTCTGCGATGCCATGAATCGTGGCGGGAAGGAATGGAAAGAGATGGCAAACAACAGCTTTGGAGGGGAATACCGTGTCTAAGGGACGTAGAGGTACCACCACCCAGATACTTGGTCGGCCTGGCGCCGGCAAGAGCACCTTGCTCCACACCCTCCGGGGACCTCGCGTCATCCTCGATGCCGAGAACGGGGACGACGAGTTCGACGGCATCCTCGATGTCCGTGTCGTTTACTACGACGAATGGGTGGAGGCAGGCCGACCCAAGCTCGGGCCCCGGGTCTCCCTCGTGATACCCGTTCGCAACTACCACGACTACCGCATGGGCATCCGCACCCTCCGGGAGGACAAGCGGCGCATGTTCAAGGGGTTCGGCATAGACTCCCTGACCCGT
>Ga0316187_10001095_pt1 | contig 22872 bp, 23 predicted proteins | sample CroRivburrow1_MG_FD_204927 | JGI IMG/M metagenome (GOLD analysis project Ga0316187, IMG submission 204927) | Coastal sediment microbial communities from Maine, United States - Cross River worm burrow 1 | ecosystem: Environmental > Aquatic > Marine > Coastal > Sediment | place: USA: Maine...
GAAGGTCGATGCCAGTGGCGGAAACCGAGAGTCCGGCCACCACCGCAATGATGGGTGGTCGCGTTAATACATGGAACAGGGGTGGCCAGACGCGGAATCTATTGCCTCGACTGCGGTCAATTTCGGCTAGCACGATCGCCAGTGGCGAGAATACGAGGCCGGTAATGATGGCACCGATAATACCGGGCACCCTGGCGGCATCGCCAAACACCGTTAGCACCAGTGGTAATCCGATATAAGCCGTGCTGGAGTACATAGCAGTCAGGCCGTGCAAACTGATAGCGGTCAGACTGCCTGGAAAAATCCAGCGGGCCACGGTCATACCGATACAAAACATCGCCAGCATGCCGCCACCCAGCACGCCGATGTAACGCCAGTTGAAAAATTCGGCAAGCGTGATACTGGATAACGACACGAAGATTAACGCCGGCAGCGCGATGACAAAGACGAAGCGGCTTAGCACTTCGCTCGCTGTTGCGGGGAGCAGCTTGAATCGACCGGTAATGTATCCCGCGACCATGATGGCAAATAGCGGCAGGATAATGTTGATGGCGAGATTGCCCAGGACCAGTCTCCGGTCAGTTAGTAACCGCAGGTTAAGAGCACGCTACACGAAAGTCCAGAGTGCTAAAGATCTATCTTTTCTTTTACTTTGCAGCAGGCGCCCAGGCGGCTGTCCTGCTGATGTGGCTTGTATACTGATACGAGTTGCTCGCCGGGCGCGTTCCGGCAAGGCGCCGATTATTGCTAGACCGGGCAGGGCATGCGCATCTCCGGGGCCTGAATCGGGCGTCGGGCCTGTCGCCACCACATCGGATTACTCGCCTCTCCGACAATTTCGTTATGATCGCGATATTCATGTTGCTGGATAAAGCCCCAGTCCTTGGCTTTGGGTGCATGTACAAACAGGCTCCAGCATTCCTTGTTCTGCGGAATGTTGACTCGATGAAACACCTCTCCGGAAATGAAATTAAAGTGCCCGGGGCGCAGCCAGCGACTATGCAGTGCATTACCCGCTCTCGCGTCGAGCATCCGTGTCTCTTCGTAGGAACCGCACAGCAGCAGTGATAAGGCATGTTTCCATGGATGATTGTGCAAACCCCTGCCGGGATCGCTGGCGACAAAACGGTGTAAATACACCTGGTAACCGAATGGCAGGCGTAGTAAATGGTAACGCTCCAGATAAGGTTGCTGGTCGGGCCCGTTAATCACGCGACAACGGCAATAGGCGGAAAGCTTGTAGAGCAGTCGATTAATCCCGGACATTTTATTTTCCTTCAGTTTGATCGTGCTATTATCCGGTACTTCATAGCTCATAAGGTGAGCCACTTAAAAATATGATGTTTTTATGGACCGTACCGAACGTTTTCACCTGATCGACCAGATGCTGTGCAATCGGCGTGTGGTGACTCGCGCACAGTTTCTCGAGGCGCTCGAAGTTTCCCCGGCGACGTTTAAACGTGACCTCGAGTACCTGCGAGATCGCTTCGCGGCGCCGATCGTCTGGGATCATGAGCGGCGCGGCTACTGCTATGAGCAAGGTGAGGGTGGCGAACAGTTTCAGCTGCCCGGTCTGTGGTTCAATACCAGTGAAATCCAGGCCTTGCTGAGCATGGACGCATTACTCGAAAACCTGCAGCCCGGTGTGTTGTCGAGCCATATCGAACCGTTACGCTCACGCATCCGCATGCTGCTCGACGACGGCGATCACAGCGTCGACGAGATTTCACGGCGCATTCGTATCGTCCCGCTCGCAGCGAAGGCTTACCGCAGTGAGAATTTCCAGGGTCTCTGCCAGGCGCTACTGTCGCGCAAATGCGTCGACATGACCTACTACAGCCGCCCCACCGACAGCAGCAGCGAGCGGCGCGTATCGCCGCAGCGTTTGATCTATTACCGCGACAACTGGTATCTCGACGCCTGGTGCCACCTGCGTAATGGCTTACGCAGTTTTTCGATCGATGCGATCCAGGCACTGCAAATCACCAGTGATCCCGCGATCGAGGTCGAAGAGGCCGAGTTGAACCGTGAACTCGAAAGCGGCTACGGTATCTTTTCCGGCGTCGCTACCCGCCAGGCGGTGCTGCGCTTCAGCCCGCAGCTGGCGCGCTGGGTGTCGCGCGAAACCTGGCACCCCGATCAAAGCAGTGAATTCGACGCCGAGGGAAATTATATTTTACGCGTGCCTTACAGCCAGGATACCGAGCTGGTGATGGATATTCTGAAACACGGCGCCGAGGTCGAGGTGCTCGAACCAGCCGAGTTGCGCGAGCGGGTTAAGCAGCGCGTCGCCGCGATGCAGGCTTTATACAGCGCCGACTGAAACGGCTACCAGAGCGAGATTTCGATATTGTCGAGCAGGCGGGTCGGACCCATGGCCGCGGTGACCAGGATGACCAGGTCGCGGTCTTCTGGGGTCGCCGGCAACAGGTTTTCGGCGTTACAGATGCAGAAATAGTCGGTTTTAAAGCCGGCCTCATCGAGGCTTGCAATCGCGCCCGCCTGCAGGGTTTTAAAATCGCGTTCGCCCCGCTCGATCTGTTGCGCGGTCTGTTGCAGCAGCTGGTAAATCAACGCGGCTTGTTCCGTCTGCGCCTGATCGAGGTACTGGTTACGTGAACTGGTCGCCAGGCCCGATGCCTCGCGCGTGGTTTCCTGGCCGATAATTTGTACGTCGAGGTTGAAATCCTCGACCATCTTGCTGATTACGCGGTACTGCTGGAAATCTTTCTTGCCGAACACCGAGACATCAGGCTTGACGATATTGAACAACTTCAACACCACGGTCGCGACCCCGGTAAAGTGCCCCGGTCGATGGGCCCCCTCGTAGTGCTCGGTCAGGTCGGTGACCTGTACATGGCTTATTTTATCGAGGCCTTCGGGATAGAGTTCGGACGCTGTCGGCAGGTAAACCAGGTCGCAGCCGACCGCCTCGAGCTGTTCGATATCGCGTTCCAGGCTGCGCGGATAGTGGTCCCAGTCCTCGTTCGGCCCGAACTGCATCGGGTTGACGAAGATACTGCAGATGGTGCGGTCGCTCAGCGACTGACCCTTTTCGATCAGCGACATGTGGCCGGCGTGCAGGTTGCCCATGGTCGGGATAAACGCGATCGACTGAGCGTGATCCTTCCAGTGCTGCACGTATTGTCGCAGTTCGATAACGCTGGTGGCCTGGTCCATGGGCTGAATCTCAGGAGAAGATATGGGTTTTATCGGGAAACTTGCCGCGCTTGACTTCGCTGACGTAACGGCTGATAGCGGCCTGGATGCTTGACTGGCCCTGCATGAAGTTTTTCGAAAACTTCGGTTTCTTGCCCGGGGTCACATTGAGTACGTCCTGCAGTACCAGGATTTGACCGTCGACGTCGGCACCTGCGCCGATACCGATGACTGGAATTTCCAGTGCCGCGGAAATTTCTGCGGCAAGCGTCGCCGGTACGCACTCGAGCAGCAGCAGGTCGGTGCCGGCAGCCTCGAGTTCCTGCGCGGTGGCGAGCATTTCCTCGGCGGCGCTTCTGGCCTTGCCCTGCACGCGGTAACCGCCCATCTTGTGCACCATCTGCGGCTGCAGGCCGAGATGCGAGCAGCTGGCGATGCCGAATTCGGCCAGGGTTTCGACGGTTTTCAGCTGGGTTTTCCCGCCTTCGAGCTTGACCACCTGAGCCTGGGTCCGTTTCAGCAAAACGCTCGCATTATCAATCGCCTGTTGTGGAGAATTGAGCGAACCGAAGGGCATATCCAGCATCAGCATCGCGTTGTGCAGGCCGGCCGCCACCGCCTTGCCGTGGTAACAGATGTCGTCCAGGGTCACCGGAATCGTGGTTTCATGTCCCTGGATGACCATACCGAGCGAATCCCCCACCAGCACTACTTCGACACCGCAGTCCTCGACCAGGTTGGCAAAGCTGTAGTCATAGGCGGTCAGGCAGGCGAACTTTTCACCGTCCTGCTTCATCTTTTTCAGATGCGGGATCGTGATCTTGTCGTCTAGCGGTTTGGGGATATACATGCCAGGCCCTCGTCAGAGGGCGAATGATGACTGATTGAAATAATGGCGTCCAGAATGGATGCCATTAATTTTTTCAAGAATCGCCTGGTAATCGTCGGCATTGTTAATCAGATCGATCGACTGGGTGTTGACGGTGAGTAGCGCACTGTCGTCGTAGTCGTAGAAAAAACGCGTATAGGATTCCGACAGGCGCAGCAAGTAATCGTCGCGGATTTGCTGTTCATAACCGATACCCCGCTGCATGATGCGCTGACGCAGGGTTTCCAGCGGTGCCTGCAGATAGATCACCAGGTCGGGTCGTGGCGCATCCAGGGTCAGGTGGGTATAGATCTGCTCATACAGCGCGAGTTCGTCTTTATCCAGTGTCATCTGGGCAAACAGGCGATCCTTGTCGACCATGAAATCAGCGATATAGGAGCCGCGAAACATATCGGCCTGGCGAAAGTCCTGTACCTGTTGCGCGCGCTGTAACAGAAAATGCAGTTGTGCCGATAACGCATATTGCTTCGGATTTTGGTAAAAGCTTGCCAGAAAAGGATTTTCCTCGGGTTTTTCCAGCAATAACTCACTTTCGAATTCGTCGGCCAGTTTGTTGGCCAGGCTGGTCTTGCCGACCCCGATCGGGCCCTCGATAACGATATAACGAAAATGCTCTATCATCCGACTATGCCAGTCTTTCCATTGCAATAGTGGGCGCCTGATCGATCAGGTAACGTAAACTGCCATACCCGGGAATGAATCGATCGCCATCAACCTCGAACATGGGTTCGAGCACGAACCGCCGCCTGGCTAACTCCGGATGCGGAACAGTCAGATGACTATCTGCGATGCTTCGATTACCAAATAGAATGATATCGAGATCGAGGGTGCGTGGCGCCCAGCGTTGTGCCTGATCGCGTTGACGATAATAGGCTTGTTCGATCGCCTGTAACTCGAGCAACAGCGCCATTGGCTCCAGGCTGGTATCTATCAGGGCGACCGCGTTGATATAGTCATCCTGCGGAATCTCGCCCAGCGCAGTACTGCGGTACAAAGATGAACGCCCGCGCAGGCTGCTCTGAGTGACATTATCCAGTGCGCTCAGGGCCTGTTCGATTATCGTCGCAGAATCACCGATATTGCTGCCGAGGCCGATGAATACTTCCTCAGTTTGCATTGCGTCTGGGCCGCCGGCGCGGGCGCTGCGCCGGCTTGCGCTCTGCGTGATGCTCGACTTGATTTTTAAGCTGGAAATCGGTCCACCAGTGACTCAGTTTATGTGGAAACAAACCCACCAATGCCTGGATACACATGAAATCGTAGGCGGCACGGAACACCGGAAAAGCCAGCAGGCGCAGCGGTTGCTTGCCCTGGGTGCGATGAAAGCGTGGTTGTGCACTCCAGATATCCCTGGCCATCTGACTGAAACGACGCGGAATCGAAATATGCCGCACCTGGCGCTTCATGACGGTTTCGCCTGCCTGGGCCAGTGCACCGATCATTTTTCGCTTATCCGACTGCAACTGGTTCGCCTGCTGCTGCACCACCGGCCAGAGCAAAGCCGCAAAGATAAAACCCGGTGACAGGGATTGGCCGCTGTTAACCCGGGAATCGGTATTGACCAGCGCCTGGTCGATAAAATCGAGCATCATTTCTGATGGCTCTTCCTGCAACCACTCATCGAGCGCCGGGACCAGGTATTTCAATAAATTGAATTGCCGCAACAGCTCAAACACGCGCACCCCACTACCCGAATGAAACAGTTTTATCATTTCATCGAACATGCGCGCCGGGGGGATTGCCGCCAGCAGGTGGCCATAATCATGAATCGCGCTAATGGCAACGGGTTCTATTTCAAAATCGAGTTTGGCGGCAAAACGCACTGCGCGCAGCATACGCACCGGGTCTTCCTGGTAGCGTGTGGCCGCGTCACCGATCATGCGCAGGCATTTGTCTTCGATGTCCTGCAAGCCACCTGCGTAATCGAGCACGGAGTAATCGTGAATGTCGTAGTAAAGCGCGTTGACGCTGAAATCACGACGAATTGCGTCTTCCTCGATATCGCCAAAGGTGTTATCGCGCAAAATGCGCCCGTGGGTATCGAGTTCGGTTTTAGCAGAATCTTCGTCGTGACCGCGGAAAGTGGCAACTTCGATAATATCCCGCCCGAAACGGATATGGACCAGGCGAAAGCGTCGCCCGATAATGCGGCTGTTTTTAAACAGGGCACGCACTTCTTCCGGCGTGGCATCGGTGGCAACGTCGAAATCCTTGGGTTGTATTTCAAGCAGCAAATCGCGTACAGCCCCGCCGACCAGACAGGCTCGATGGCCTGATTTGGAAAGCCGATACAACACCTTGAGCGCGGAATCGGATATCGATTTCCTGGAGATATTGTGCTGGTTTCTGGGGATTACGATTAACTTGTCTGAGTTAGCCTCTGCGTTATTCACTCGGTTGTTTGATCCTGTAGAATGGCGCAATCATAGCATTACAGCGTTTGAAAGTAGCGTTTAGTTTTCAATGAAACCTGCCAATCTGAAAGTTAAAACCCGGCTCGAGCGATCTGGATCCGAGTTCGAAATAAGAATTTTACCCAAAGCGGTTCGTACTGCGGCACTTGCCGCAGACGCGCTTGGCTGCGCGGTCGGCCAGATAGCCAACTCGTTAATTTTCAGGGATAAGGCCAGCGCCCAGGCGGTACTGATCATGTGTGCCGGGGATCGGCGCGTCGATCTGCAAAAAGTGAAACTCGAGACTGGAATCGAACTGGGCAAGGCCGATGCGGATTTCGTCAGGCAGCAAACCGGATTTGCGATCGGTGGCGTGCCACCGGTTGCACATGCCAGGCCACTGCGCACCCTGCTCGATGATTCGCTGCAGCGGTATGACGTAATCTGGGCCGCGGCCGGAACTCCGGAATCGGTGTTTTGCATGAGTCCGCAGCAACTGCAGCTGATTACCGCTGGCAGCTGGCTCGATATTGCGCAGTCCTGAATCTATTCGCTTTCGAGTTCTTCCCAGCGCTGGTAAAGATCCTGCAATTCTGAATTCAGCGCCTGCAGTTGCTGTTGTTCGCGGCTGATCACCGCGGCGTCCTGCTGGTAATAATCGACATCGCTGATTTTCAGATGCAGGGCTTCGATCTTCGCTTCCAGCTTTTCAATCTTGCCTGGTAAAGCGCGCAGTTCCTTCTGCTTCGGCCCGCTTTTTTTCGGGCTGCGCGCAGGTTTTTCTACCGGGGCGGTTGTTGTTTCGGTCGGGGCTTCGTCCATGCTGCGTTGACGCAGCCAGTCCTGGTAACCGCCGACGTACTCGTTGACCACGCCATGGCCTTCAAACACCAGCGTGCTGGTCACGGTGTTATCGATGAACTGACGATCGTGGCTGACCAGTAACAGCGTGCCGCTATACTCGATCAATAATTCTTCGAGCAGTTCCAGGGTTTCGATATCGAGATCATTGGTGGGTTCGTCCATTACCAGCAGGTTGAATGAACGCGTGAACAGGCGCGCCAGCAGCAGACGATTGCGCTCGCCGCCGGAAAGCGCCTTGACCGGCATATGTATCGATTTCTCGCTGAACAGAAAATCTTTCAGATAACCGACCACGTGCCTGGAACGGCCGTTGATGGTGACCTGGTCTCCGGCTGCGGCGAGATTGTCACGCACCGATTTTAACGGGTCCAGCGCTTCGCGGTGTTGATCGAAATAGGCGACTTCGAGCCGAGTACCGGTTTTGACCCAACCTGTCTGTGGTTTTATCTGCCCGAGCAAGAGTTGAATCAAGGTTGATTTGCCACAACCATTGGGACCCAGGATACCTATTTTTTCACCGCGCAGAATCTTGCAGCTGAAATTCCTGAGGATCGTCTTATCCTCCCAGGCGAAGTCCAGGTTGTCGGCTTCGATAACAATCTTGCCGGAAGCCTCGGCCTGTTGCGCGTTCAGTTTTGCGCTGCCACTGCGTTCGCGCCGTAAATTGCGTTCTGCACGCATTTTCTCCAGTGCGCGTACCCGGCCTTCATTGCGGGTGCGGCGTGCCTTGATGCCTTGCCTGATCCAGGTTTCTTCCTGTGCCAGTTTCTTGTCGAACAGGGCGTTATGCCGGCTCTCGGTTTCGAGTTGGGCCGCGCGTGCCTCGAGGTAGCGGTGATAGTCACCGGGCCAGCTGCTCAGGTGACCACGATCGAGATCGATAATACGGGTCGCGATGCGTTGCAGGAAATCACGGTCGTGGGTGATGAACACCAGGGTTCCGTTGAAGCCGAGTAACAGGTTTTCGAGCCACAGGATCGAATCGATATCCAGATGATTGGTGGGCTCGTCGAGGAGCAGTAAATCGGGTTCGGCCACCAGGGCCTGGCCGAGCAGGACGCGGCGTTTCATGCCGCCGGAGAGTTCCTCGAAAGACTGGTCGGGGACCAGGGAGAGACGGGAAATCGTGCTCGAGATTCGGTTTTCGAGATTCCAGGCGTTGTGGGCTTCGATTTGATCCTGGTAGCGTTGCATCAGTTGTAACGCCGCAGGATCAGTTGTGGATGCGATTGCCGCATGGTGCCAGTTGGTAATGACCCCGCCGAGTTCCCCGATGCCCTGTGCAACGCAGTCGTAGACGCTACCGATGAAGTCCTGCGGGACATCCTGCCGGAGTTCGGCGATGCGCAGCTCCGCGTTATGGATGATTTCACCTTCATCGACCTTGATATCGCCAGCGATAATTTTTAACAGCGTCGATTTACCGCTGCCGTTACGGCCCACCAGGCACACGCGTTCCCCGTGCTCGAGCGTCAGGCTGACGTCATCGAGTAGCGGCTGGTCACCGAAGCTATGGTGGAGATTTCTGGCCTGTAGCAGCGACATCTTTATTGGGCGATTAAAACTGCGCTATTATGCGGCATTCGTGAGGTTTTGAAAGTTGATTCGGGAGGTTGCTATGTGTGGACGATTTTTTCTCGATGCCGATCCACGCGATATCATGGAACATTACAATGCGCCGCCACCCGATATTTTTGCGCCGCGTTACAATATCGCTCCAACCACGCCCGTACTGGCGCTCAGTGATGCCAGGTTCGACTTGTACCGCTGGGGTCTGATCCCTTCCTGGGCCAAAGATGTGACCATGGGTAATCGTATGTTCAATGCGCGTGCCGAAACGGTTGCCGAAAAGCCATCGTTTCGCGCCGCCTACAAACGGCGTCGTTGCCTGGTGCCGGCGAACGGCTTCTATGAATGGCGACTCGAGCATGGGCGTAAACAGCCCTATTGCTGTCATATCGACCAGCAACTGTTTTCGATTGCTGGAATCTGGGAGCACTGGCAGGATGCCGAGGGCAATGAAATTCAGTCCTGTGCGCTGCTTACTACCGAGGCCAAAGGGGCGATGCAGGAACTGCATGAACGCATGCCGGTGTATATAGCGCCGCGGGATTACGCAGCCTGGCTCGACTGTAGCTCGGATAAGACCGACGCGGCTGATCGTCTGCTGCACGAAACAGCGCCGGATTATCAGTATTACGCGGTCGATACAGCGGTGAGTAATTCGCGCAATGAAGGTGCGGACCTGATCAAACCTTTGGCGGGATAGGGAAGAGAACGACGGAATCAGATTTCCTCGATCCCACTGAAATCATCCCCGCTTGCGTACTACTCTCTGGAATAAACCCTGATCGCAGATTCATTGGCGTGTTAAGGCTACCTCGAGGGTAAGTCCGCAAAAGTCGCTCCCAAACGGCAGAAAGCGCCGTTTGGTCCATCCATGGAATCGCTTGGAGCGCGGCGTCCCTGCCGCGCTACACTTTTGCGGACTTACCCCCCGAGGTAGCCACCCACTGTTAGGGAACCGGTGATGACGGTCAAGCTATTGGCCTGACCCTGGTGCTGACTAGCCGGCGTTGCCACCGTTGCTGATCAGTAGCTCCAGACGGGCATCATCGAAATCATGCTCCAGTGTTTTGGCGGCTTCATCGACCGCCGCCTGTAGATCCCTGCCGCAGTTGACTACCTCGCGCCGCCACTGTTCCAGGTAAGCGTCGGTACCCGCCATCTTGGCGCGCATCGCGGCCTTGTCGATCGCCTCGGCGAAACGTTCGGTAAGTACGATTTTCGCCGTATCGCGGCGCTCTTTGGCGATTACCTGGGCCGGGATATCACGCCAGTATACGGTTGTTAGTTTAGCCATCAGACAGATCTCGAATAATGAAATAGCGTTGCAAAGCAGCGCGAGTATAAAGATGCGTGAGATCCAAATCCAGCGACAATTATTGTTTACCGCGAGTCGATTAAAGGCGTAAAATTCCGCGCAATTTCAAATCGGGTACAAAGGAAATACTAATGCTTAAAGTCGGTTTTGTTGGTCTTGGGAATGTCGGTGGCAAGCTGGCTGGAAGTCTGTTACGTAACGGTATCGATCTCACCGTCAGAGATCTTGACCCCGCCATAGCGCAACCGTTTCTCGATGGCGGCGCCAAATGGGCGGATAGCCCCCGCGAGATGGCGCAAAAGGTCGATGTCATTATCACCTGTCTGCCAAGCCCGGCGGCCAGCGCGATGGTAATGGAAGCCGAAGATGGTGCCCTGGCGGGACTCGGGCCAGGTAAAATCTGGGCGGAAATGAGTACCACCGACAAGGACGAAGTGTTGCGCCTGGGCGAGAAGGTCAGGGCGGTCGGTGCCGAGCCGGTTGATTGCCCGGTGTCAGGTGGTTGCCATCGAGCCGCCACCGGTAACATCGCGATCTTTGCTGGCTGCGAGCGTACGACCTTCGAAAGCATGCTGCCGTTGTTGACCACGATGGGGCGTCGAATCCTGCATACCGGGGAACTCGGTTCTGCTTCCGTGTTAAAGGTCGTCACTAATTATCTGGCCACGGCAAACTTGCTGAGCCTGTGCGAAGCCCTGGTGACTTCGAAGATTGCCGGCATGGATCTGAACACCACCTACGAGGCGATTCGTATTTCATCGGGTAATTCGTTCGTGCATGAAACCGAGAGCCAGGTGATTTTGAATGGCAGCCGCGACATCAGCTTTACCATGGACCTGGTGTGCAAGGATATCGGCCTGTTCAACGATGTCGCCAAACGCGCGGGACTGAATCTTGAACTCGCCTCGATGATGCAGCAGATTTTTGAGGAAGGGCAGGAACGTTACGGACCGCGAGAGTTATCCCCGAACATCATCAGACGCCTCGAGGAAGCTGCGGGTGTCGAAGTACTCGCGCCCGGTTTTCCAGCGGAAATGATCGATGACGAGCCCGAGGAATCCGGTTATGAAGTTCAGGTGAAAGGCAGAAGCTGATCCGCGAAAATATTGTTCGTCCCAGCTCTCCCTGAGTCATCCCCGTTCCCCGAAGTCATCGTGGTCCCCCGAAGCCATCCCAGGTTCCCGAAGTCATCCCCGCCACCCCTAAGTCATCCCCGCGAAAGCGGCGGTCCGACGTATCGGGATCCTGTAATTGCGCCATGATCCCGAGATCCCCGCTTTCGCGGGGATGACTCAATAAAAGGGGGATGACATTTATGTTAACTCTGCCCCAAAACTATGCATGCCACGACAGCAGCAGGATGACTTGATCTCGATGTCGGACTGTCTGATCAGTTCATCGAGGCGGGGTTTGATAGCGAGCGCTGCATCGGTGAGCCCGAGTCTGTTCAGGCATTCGTGGTAGCCGTGCAGGGCCCATATATTGTCCGGGTGCTGGGCACAGCGCGGCAGCCGATTGCCGATTCCGAGATCGTCCTGATAATGGACTACCGCCTCTTCGGTCCGCCCCTGTTCGAGTAACAGCGCCCCGAGCGCATGCCGTGGCGGATGCATCCACGGCCAGGGTTCCGAGTATTCGAGATGATCGCTGAGCACACAAGCCTCGCGCAGGTACCGAAAGCCGAGTTCGTGGTTGCCGGCATGGTACTCGACTTCGCCATTCATCATCGCCTGCGCTACCGCCAGAATGTCGCGGCTCGGATTGTTGGCCATGACATGCCATGCGGGGACCTGTAAATAGAGATCGTAAAACTGCTGCTGGTAGGCGCGACCCGATTCCAGGTCACCCAGTGCCGCATGCGCGATGGCCTTGGCATACACCAGTAGAATGGTGGTGATCGGTACCGCGTCCGGATTTTCCGGCATCTCTTCGTCGCAAATCTGTTGCCAGCATCCGAAACGTACCAGCACGTGCGCGCGCCCGGCATAATAGCCTTCCAGGGTTGACGCCAGATACCACGCGTCGCCAATAATTCGCTTGTCTCTGACCAGGTCGCAAATGCGATCGGCACTCTCCAGCGCCTGGTGGTACTGACCGAGGAACATCGATGCCCAGATGTTAAAGTCATGGTTATGCACCACCGAGATCATGTAAAACTCATCCGTGCCGCGTAACTCGACATAGTCGCTGTCGACCTTGATTGCGCGACGATTGGCATCAGCCGCGTTTTGCCAGTGCCCGCACAGGCTATCGATATGACTGGCCATGTGTACCAGGTGTCCGCTGTCGGGACACAGGTCGCGCAACTGATCCGCGCAGGGTAAAGCCTGCTCCGGTGTGGGTGACATTTCATAAACGTGGATATAGAAATGCAGGATGCCCGGATGTGGTGTGAGCTTGCCTTTGTCGACGATATCGAGACCATGCTCGAGAATGTCGATCGCTTCCTCGGTACAGGCGTCGGTGGCCGGAACGCCGTGTTGTAAATCCCATAACTTCCATGGCGTCAGGTTCATAACCGACTCGGCGCAGAGGCAGATAACATCGAGATCATCGGGGTGATCGCGGTAAACACGGCGCATGGCGTTGGCGTAATCCTGGGTCCAGTTTTCGAGCTGGGCTGCATGTTTCGATTTAGGGGCTGGATGCTTTGTGCCGAGGGCGGCGATAAGCGCCTGCTCGACCGGGGATGCATTTTGACTCAAGGTCGCTGCCTTCATCGCGTACTCGTGGCAGCTAGCGATTGCCTGAACCCGCTCCTGTTCGCCATACCATGACCAGGGCTTGTTATAGAACGGGCCCAGCGCATAAGCGATACCCCAGTAACCCATCGCGCAATCCGGATCGAGCTCGATGACTTTTACGAAGCAACGCGCGGCTTCCTCCTGGTTAAAGCCGTAGCACCAGATCAAACCGCGGTTAAACCAGGTCTGTGCCGTTTCCACACTGGTGGTGATTGTGCGCTTGTAATTACCGAGATCGAAGTACTTGTCCATATGTCACTGTTTAAAAAATACCACACTAATTATATTGATTTCTTTACGAACCGGAATTGATTAAATCCGCGGACATGTTGTTTTTTATCAACAATATCATCCTCGCCGTATTCGACAATTCTATTGTCAGCGACTATGCTGCGGGCTGATTTATAGCGAGGTGAATATCGCATGCCGGAGCTTGGATACTTAACTGACAATAAAGCAGATCGTTTCGTTTTGAGACCCGGCCAGAAAACCATGAAAGCGGTGGTCACGACCGGCAACGGCGGTTACGACAAGCTCGATTATCGCGATGTACCGATGCCGGTGGCAGGGCCGGGCGAGCTGGTACTCAAGGTCCTTGCTGCGGGGGTCAACAATACCGAGATCAACACTCGACTGGGTTGGTATTCGTCCTCGGTAACCAGTGGTACGGAACAGTTTGCTGCGAACGATAGCGAGGGTGCCGAGCCTGCGGACGGTGGCTGGAATGAAACGACACCCTTTCCATTCATCCAGGGGACCGATTGCTGTGGTGAAGTGGTCGACGAGGCAGATGATATCGAATCATCCTGGATAGGAGCACGCGTACTGGTGCGGGCCTGTATGCGCCTGCATGGCTTCGAGTCACTGGACAATATCTGGATGGCTTCGGATTTTGACGGCGCGTTTGCCCAGTATGTGAAGGTCCCGGTGAGTGAAGTATTCAAAGTCGACTGTGACTGGAGTGATGTCGAGCTGGCGACTATTCCATGTGCCTACGGCACCGCGGAAAACATGGTGCACCGTGCCGGCGTGAGCGCCGGTGATCATGTGCTCGTGACCGGAGCCTCGGGTGGTGTCGGCTCTGCCGTGGTGCAACTGGCCAAACGCAGAGGCGCGCAGGTCACTGCGGTGGTGGGTAAATCCAAAATTGATGCCCTGGCCAGACTCGAGGTCGACCGGATAATAGAACGCGGTGCCGATCTGATTACCGAGCTCGGAGAATCGAGTGTCGATGTGGTAATAGACAATGTCGCCGGACCAGGTTTCGAGCCGCTATTGAAATTGCTCAGGCGGGGTGGGCGTTATGCGTCATCGGGCGCTATCGCCGGGCCGATGGTGAGCATGGATATGCGCGATTTTTATCTCAAGGATTTACTGTTGATCGGGTGTACCGCCTGGGATGAGCCAGTCTTTCCTAACCTGGTTGGTTACATCGAGCGTGGCGAGATAATTCCGCTGGTGGCTAAGACTTTTGCGCTTGAAGATATCGTCAGTGCGCAGCAGGAATTCCTGCACAAGGCGCATTTCGGTAATTTTGTGCTGGTACCAGCCTGACGGAGTGTCAGTAGCAAGCGGTCATCCCCCAGGAGTTCCAGGTCATCCCCGCGAATTCTGAGTCATCCCCTTTTATTGAGTCATCCCCGCGAAAGCGGGGATCTCGGGATCATGGCGCAATTACAAGATCCCGATACGTCGGACCGCCGCTTTCGCGGGGATGACTTAAGGGTAGCGGGGATGACTTCGGGAACCTGGGAGGGACTCAAGAACGCAAACGTCGGGTTTAAAGCAATTCGGCGATATAGATAAACATCGGCAGGGTGAAGAATGCAACGATTACCTGAAAGGTAACGATACTCGACATCAACTCCGCATTACCCCCCATTTTACGCGCCATGACATAAGCCGAGGCTGCGGTAGGTACCGCGCCGGCAATAATCGCAACCGTACGCGCAAGCCCATCGAGCCCGACCAGCCAGGACATCAGGATTATGATAGCCGGCATACCGATAAGGCGCGTTAACACGCCAATCGTTAACAGTAGTTTATGTTGTGCCGCCTGACCGAAATTCATCCCGGCACCGACCGCGAGCAGCGCCAGCCCGAGGCCACCGGCACCGATGATATCGATCGCCTCGAACAGAATGTCAGGCACGCCGAACCAGTTGAGTAGAAGTCCCGCGGCACAGGCGATGATTAGCGGGTTGGTGAGGATTTTTTTGGCGACCGCAGCGAAATCAGGCCGGGTGTCGCTGCTGCCATAAATCGACAGCACAATAACCGAAATGACGTTGAGCAATGGCACCATGATGGCGAGTGCGAGCGCCGCGAGTGTCACCCCTTCGTCGCCATAAAGCGGGCCGATTACGGCGATTGCAACGAAGCCATGGAAGCGGGTTGCGCCCTGGAATATGCTGCTGAAACTGGGGCCACTTTGCGGAAAGCGTTTCCAGATAAATGCCTGAATCAGGATTAACAACGCTGACATGCCGAGGATAGCAACCACGATGACGGTCATGAAATCCAGTACCGGTACGCTGCCCAGGTTAGCCCGGCTCAGGGTGCGAATAATCAGGAACGGCAATAAAAGGTAAAAGCAGATGTGTTCAATCGCTGACCAGACCAATTCATCGACTACCCGTGTTCTGAACAACAGGTAACCGGTCGCAATGATCAGGAAAACCGGTGCAATCGCGTTAAGGGTTGTGGTCAAGTCTTTCCTGTGAGTTCGTCTTCGTAGCTGCAGGGCACCGAGCGCGGCTGTAGTGTCGCCGCAGCGACGGCCGATTCGAAGCTTGAAACTTCGCGGGTATGTACATCGTAGCGACCCACACGAATCAAGAACCCATCATCCTGGGCTGCGAGCACGATCGCGGCGTACTTGATCGGAACACCATGTATGTCGGTGTAGAGGTAGTACACCATATCACCAGGTTCTATTTGCATAATGATACCCCTTTGTTATGACCTGCTTTCATGTTATCGGTTTATTTCTGCAATCCAGGCGATGTAACGTTCACCTACAACATCGCCGTAGTCGGCCCACCATTCGGGATTGGCAATGATGGTACGAGGCATAATCTCGGGGCGGTTGGGCATATGCTCCATAATATTTTTGCCATTGTGGAACCAGGGTTCGCCTTTCTGAATGATGTCAAATGCGGATGCCCGCATTGGGCCGTAATTGATGTACCTGGACTGAGCCGCTTGCTGCTCAGTCGATGACGCATGAACCAGGAACTCCCTGGCTTCATCTGCATTGGGTGCGCCATTGAGCAATACCAGCCATTCCTCTTCGAGTACCTGGCCATCCCAGACGGTTACAAACTTTTCTCCTTGAGAAAGAATTGCGGCGCCGACTCGACCACTAAAAGCGACCGACATCACGACCTCATCCGACTTTATCATCTCCAGTGGCATTTCTCCCGAATACCAGATCACGGCATCTTCTTTGATGCTATCGAGCCTGGCAAAAGCACGGTCAATGCCTGCATCAGTGCTCAGTACCTTGTAGACATCTTTGATTTCGACCCCATCAGCCACTAGCGCCATTTCAATTAATGCGTTTGGCCAGGCGTGAATACCGCGTTTACCGGGAAATTTTTCTACATCGAAAAAATCCGCAATCGTGGTCGGCTGATTTCCTTTGAAAGAGCCCTCTTTGTAAAAGAACAGGTAAGACCAGAAGGCCTGAGGAACCACGCAATCGTTCGGCACTTCCACCATGATGTCGTCGTCCATTGCAGTACCGTCTGGGGCAGGTTTAAACATTTCACGATCGAGTTCTTCGAATAAACCCTCATCGCACCCAACTCGAGCTTCGTGTGGCAGTACGTCGACGATATCCCAGGTCGCGGAGCCGGAGTTAACCTGGGTTCTTACCTCGTCCAGGCCCCCACCGTACTTCAAAAATTTAACCTTACCTTTATCCCAGGTATCGACATAGGCTTTTTGCTGGGAAATTTCGTAATCACCGCCCCAGGAAGTAAAGTTTACTTCCGCCAGTGAATCCGCTATTGAGACCGCTGTGACTATTGAAGCGAGCAGCAACTGTTGTTTTGAGTTAATTAACAAAATTATGTCTCTCATTCACCCCAGATCGCTTAAGTATAAACGACTGGATTTCTGACTGATTATTATATGCTCGACTGCTTCGCTATGCAGTGTGTGCTTAAACTGCCCCATACGGTGTCCCTCAATAAACTGCATTCCTGCCGATATTAATCTTGCTAAGGAATGACCTCATGTACGATCTGTGCACCACGCAGTGTTGAGTGATCAGGGAACCAGATGCGATCCGCAGGTTGATCAAAAATTCTATTCAAAAAGGCCTGATCAATTCCGCGAGCCTTAAACAATGCAAGATCACGTTGCTGCTCCGCATGCAGGTTATAAAATTGAACAAATTGCCTGGTTTTGGTTGTTTTCACCCGGTACTGATGAAAACCAAGCTTTCCCAGGGCGCTTATATAGCGTTGCTTACCCCCAATAAAAGCGGTAGTGCAGGCAGAGCTGCACTCCTCATAAACATAAGTATCAATCCCATACTCGGTGAATAATTTGGCCAGGCCACGACCTTCATAAATTTGGCCGCCACGGCTTTGCAGCACAACCGATCTAATCTGAGGATGCGCTGCAATCGTTGATCGAACCGCTGTCGTAATGCCAATATCCAGATCACCACGAATGATAAGACGTTGTTGATCTTCACTCAGGGTTAGCTGGTAGGCGACCTTGTCACCTGGTCGGGAGTAGGATTCGACTTGCTTGAGGTAATACAAGGTACCCTGGATGACTTCGAGGCAATAAACCAGTGTAAACAGGATCGTCAACAGGGCAAATATCTGCAGCGCACGGGTTTTGAAGATATTTTTATGTTCGATGTAATCGAACTCGATGGCGCGCAATAGCCCGATCAGTTGCCAGGGGAAAATAATCAGGCGGGTGAGGAATAATGAGGCCAGCGTCAGGTTGATCAATTGGGTGGGGTCTGCGGCGAGCTTCGAGAGCAGGAATAGCTCTGCGTAGGAAATGACGATGAGCAGGGCGACCAGGTTGATCCACAGGCTAATACCGAGCGGGAGTTTGCCGAGCCAGTGAGACATCAGGAAAGACATTTAGCTATCTTACCTGATGAAGGTTTGGTTTAGTTCACCAATGCTGACATATCCTGCCACCCCACAGGTGCAGGATGCCAGGATAGCTTTGTCGGTTAAGCGGCAGACATGCCGCGCAAGCGTTCGTTACGACGACGCAGCATTTCGAGCACGGTCAGCAGGATGATGGAGAAGGTAACCAGGATACTCGCCACCGCCAGGATCGTCGGGCTGATCTGCTCGCGGATACCGGAAAACATTGCCCAGGGTATGGTGCGCTGATTAACGCTACCAACAAACAGTACCACGACCACCTCATCGAAAGAGGTGATGAAGGCGAACAGGGCGCCGGATATGACGCCCGGCGTTATCAGGGGTACAGTGATATAAAAAAAAGTGCGCGTGGGTGGTGAGCCGAGGCTGGCTGCCGCACGGGTCAGGCTATGGTCGAAACCGACCAGTGTGGCCGTCACCGTAATCACAACAAACGGCGTAGCCAGGGCCGCATGCGCCAGTATTACACCAATGTAAGAACCTTGTAGTCCAATGCGTGAGTAAAAGAAAAACATGCCCGCGGCTGAAATGATAAGCGGTACCACCATGGGTGAAATTAAAATCCCCATTATGGTCGTTTTATACGGGAACTCGGGCCGGCTCAAGCCCAGGGCAGCCAGCGTACCGAGAAAGGTCGATATCAACGTGGAAAAGAAAGCAATTACGAGTGAATTTCTAACCGCCGCTTGCCAGGTGCTGCTGGTAAAAAACTTTTCATACCATTGCGTCGAGTATCCCGCGGGATCTAGCGACAGCATTTCCGGGGTAAAGGTGAAATAGGGTTCAGCATTAAACGACAGTGGGAACATTACCAGGATAGGGAAGATTAAAAAAACAAAAATCATGCCGCAGATAATACGAAAGCAGTAATACCAGATCCGCTCGCTCATCTCCGCATGTAGTGGTAATGCCATGGCTATGTCTCCTTAACCGAACTTCATGTTGTCAATACCAACTATCTTGTCGTACAGGATATAGAGGGCCAGTACCAGCAATAACAGTATCGTTCCGAGCGCAGCGGCCAGGCCCCAGTTCAGGGATTCGGAAATATGATAGGCGATAAAGTTACTGATCATGGTGCCGTCGGTACCCCCAACCAGTGCGGGCGTAATGTAAAAACCAATCGACAGGATAAATACCAGTATTCCACCGGCGCCAATCCCCGCGATCGTATTGGGAAAATAGATCCGTCTGAACGCGGTAAATGGCGTTGCCCCCATCGAGCGTGCTGCGCGCATATAGCTGGGTGGAATGGTTTTCATGACGCTGAACAGCGGTAAAATCATAAAGGGCAACAGAATGTGCGTCATCGAGATGATGGTACCCGTCTGGTTATGAATCATTTGCAAACGGCTGTCGTCCCCGATCAGGCCAATGCCGACCAGAAAATCGTTGATCACCCCTTCTTTTTGCAGCAGAGCAATCCAGGCGCTGGTACGCACCAGCAGGGAAGTCCAGAAAGGCAGCAACACCATAATCATCAGCAGGTTACTGGTGCGGGTTTTCAGCGACGCCAGTAAAAAGGCAATCGGGTAACCCAGCAGTATGGTAAGAAAGGTAATTAAACTGCTCATGTAGAGCGTTCGCCCAAACAGTGTCATATAGATTTGTTTGTTTTCATCCTTGAATTCAAGGCCAGCGGACGTCATTTGTGCGTCAAGGGCCGCGTAGTAATAAGCCGCCGTATATTTTGCGCTCTCGCGCTTAATCAGTCGCCAGTTTTCTATATCCTTCCATTTTTTATCGATACCCAGAATGACGTCGGTGTAATTCGTTTCCAGTTTTTCCGGGTCGAAGCGCAGTAGCTTGCGCCCTGTTTTACGAAACAGGCTGGACATGCCCGAAGTTTCATAATTAAGACGCTTACCGACTTTATTGATGGTTTTCTCTTTGGCGGCAACCTGTCCTTCTAGCACCAGTGCCTTGAAAACAGCTTCATCGGGCAGTTTGCCGGTTGAATCGTCCCATTCGCCCAGCAACGCGGTGGTTTGCGGGAATATCTCGTGCATTATCTTGTTATCGACACTGCGCGAAAGCATATCGAAAATGGGAAAAAGAAAGGTAACCATAACGAACAGAAACAACGGTGCGACCAGTAACAGTGCTGTCCTTTTCCGATATCGCAAGGTGCGACTCAGAGCGACCTTTAGCGGCGTACCGTCCGGGGTCTTCAGTAATTCGGGACTGGCGTTGGTTTCACTCATTGCCTTATTTTATCCTGCAAGTTTATTGTCGTTGTGAGAGTCTCAATCCTGAGTATTTATACCGTATGACAATGGTGTAAATACTCAGGATTGAGCCGGAATTCAAAGCGAATTCCGGCTCATCAGTCTTTGCCGTGTATTAAGACGCGACCCATGACTCAAAGCGCTCGCGCAGCTCGTCAACATGATCGGCCCACCAGGCCACATCCTTCAGGATCGTGTGCTTGGCGTTCGCCGGTGCCGTTGGCATATGCGGGCCCATCTCGATACCCAGCTCTGCGTGCTTGCCCACCAGCGGTGCCGATGAAGCGCGCGCAGGGCCGTACGAAATGTACTTGGCCTGATCCGCCAGACGCTGCGTATCGGTAGCGAACTTCAGGTATTTCATGACTTCAGCCATATTTGGCGCTCCTTTTGGAACAACCCAGCCGTCCAGTGCAAAGAGCTGCCAGTCCCACATCATGCCGATGGGCTGCTTGTTCTCTTCGATCGCAGCAAACAAACGACCGTTATAAGCCGATCCCATAACCACTTCGCCGTCTGCCAGCAACTGACCCGGCTGTGCACCTTTAGTCCACCACACGACCTGGTCCTTGATGGTATCCAGCTTGGCAAAGGCGCGATTTACACCTTCTTCCGTGTCAAGCACATCATATACGTCAGCCGCGGGGACCCCATCGGCGATCAGCGCCCATTCAAGGTTACCCATCGGGTGTTTCTGTAGTGCGCGTTTGCCCGGGAATTTTTTCAGGTCAAACACATCGTGGATAGTCGTAGGGCCCGGTTTTAATATATCCGTGCGGTAACCAAAGGTGGTCGAGAAGACAATCTGGGGAACGAAACACGGTGAAACCTCGGCGGACGCGCCAAAATCATCCTTTGCTGAGGTGCCGTCTGGTGCGGGCAAGAAGTCCTTATCGTAATCAAATTCTACCAGCAAACCTTCGTCGCACAGAGCGATCGCCACATCGGGCTCGACGTCGACCAGATCCCAGGACATATTACCGGCTTCTGCCTGAGCACGGATCTTGGCCGCTGCCTCCGCCGAAGAGTCGTCGTTGATTATTTTGACGTTGGGATACTTGGCCATATAGGGGTCATGATAAGCCAGTTGCTGACTCTTGGTATAAGCACCGCCCCAGGATACGACAACCATTTCGGTCTCGGCTGAAGCGGCTGTAATACCCGCTGAACCGACCGCAAACGCAGTTGCCAGCATGGTGTGTTTAAAAACGTTATTCATTCTATTTTCCTCGGTCATTAAATTATATTTTAATTTTCATATTATGAAGCGCCTGATTCAGTAAAAATTCGACGCTTTACTACTCTAGTCATGCGCTCTGATCATATGGAACTTAATCCGTCGGATCCAGTGCACGACAATCTTCTGTGGACCAACCTATCTTTACCGTGCCACCTTTGGCAACTTGAGGATGAGCCGTAGAATTCGGAATTTTGACAATAAAGTCGTCACGCCCGCAAACCTGCATGCGGGTGCGAATGTGGTCGCCCAGATAAATCAGTTCCAGTGCCTTTGCCTCGAAGTTATTCTCGTACTTGCCGGGTTCAGGGTTGACTTCGACTCGTTCGGGACGCAACGACATCGTTGTGCGTTGGCCTTCACCGGCAATGTTGACCTGTTTGGCGATAATTTCAGATCCGTCGTCGGCCTTAACCTGGCAGGTTTCACCATTGGCGCTGGTGACGGTTCCCAGCAAACGGTTATTATCGCCGATAAAATCTGCGACGAAAGCATTGGAGGGTTTTTCGTATAGTTCATCCGGAGGCGCCAGCTGTTGCACGACTCCATCGTCAAATACCGCGACGCGATTTGACATGGTCAAGGCTTCACTTTGATCATGTGTCACGTACAAAACCGTTACCTGCAGAGTTTCGTGTATGTGCTTGATCTCGTATTGCATCTGTTCACGCAGGTTTTTATCCAGCGCACCCAGCGGCTCATCCATCAGTACCACGTCCGGGTCAAAGACCAGGGCACGCGCAACGGCGACCCGTTGTGCCTGGCCACCGGATAGCTGCCCTGGACGACGGTTGGCGAATTCACCAAGCTGCACCATGTCGAGCGCTTTGGTAACCTTTGTCTCACGCTCTGATTTACCCATGCCGCGCACTTCCAGTGGGAAAGCAAGATTTTCACCCACCGTCATGTGCGGGAAAAGCGCGTAGTTCTGAAACACCATGCCGATGCCGCGTTTATGTGGCGGTGTTCGATTGATAGGGTTGCCGGAAAGATAAATCTCGCCACTGGTGGCTGGCTCGAAACCTGCGAGCATCATTAAACAGGTCGTTTTTCCCGAGCCCGAGGGGCCGAGCATGGTTAAGAATTCTCCTCGTTCCATATCCAGATTGAAGTCCTTGACGACGAGAGACTCGCCATCATAACTTTTTTGGACATTTTCGAAGCGAACCAGAACGTCGGTCGCAGATGGCATAGTATTTTTTTATGTTTTATGTTTAGAGCGAGAAACCGTAGCGCATCTAAATTTTTAAGTCAATTCCAAACTTGGGAGCAGCTGTTAGTCCCGGGTCGGCATTTTTTTACGCTGCGCGGATATCGCCGGGGTTAG
>Ga0316187_10001096_pt1 | contig 22861 bp, 15 predicted proteins | sample CroRivburrow1_MG_FD_204927 | JGI IMG/M metagenome (GOLD analysis project Ga0316187, IMG submission 204927) | Coastal sediment microbial communities from Maine, United States - Cross River worm burrow 1 | ecosystem: Environmental > Aquatic > Marine > Coastal > Sediment | place: USA: Maine...
GACGAATGGCCATTATTACGCTGGATGATGGTGGTGCGCAGGTTGAGTTAACGGCGTTCAATGAATTGTTTGAAGCTAACCGCCCGTGGATACGTGAGGACGAATTGCTGGTGGTCCGGGGTAAAGCCAGCCTTGATAACTATTCAGGTGGTGTGCGTGTGAGCGGGGAAGAGTTATACGATTTTGCTTCAGCCCGTTCAAATTTTGCACAACAGTTGGCGATACGCTGCAATGGCAATGCAAATGTCACGCAGCTAAAAAAAATATTTACACCATATCGCGAGGGGAAATGTCCGGTGCTCATCCATTATCGTAACCAGGACGCGATGTGCAAGCTGCGCCTAGGTGAAGCATGGCAAGTAACTTTACATGACGATTTGTTGTGCGATCTGCGTAATTTGTTGCAAGAAGAAAATGTTCGGATAGTTTACGATTTGACTGGTCACACCTAAGTAAATCCAGCGTACAACATCGTCGCTGCCAACCTAAAAGTTACAGAGAGATTAGCTAAGTATCGCTGCGATGTTCCATTTGGTGCAGGCAATCCAACGCGGCAAGCTTGTAGCATTCTGCCAGCGTTGGGTAGTTGAATACGTTGCTGACTAAATCACGTACAGTGCCATTCAGGTTCATTATCAGTTGTCCGATATGGATCAATTCACTGGCTTGCTCGCCGACAATATGTACGCCCAGTAGTTTTTCATTGTCAGCATTAACCACCAATTTTAGCAAGCCATGCCCATCACCGATGATCTGCCCGCGAGCACTGTCCTTGAAGAATGTACGACCAACCACGTAAGAAAGATTTTCCTGTTGCACTTCTGATTCGGTTTTGCCGACATAAGAGATTTCTGGAATGGTGTAGACAGCCATGGGCAGGTTTTCCGCTGTGACATGTTTCTTGCCGAAGGCATATAACACGGCTGCGCGACCCTGTTCCATACCGGTTGAGGCAAGCGCGGGTCGGCCAATCAAGTCACCTACTGCAAAAATATGTGGCACGCTGGTTTGAAAATCCTGATTGACAGCTATCCAGCCATCTTGTGCAGATATGCCAGCGTGTTCGACATGTAGCCCAGAACTGTTTGGCTCGCGACCTTGGGCAAACAGCAACACGTCGGTACGAATCTCTTTCCCACTTTCCAGCACAGTGAGGGTGGTGGATTTCTCTCGACGAATCTCTGCGACACGTTCTTGCATATGGAAGGTGACACCCATGCCAAGGAAGCTGTCAGTCAACACATTGACTACATCTTCACTCAGATAGGTCAGCAGCTGTGCATGACTATCAACAACACTGACTTGTACTCCGAGTGCAGCAAAGATGGAGACGAATTCGCAACCGATCACACCCCCGCCGACAACCAACAGGCTGTCGGGTAGATGACGCAGATTCAGGATGGAGGTCGAGTCCAACACTGTTTTTTTGTCGAATGGGATGTTGGGTGGGCGACGTGGGCGGGAGCCTGTTGCCAGCACGATGACCTCAGCCGTAATCTTGCGTGTGTTGCTGCCAGCGTCCGAAACACGAATGGTGTGACCATCGACAAATGACGCTTCACCGGGAATCAAAGCAACGCCATGTCGCAGCAATCGTTGCAGTATGACTGACTCTTGTTGAGCAATTACACCTTCCTTGCGTCGTACTGCATCTGCCAATAGACCATGACGAGCGCGACTATCCGGCGCTAGTGCCTGACGCATTCCTCCAGAGCGAGAAAGCAGGTAAGCCACTTCGCGCATTGCCTTGCTGGGGATGGTCCCGGTTTGTAATCCAGCTCCACCGATCTTGGGTTTACGTTCGATTATTGCGGCACGTTTACCCATGCGTGCCGCCTGCCAAGCCGCATGTTGTCCGGCGGGGCCGGAGCCGACAATGAGAACATCGTAATCCATAGTGAGCCTCACAAATTCATTATTTGGTCGAATCGCATTGTCGCGTGCTCACTCATTCCTCACCTATCTGTTCGATATGTCTCGTCACACGTTGCGCGGCTCCTTGCGCTTCATTACAAAATAAGTGATTTTTGAGGCCCACTAATACGCAAAAGAACAGCTATTTGATTCTCATGCCGGGCTGCGCGCCGTCATCCGGAGACAGGATGAACAAGCCCGGTTCGCTGCCAGAGGCGGCCAAAACCATACCTTCCGAGAGGCCGAACTTCATTTTGCGAGGAGCAAGATTTGCGACCATTACCGTCATGCGTCCTTTGAGCTTTTCGGGATCGTAAGCGGATTTGATACCGGCAAAAACAGTACGATGCTCAGTCTCCCCGATATTTAGGGTAAGTTTCAATAACTTGTTTGCACCTTCTACGTGTTCGGCATTAACAATATGCGCCACGCGCAAATCGATTTTGCTGAAGTCATCTATGTTGATGGTCTCGGCGATAGGTGCGATGGTGTGTTGCTGAGCCTCGGCATGTCGGGTTGGAGAATGCTGTTCTGTCATGGATTTCAGGCTTTCTTTGTTGTCAGCGACCATAGCTTCGATCAGCTTGGGGTCGAGGCGGGTGGCAAGGTGTTTGTAATCGTTTATCTTGTGACCTTCGGGTAAAGCCGTTGCAGCATCTTTCCATGTCAGGCCAGTAGGTATGTTCAGAAATTCTTCAACTTCTTCGGCCAATTTAGGCAGGACGGGTTTTAGATATAACGTCAGTAAGCGAAACTGGTTAAGGGCAATGCTGCAGACTAACTGCAATTCCTTTTCTTTCGAGGGATCCTTTGCGATATTCCAAGGTTTTGCATCATTAACGAACTGATTGGCCGAGTCTGCCAAAGCCATGATTTCGCGTAATGCGCGAGCATAGTCACGTTGTTCGTAGCAGTGTGCGATTTCAGCTGCTTTTGCAGACATCTCTCCCAAAGGATTTTCTGGGTTAAGGCCAAACATGGATGAGCCAAAGTCAAACTCCTTGGCTGAGATAGTGAGCTGGCCACCAAAACGTTTCGTAATGAAACCCGCGCATCGACTGGCAATATTGATATATTTTCCAATCAGGTCGCTGTTAACCTTTGCCACGAAGTCCTCAAGGTTGAGGTCAATATCTTCCATCGTTCCATTTAACTTGGCAGCATAGTAGTAACGCAGGTATTCGGTGTTTTTGACGTGGTCTACGTAACTCTTAGCGGTGATGAAGGTGCCGCGGGATTTGCTCATTTTCTCGCCGTTCACGGTGAGAAAGCCGTGTGCGAACAATTTTGTCGGTGTGCGGAAGCCAGCGTGTTGCAGTTCGGCAGGCCAGAATAGCGCATGGAAATACAGGATGTCTTTGCCGATGAAGTGATATAGCTCGGTGTCTGAACCGGGCTTCCAATAATCATCAAAATCGATACCTTTTTTCTCGCACAATTGCTTGAAGCTACCCATGTATCCGACTGGTGCATCCAGCCACACATAGAAATATTTTCCCGGCGCATCGGGAATTTCAAAGCCGAAATAGGGTGCATCACGCGAAATATCCCAGTCAGTAAGCTTGTTTTCACCCTCAGTGCCCAGCCACTCCTGCATTTTGTTTGCCGCTTCTGGCTGTAGTGTCCCGCTGCGTGTCCATTCACGCAGGAATTGCTGGCAGGTTTCGGCAGAAAGTTTGAAAAAGTAATGGTCGGAATTACGCAGCTCCGGTTTTGCGCCGGACACGGCAGAGTAGGCCTCTATCAAGTCAGTCGGTGTGTAGGCTGCACCGCACACTTCGCAGTTATCGCCGTATTGATCTTTGGCGTGACATTTCGGGCATTCTCCTTTGATGAAGCGATCCGGCAGAAACATCTCTTTCACTGGGTCATAGTACTGTTCGATGGAGCGTACTTCGATCAATCCCTTTTCGCGAAGAGCAAGGTAAATCGTCTCGGAGCATTCCCGGTTTTCTTCGCTATTGGTCGAGCCAAAATTATCGAATACCACATGGAAGGCGTTGAAATCATCAAAGTGCTCCTGCCAAACACGTGCAATAAGTTGTTCCGGTGTAATGCCTTCGCTTTGCGCACGCAGCATGATGGGTGTGCCGTGAGTGTCGTCGGCACAGACGTAGTAGCAGGTGTTGCCGCGCATCTTCTGAAAACGCACCCAGATGTCGGTCTGGATGTATTCCACCAGATGGCCGAGATGGATGCTGCCGTTGGCGTAGGGCAGAGCTGAGGTGACAAGTATCTTGCGCGACATAGTGCTGGGTTCCTTTGATGAGGCGCGATTGTAGCAAAACCCACGCAGTGACGAGGAATTAGGTAAAATCGCGCCACAACGAATAGTCCATTAACCCGGGAATAACTAATGAGTATTAAGTCTGACAAATGGATACGCCGTATGGCGGAGCAAAAAAACATGATTGAGCCATTCGAGCCAAATCAGGTGAAGGAAGTGGATGGCAAGCGTATCGTGTCCTACGGTACATCAAGTTATGGCTACGATATACGGTGCTCTAACGAATTCAAATTGTTTACCAATATAAACAGTACTATCGTTGATCCAAAGAATTTCGATCCGAATTCCTTTGTCGAAGTTAATTCAGATTTTTGTATTATTCCGCCTAACTCGTTTGCGTTGGCCCGCACAGTTGAATATTTTCGTATTCCGCGCAGTGTATTGACAGTGTGTTTAGGAAAATCTACTTATGCGCGCTGTGGCATTATCGTAAACGTTACGCCGTTCGAGCCGGAATGGGAGGGCTATGTGACGCTGGAGTTTTCCAATACCACTCCGTTGCCAGCCAAAATTTATGCTAATGAAGGTGTTGCACAGGTGCTGTTCTTTGAAAGTGACGAGGAGTGTGAGACATCTTACAAAGATCGTGGCGGTAAATATCAGGGGCAGGTCGGTGTCACTCCGCCCAAGATGTAATACGTTCCTAACGTATCATTCATACTTTGGAGTAGACCATGAAATTCCGTTTTCCTATTGTCATCATTGATGAGGATTTTCGCTCTGAAAATGCCAGCGGCCTGGGCATACGTGCGCTGGCGGATGCGATGGAAAAAGAAGGCATGGAAGTGCTGGGTGTTACCAGCTATGGTGATCTTACATCGTTCGCCCAGCAGCAAAGTCGTGCATCAGCTTTTTTACTGTCTATAGACGATGAAGAATTCGGCGGGGGTAGTGACGAGGAAACTGAAGTTGCATTAAAGAGTTTACGCGCCTTTGTTGAAGAAATTCGCTTCAAAAATGCCGATATCCCGATTTACCTGTATGGCGAGACACGTACCTCGCGGCATATCCCAAACAGCATTCTTCGTGAGTTGCACGGCTTTATCCACATGCATGAGGATACCCCGGAATTTGTGGCGCGCCACATCATCCGCGAAGCCAAGTCGTATTTGGATTCATTGGCGCCGCCGTTCTTTCGTGCCTTATTGAATTACGCGAAGGATGGGTCCTATTCCTGGCATTGTCCGGGCCATTCTGGTGGTGTGGCATTTTTGAAATCTCCTGTCGGGCAGATGTTCCATCAGTTTTTTGGTGAGAATATGTTGCGTGCAGATGTATGCAATGCAGTGGATGAACTTGGACAGCTACTGGATCACACCGGCCCGGTGGCAGCATCGGAACGTAATGCTGCGCGTATCTTCAATGCAGATCATTTATTTTTTGTTACCAATGGTACTTCTACATCCAATAAGATTGTCTGGCACTCCACAGTTGCACCTGATGACATCGTGGTGGTGGATCGTAACTGTCATAAATCCATCTTGCACGCGATCATGATGACGGGGGCAGTGCCGGTATTTCTTACCCCGACGCGCAATCATTTCGGCATCATCGGCCCAATACCGAAATCCGAGTTTGAGCCGCAAAGCATCCAACGCAAGATCGACGCAAATCCGTTCATTAAGGATAAGACCAAAAAGCCGCGTATTCTGACTATTACCCAGAGCACCTATGACGGTATTGTCTATAACGTGGAGATGTTGAAAGAGATGTTGGATGGGCATATAGATACTTTGCACTTTGATGAGGCGTGGCTACCGCATGCAGCTTTTCATGAGTTCTACAAGGATATGCACGCTATTGGTAAAGATCGCCCACTCGCCAAAGAATCGATGATTTTTGCTACGCAGTCAACGCATAAACTGCTTGCTGGATTGTCGCAGGCATCTCAGATATTGGTGCGCGAATCCCAGACACGCAAGCTCAACTCACATGTTTTCAATGAAGCCTATTTGATGCATACCTCAACTAGTCCGCAGTACGCCATTATTGCTTCATGTGATGTAGCAGCGGCAATGATGGAACCGCCAGGCGGCACCGCGCTGGTGGAGGAATCGATTGCGGAGGCACTGGACTTTCGTCGTGCCATGCGCAAAGTCGACGAAGAGTATGGCGATGACTGGTGGTTCAAAGTGTGGGGACCAGACAACCTTGCTGAAGAAGATATCGGGTCGCGAGAAGACTGGGTTCTGAAGCCTTCGGACAAATGGCATGACTTTGGCGACCTCTCCGAAGGTTTCAATATGCTTGATCCCATCAAGGCGACCATCATCACGCCGGGTTTGGATGTGGATGGCGATTTTGCAGAAACCGGTATCCCTGCATCAATAGTGACCAAGTATATGGCTGAACATGGTGTGATAGTAGAAAAATGCGGACTCTATTCGTTCTTCATCATGTTCACCATTGGTATCACCAAAGGACGTTGGAATACCCTGCTTAGCGCACTGCAACAGTTTAAGGATGACTATGACCGCAATCAGCCTATCTGGCGTATTCTGCCGGAGTTTGCAGCGGCATACCCCAAGTATGAGAAAGTTGGTTTGCACGATTTGTGTCAGCAGATACACGATGCGTACAAATCACATAATGTTGCACGCATGACCACAGAAATGTATCTGTCCGACATGCAGCCAGCAATGAAGCCATCTGATGCCTTCGCTAGAATGGCACACGACGAAATTGACCGTGTCGAGATCGATCAGCTTGAGGGACGTATAACCGCAGTGCTGCTGACACCCTATCCACCCGGTATTCCTCTACTGATTCCCGGTGAAAAATTCAATAAAACCATTGTGGACTATCTGAAATTCGCGCGCGATTTTAACCAGAAATTACCCGGGTTTGAGACAGATATACACGGCCTTGTTGCTGAGAAAATTGATGGAGATACACACTATTTTGTGGACTGTGTGCGCTAACCAGTCACAGCACAGAAATTACGTGCCGTAACGGGTTTCGACCATAATACCGATCTCTTTGAGGAATGGCGTGGGCAATATTCCACCAGCGCAGACGATAACGCCATCGTTAGGCAACTCAATCTCGCCATCACCTTGATTGAGTATCACAGTAGCCAGCTTGATTTCCTTGACAGTTGATTCGAGCAAGATGGAAAGCTGGCCGGAATTTCCTGCTTCTTCGGCAAGCTTGCGATTCTTCTGCTTTACCCGGCTGAAAGCTTTGCTTCGATAGCTAAGTGTGACCGTAGTGCCCGGCTCCTCGGAAATCGATACGGCTGCTTCCAGTGCTGCATCGCCGCCACCAACTACCAGCACATGTTTGCCACGATATTGTTGCGAATCTATCAGGCGATACACCACTTTTTCCAGCTCTTCACCAGGAACGCCTAATTTACGCGGTGTACCACGCCGTCCGATGCAAAGCACTATGCTATTCGTGTGATAGCTGTTGCCGCGATTGGTCGTGACAGTAAACGTGTTTCCCTGACGCTCTACCTTTTCCATTCGTTCGCTAAAATTGATCTTGATGTCGGCTTGGGTGATCACTTTCTCCCAGAGCGCCATCAAAGCCTCCTTATTTGTTTCCCTGATTTTTATTTTGCCGATAATGGGCAGATTCATCGGCGCAGTCATGACGATTTTCCCCCTGGGGTAATGTAGCGTGGTGCCGCCAAACGAATCTTCCTGTTCAAGTGTCACACTGCGCAGGCCAAGATGCTTGGCGGAAAGCGTGGCGGAAATGCCTGCGGGGCCGGCGCCGATAATGACCACGTCATATGGCGTTTTGGCACGCCCACGTTTTTTTACCGAATCTATTGCCTGCTTGCCTTGCTCGACTGCTTTTCTGATCAAGCCCATGCCGCCGAGCTCACCGGCGATGAATATGCCGGGAATATTGGGGGACTCGAAATTGGGCTCAAGTAACGGGATATCCACCCCGCGTTTTTCGGTGCCGAATACCAGTTTGATCGCTCCAACCGGGCAGGAATTCGCGCATGCACCGTGACCTATACAGCTTGCGGGGGTGATCAGCACGCCTTTCCCATGAATGATGCCTATGGCTTTTTCTGGGCAGGCATTGCGGCAACCGCTTGAGCCGATACATATATTGGGGTCTATTACAGGGTGTAGCGTAGCGGGTTCTGTCAGTCCAGATGCGATTGTTTCACGCAGTATCGCCTTGTGTGCCTTTTGTCGGCGGCTATGCCTGCGCAGGTAGAAGAACATCACCACTACCAATGGCATGACGTAAAACGTGTAAATGATCATATCATCGCTCATGCAAGCACCTTGTCATTCAAATCTGAATTGCAAATTATTGCACAATTTTTAATCATATCCGCTAATTTAAAAAATGAACGAATTTGGTAATCGCGGCACAAATAGCGTGCATGATTGCATCAAGCAAGAGGAGTTGATGAAAAAGGAAAGACGCACGTTCTGTGCAGCTAATCTGCCTATAAGATTGCAGGTTCAAGTTATGAGTAATGCTGACATCTTGTCAGCGGGCTTATTTCTTTTTTGAAACAGTGGCTGAGCGTAACAACATTGTTTTCTTTGTAAAAAATATGGCATGGTATTATTGTTCGAATAAATGATTTTATGAGTTTGTAGAAGGCAGTTTTATTAGGTATTTAATAGCTTATGACTTCAGAGTTTTCCAGTGAAAAAAGTGCAGCTGCGGCAAATAGCGGTGGCGTGCATAATCCCGAACGACGTACAGCAAACCACCCCATAGAAGTCGCGGCTTTTGGCGGTTCGCGTGAGAGCGATAAGCAAGGCGGCAAAGTGCATGGTGTTGGCGTTGGCCGATCAGTGGGATGGTTCGCAGCTATCGCAGCAGTTTTAATCGGGTGGCTTGTATGGCGCGGCGGAATTATTGAGCCTAGCGAAGGTATTGGTTATTACTTTGGCTACGTCGGTGGCGTGATGATGTTGCTGATGCTGCTTTATCCGATACGTAAGCATGTTTCATGGGCGCGCGGTTGGGGCCCTTTACGATACTGGTTCATGTTGCATATGTTATTTGGCATCTGCGGGCCGACATTGGTCTTGTATCATTCTACTTTTCATGTGAAATCATGGAATGCTGGCGTGGCATTTTATTCAATGTTGTTAGTGGCTTTAAGCGGTATCGTCGGACGTTTTATTTATAAAAAAATCCACCTCAGTCTTTACGGGCGGAAGACAAGTCTGGATGATATGCAAAAGGCCGTGGATTTGAATCAAAGGAGTACGGACAGAGTGAGTGCGCTATTGATCTCAGCTACCGGAGTGGACGAAGATCTGAAGAAATTTCGTGAGCTGGCTTTCGAGCAGGATCTTGGACTGGCTACTCGTGTTTGGCGTTTCATGACTTTTGATTGGCGCAGATGGCGGCTGACAAGACGTAGCAGCAAAAAACTAAAGCTTGCAGCTATTCATCTGGCTGAATCCGAAAATTGGGATAAACAGACGCTGAACCAACATTTTCAGGATGCTTTGATGTATGAGAAAAGATACATGGCTACGGTACAACGGGCTGCTCAATTTTTGGCTTATGAACGTTTGTTCCGCCTGTGGCATATTTTGCATACGCCTTTTGTCTGGTTGCTGGGTCTCAGTGGCATAGCACATGTCGTTGCCGTCAACATGTATTGAGAGTGATCAGATGTTACTGCGTCTTGTTATCCTGATTTTATCCCTGTCTTGTTCCACCACCGCCTGGGCTGCTGCGGAGACCCTGTTGATGCCCGGCGAAGTGATATCGGGACATAAAAAAATCGAAGAAGACTGCAAGGAGTGCCACGTCCGGTTCGACAAGGAAGCGCAAAACGGCTTGTGCAAGGATTGCCACAAGGAAGTGAAGGCAGATGTCCTGGACAAAAAAGGTTTCCACGGCAGACTCAAAGAATTCGAGTTTTGCAATGAGTGTCATACCGATCATAAGGGGCGTGATGCGAAAATTGTGATCATGGATGTCAATAAGTTCGACCATGACAAAACCGATTACCCGCTGAAAGATACACACGCCGATAAAGGTAAGGTCAAGTGTAAGGACTGCCACGAGCCCAAGAAAAAATACAGTGAAGCGCCTTCAGATTGCAATGCCTGTCATAAAAAGGATGATAAGCACAAAGGTGAGCTGGGCGAAGATTGCAAAGCCTGCCATAAGGAAACCAAATGGAAAGAAGCAAAATTCGATCACAACAAGACCAAGTACAAGTTGTTGGGCAAGCATGTGGACGTCAAATGCAAGGAATGCCATGCAGGACACCCTTCAAAATACAAGGAACCATCGCAGACATGTTATGCCTGTCATAAAAAGGATGATGAGCATAAGGGCAAGTATGGCAAGAAGTGCGAGACCTGCCATGTAGAACGCGACTGGGAAGAGATCGTATTCGACCACGACAAGGAAACCAAGTACAAGTTAATAGGCAGGCATATCCCGGTTAAGTGTTCCGAATGTCATAAAAAGCCGCTGTATCAGAAGAATATAACACCGACAAAATGCAACGAATGTCATAAAAAGGATGACGTGCATAAAGGCGGTTTGGGCGTGAAATGTGAGTCTTGCCATACAGAGCGTAAGAAGTGGCCGGTTGCCAAGTTCGATCATGACAAGGATACCGAATACCCTTTGGAAGGTAAGCACATCACGACCAAATGTAAGTCTTGCCATACCCCCGAACTTAAAAAGCCGGGAACCAAGGAAAAAATTGCACTTAAATGCATTGGTTGTCATAAGGTAGACGATACGCACAAAGGTGACTACGGTAAAAAATGCGAATCCTGTCATAAGGAAAAAGATTGGCAATCGCTCATTTTCGATCATGACAAGGACACTAAATACAAACTTAAATTCAAGCACATTGAAGTGAAATGTGGCGCCTGTCACAAGGGCAAGGTTTACGAAGAAAACTTGGCAATGGATTGCTACTCATGCCACAAAAAAGACGATGACAAGTCTCATAAGCTCAAGCTCGGCAAGAAATGCGAATCCTGCCATAACGAAAAAGACTGGAAGAAATCCTCTTTCGATCATGCTCGCTCGAGCTTCCCGTTACTGGGCTTGCATATGCAAGTGAAGTGCAAGGAGTGTCACAAGACACTGCTATATAAAGATTCGCCATCAGACTGCTACCCTTGCCACAAAAAGGATGACGAGGATGTGCACAAGCTCCGGCTTGGTAAGAAGTGTGAGTCATGTCACAACGCGCGTTCATGGATATCATGGGACTTCAATCACGATAAGCGCACCAAATTCAAACTGGATGGTGGTCACAAAAAGCCAAGTTGCTACGCTTGCCATAAAAAGGCGATGGATAAGAAAGTAATCACTGAGGTTACCTGCATGGGTTGCCATTTTGAGGACGACGTGCATCAGGGAGAATTCGGGCGATCATGTGAGCGTTGTCATGTAACCAAGGACTGGAAAACGCTGCTTATGGAAGCTAGACAGAAAGCTCGCTAATTCCCAGCTAATTTAGTCAACCATTCGTCTGTAAAAACGACCTTTCGTCAAACAGCGATGACTAAGCAAACAGACTTTTAGTAACATCGGCCTTATTGATAATAGTCGTCAATTTGGGGAAGTATTCCCCATTTGGACTAGACTGGCGGGAAATGAGCCGTTAGCTTAGATAAACAGTACGTTATATTCCTATTTGGGGGTAGCATAATGAAACGATATATTCAGAAATTTGAGGCCAAGCAGACATCAGAAGTCAGGCAGCTTGCCAGAGTTTCCAATTTACCCCAGTTTATGGCGCTAATGCTGATATTGTCTTTGTTGGTGGCATTCAATATTGCTTGGGCGGCAACGCCAGCGAAAATAAGTCCGGCTGATGCTGCAGCTGTGCTGGCTGATGAAAAATTCGATCACGTCAAAACAGGTTTCAACCTTACTGGCGCCCATGCGACAGCGCGTTGCGTAACCTGTCATATCAACAATGTATTAAAAGGCACCCCCAGAGAGTGCGCGTCTTGCCATATTGCTGGCAACCGTATGAATGCGACAGCCAAACCAAACAGCAATCATCTTATTACCAACGAGCCATGTGGCACTTGTCACAAAACCTCATTGTGGTCGCCGGCTTTTTTTAGCCATGTAGGCATCGCACCGGGAACTTGCAAAACCTGTCATAACGGGTCGCAGGCATCCGGGTTGCCACGTGGGCACACGTCTACCAACAGCTCATGCGATAGTTGCCACAAAACCACGGATTGGCTGCAGGCTGCATTCAGTCACAAGGGGATTATCAACGGATGCAGCACTTGTCACGGACAAACATTTCAAGGTGCAACCCCAACTGACAAGCCAAGTAATCACATGGTTACCAGTGCAGATTGCTCGGAGTGCCATATCACCACCAGTTTTGTAACTTTGAAGGCTGGTGCAAATATCCCGCTGCCAGCAGGGCACTTCCCCACGACACAGCAATGCGGATTGTGTCATAACGGAGCGAGCTTTGTGCCGGGCATAATGAATCACCTCGGCATCACTGCAAATTGCGAAACTTGTCATAACGGTCAGATATTTTTGGGTTTAGCCCAGCCGCCTAAGAGAAAGGTAGATGCACCATCGACGCATATGACGACGAGCTTGCCATGCGCTACCTGCCATACTTCCACTTCCACTTTCACGATTTCTGCGGGTGCGGTGCTGCCCATGCCGGCAGGTCACATGCCCTCGCAACAACCTTGCTCCATTTGCCATGCCTCATATGGACCGGGTTCGGGTGTAATGAGTCATACAGGAATTGCAGTAGGTTGCGCAAGTTGTCATGGCGGACAGAATTTTTCGCTGGGTGGTGTCTCGCCGACAACCAAATCTGGCTCCCACATTCCGACCAGCAATGCCTGTGAAGTCTGCCATTCGTCCACCAGGACGAATACTGGTGATTTTGCCAACAACTGGACGAGGCCCATGCCGCATACCGGCATTACCGGCAATTGCGCGAGTTGCCATGATGACGGATTGAGCTTTGGTAATGCCACACCCGGGCAAAAGCAGGATGTGGTGGGAGGACATATGCCAACGACCGCAGATTGTTCTGTATGTCATACTTCGACAATAACTTTTCAGGGCGCAACGGGCGGAGTATTGCCGGCTAATCATATCCCGTCGACCCAGCCTTGTTCCCTTTGCCACACAAGCGGATTTGGTTCTGGATCGGGCTTGCCCATGGATCACTTGGGCATAGTCAGCAATTGTTCACTCTGTCATAGCGATGGCATGAGTTTTCTCGGGACAACGCCCAAACGTAAACAGGATGCATCTGCAACGCACTTGACGACATCTGAGGATTGTTCCAGTTGCCATACTTCTACGATCACATTTTTCGGGGCAAGCACGAATTCCAAGCCGGCAAACCATCTTCCAACCAACCTGGCATGTAACCAGTGTCATGCTGCGGGTTATGGGCCGGGCGATGCTATCATGTTGCACACTGGTATCGTGAATAACTGCTCGCAATGTCACAATGGGCAGACCTTTGCCGTAGGCATGACACCGGTGAACAAGTCAAATTTCCCGCCTCATGTGCAAACCCCTCTGGATTGCTCGAGCTGCCATTACCCAAGCCCGAATAATTTCTCTTCATTTGCGGGTGCGACAGGTGGCGCGATGCCGATAAACCACATTCCGACTTCGCAGTCATGCACGCTTTGTCATACAGGAACGCCGGGGGTGACACCTGCCAATATGAACCATGCCGGTATCTTGAACGGATGTATCACCTGCCATAACGGCCAGACATTTGCCGGGGTGGCACCAGAGCATAAAGCGTCCAACCACGTACCGACAAACAGGGCATGCGAGACCTGCCATTCCTCAACTGTATTCAGCTCGTTTGCGGGCACATCGATGAACCATGTAGGCATAGTTAACGGGTGTGCCGGTTGCCATTCCGGTTCGGCCTTTCAGGGCACAACACCCTTGGCAAAACCATCCAACCATGTACCGACAAACCGGGTGACGAATGGAAATGCATGCGAGACCTGTCACTCGGCCAGCAACTTCAATACGTTTAGTGGCGCGCCGATGAGACATACGGGCATAGCCAATAATTGTGTGGAATGCCATGGCAAGGCTGGTGCGCCGAAACCATATATAGGTCCGCCGAGGTATGAACCCAACAACCACATCCCCTACACTGCAAATTTGCTTGGTGGTGGATCTATGGGATGCGAATTCTGCCACAAGAGCACCTCCTCCTTTACGCTGGGCGTTTCGTCAACTGCAATGCACAACGGCAGTCAGGGTAATCCAGGCTCTGGTTATTGTGCAGGTTGTCACCTATCCGGAACAAATTGGCTTGGGGTAAGAGGTAGAAAATCGTTGAATCATGAAGCGGGAGGGACTCAGATTGACTGTTCCAAGTCCGGTTGCCATAGACCGCGGGGAAATGAAGGGTCGACCTATAATAGTTGGTAGTGATGTATCTTTTGAAGCGGAAAATCGCTCAGGATTGGATGATTACTCAATCATTGAGTATATTAATGAAGAGATTTGTTAGTTGATATGTTTAATTATTGCGTGAAGTGAGAAAAGATAGTGCGGTGCAATCAATAACCCGTTAGGGTTTGCACCGCATTTTCGCGTACTCATTTTTTGTTTATGCTGAAAAGTTATGTCAGTTGTTTCGCATTGAAGGAACAAGCTGTGTTGGCTGCAAAATCAGGGAGTCAAAATTGAAGATCAGTCTGGTGTGTAACACCTTTAAAAAAATTCCCCAGGCTTGGGTCAGCTTGGGATTGACTGCGATATTATTTTCTATCGTCACCTCACCTGTTTATGCTCAGGCAATCGATGACATTGAAATCATTGAAGTGGGGAAGACGGCAGAAATAAGGTTACATTTCATTACGCCGATTCGTTATGAGCGCACGCTGTCCATGAAAAATGGCGATATACGTATCTATGTCAAGCTTCGAGATATCAAGCCGGACGACCCCCGGTTGACGAAAGAAGTGCTGGATTCTCCTCCGTCGGATATTGTTTGGCCGTTCACGGTCACTTATCCCGAACTGGATTCTTCGCTCACTGTGAGCTTTCTTGGCAAGCGGCTTAGGTATCGAGTCAGGGCTGGAAATGACGGTCGGAGTATCAGAATTATTACCAATATTGCTAAGCTGGAAAATCAGGCAAAAGCCAAGGCCAATATACCTTTGGTGGTTGCGCCGGCTGTCGCTGTTGCTATGCCGGCTGTTGTTCAGCCAGATACGACTGGCGATAAAATTCTCACTCAAGAAGAAGTCGAGCTTAAAGCAAAAAGTCTGCTTGCTATCGCAACTAATGCCTTGAAAGCCAATCAGCTAGACCAGTCGGTAGAGACGCTCAACAATCTACTGAACTTGCCACCTAACGCAAGTACGCAAGACGCGCAGAGAATGATGGGAGAAGCTCGCGAGAAAAAAGGTGAGCTTTACAAGGCTCGGGCGGAATATGAGTTATACCTGAAGCTTTATCCCAAGGCCAGGGATGCCAGCAAGATCAAGGCGCGCCTGAGAAAATTGCCCAAAAGCAGCGCTACCAAGAGAATGAAAGGTGAGCCAAGCAAGGCTGAGCAAAAAACCACCGAAGAAAAATTACAGCTTACTGGAGGCATCTCCCAGAATTATTTCTGGGGTACGTCGCATACCGATACCTTTGCCATAGATGGTGCAGGTAATATCAGCACTTTTTCAACTGATAACACTGATCAATCACAGTTAATCACTTCCATGGATTTGACGGCACGCAAGCGTACGGAAACACTGGATTCCCGTCTGGTATTGCGCGAGTACAACAGACAGAATTTTCTTGAAGGACAGGCAAATGAGAATCGCTGGAATTCACTTTATATAGAACAGAGCGCCCGTGATCGGACATATATGTACCGTTTGGGCCGTCAGTCTGGTTCGTGGGGTGGTTTGCCGGGTCGTTTTGATGGTTTGTCAGCGGGATATAGTCTGAATAAAACTTGGCGGGTAAATGTCGCTGCGGGGACGCCCGTTGAATATTTTAGCGGCGGATGGGACCCTGGCGATCGCATGACTTTCAGTAGCTTGAACGTTGAGTTGACCCGCCTGCCCAATGAATGGAGCGGTAGTGCATATCTGCTTTATCAAGGACAGGGACAGTTATATCCCAAATCCGATGGAATACATGATCGTGCAGTGATGGGGTTGGAAGCGCATTATTTTGAGCAGCGGCAAAATTACATGACGCAAGTTGAATATGATAAGTTGTTCAAGAAATTCAATATGATTACTTTTCAGGGTAATTGGACGCGAGAGTCCGGCGAAAATTATTATTTGATGCTGGATCATCGCAGATCTCCCCCTTTGGCGTTCAATTTGCAAGGGCAATTTTCACAATCGGTAAAAGAATTGCTTGCTGGTGGCGTTTCTGTCAAAACATTGAGGGATAACGCCATTGCATTAAGCATGATCAGCAATATGGCCGCAGTGGGCGTGTCACGTCAGATGCACCCCAAGTTGCGCTTGTCCTCGGATTTCCGTTTGAGTAATTCCGGCGGTACCGGTTCCTATACGACAACAGATGCCTCCAGTGTTACAACTATTCAGCCAGGCTCACCAGGAAGCGGGAATCAATATTCGCTGTCCGTGCAAGCAATAGGCAATAACTTGATATTTGAGAATGATCTGGGTATCGCAAATGCGACACTTTCAAAATCTGATACCACCAATGGGCAGTCTTTAACTTTTAGCCAGGTGAACACCTTTAACTCACGTTGGCGTATGGATCTGTCATTGATGTTCTATCGACAAACTGATATTGCTGATACAAAACAAACCCAGATCAGGCCCAGCATTACAGTCAATTATCAGATGAACAAGGCGTGGAATTTTGTAGTTGAAGGCGGCTTGGAGCAGTACCGCACCACCAGTGCAAGCTCAAATGACAAAACCCAACGCAAATATTTTTATATGGGCTACCGTTGGAACTTCCGTTAGGCGGGTTTGATACATTTATTAGGATAGGTTGGAATTTCTAAATGGGCAATAAAATGACAGGAAATATTGTGTTGGTATCATCGTCGTATAGGCAAGCTGGCCATGTCTGTCAGACAGCAGGTTATCTTGGGCGGGGAAGGATATTGTCATGAATACTTGCTCGCGCGCAAAGCTTGGCATACTTGCTGTGTTTGTTGCATTGACTGCCTGCGGTGGCAGTGGCGGCAGTACCAATACTGGCAGCAGTGGTGTTTCTTCGGCGATCAATTTCATCGACTGGACGTGGAAAGGCGGGAGCGAATCCATGAGTCAGCCAGGAATCTATGGATCCAAAGGGGTCGCTGGTCCTACATATATTCCGCAGGCTTTGGAAGGCGCAGTTTCATGGACTGACAATAGCGGCAATCTTTGGTTGTTCGGTGGAGGTGGTGTAGAGACGAGCTTTGCAGATTTCAATGATCTGTGGAAATTCGACGGTACCAACTGGGCATGGATGAACGGTTCAAATACGGCAAACCAGCTGAGTGTTTTTGGCGCAGCCGGCGTGGCTGACCCGACCTATTTCCCGAGTGCGCGCCAGTATTCCGCGACCTGGGCAGACAGTGCCGGCAATCTCTGGCTGTTCGGCGGGTACGTACGTACCAATGCTTCTGGTAATACTGCACCATCCAGTGATCTGTGGAAATACAATACCAGTACCAACCAGTGGGCTTGGATGAGCGGCGTCATCGCCACCAGTTCATCTGTTCCGCAGTCGGGCAGTTATGGGGCACTAGGTGTTGCTTCTCCGTCGAATTCTCCCGGTGATCGCTGGAGTTCATCATCATGGGTCGACCCGTTGGGTAACTTCTGGATGTTTGGAGGAAACGGGCGTGACTCGGCAGGCACCTACAGCCTGCTCAATGATCTATGGAAGTTCGATGGCACCAACTGGACCTGGATGAACGGTTCCGATACGGTAGGGCAGTCCGGCACATACGGAACCATTAAGACACCTGATGCGGCAAACGTCCCCGGCGCAAGAATGGCAGCAATTTCCTGGGTGGAAGGCAATAACCTCTGGTTGTTCGGCGGGGTTGGAATCGATGCGTCAGGGAATGCAGGTAATTTGAACGACTTGTGGAAGTTCGATGGTAGCAACTGGACCTGGATGAACGGCGCCACGACAAATGGCAGTTCGGGAAACTACGGCACTGCAGGCAGCGCTGCAGCAAGCAATGTGCCGGGTGCAAGGCGCTACGGGGTTTCATGGAAGGATAGCAGCGGAAACTTCTGGATGTTTGGGGGAAGTGGGTACGATGCGACAGGTAATAATGGCGGGCTCAACGATCTCTGGAAGTATGATCCGGTTGTTGGTCATTGGGCATGGATGAGTGGTACCAATGCTACAGACCAGCCGGGCACCTATGGAACGTTGGGGGTATCAGACCCTGATAACGTGCCGGGCGCACGTGATATAGCAGTAGCTTGGACCAATATCTCCGGCTTGTGGATGTTCGGCGGGCAGGGAGTTGAACCAACGACAGGGTTCGCGGGTTACTACAACGATTTCTGGCACTTCCAGCCGTAAAACAGGAACGCTCTTAGTGGAGTTTAACTGAGCAAGTTTTACGGCAAGGCCTTTTCACCGAGTACGCCTTCCTCTCCGGTTCTGCGGGCAATGATCACGGCGCCGCAGGAATCACTAAACACATTCACCGAAGTGCGGCACATGTCCAGTACGCGATCAACCGCCAGTATCAAACCGATAGCCTCTACCGGTAATCCAACCGCCGCCAGAATGATGGCAATTGCAACCAGGCTGGCGGAAGGGATCGCGGCGACGCCGATAGAGGTGACAAGGGCCATCAGCACAATGGTGAACTGTTGTACAAAGCCGAGTTCAATACCGTAAGCCTGCGCAATAAACATTGCGGCAATACATTCGTACAAAGCTGTGCCGTCCATATTGACCGTTGCGCCGAGAGGTAAAACAAAGCTGCTGGTTCGGTTGGAAACGCCGGCATTTTTTTCCACGCAGTCCATCGTGAGTGGTAGTGTGGCTGCAGATGAGCTGGTCGAAAAAGCAGTGAGCAGGGCAGGTGCCATGGCGCGATAGTGGTTAAGTGGATTGACCCGCCCGATAAAAAACAGCAGCAAAGGTAGTACGACCAGAAAGTGTACTGCCAGCCCCATGATGACGCTGAAGAAGAACCAAGCCAATGGTGCAAAGGCGGAATAGCCGGTGCTGGCCACCACCTTGGCTACCAGCCCGAACACACCTATAGGTGCAAATAACATCACCCAATCGGTGATTTTCATCATCACCTGAAACATGCCCTGCCAGAAGTTATACATTTTTTCCGCGTAGACTTCCTCGATCTTGGTCATGAAGAAGCCAAACAGCAGGCTGAAGAAGATCAACCCCAGCATCTGACCATCTGCGGCAGCGGCAACTACATTCGTTGGAACCATGCGCAGGAATACCCCGACCAGATCTCCCACACCTTTGCCTTCGACCTTGGCAACAACTTCCTCGGTGTTTTCAGATAGGCCAACCAGGTGCTTTGCAGGTTCGCCATCCACCATGCCGGGCTCCACCATATTTACGATTGCAAGCCCCACCGTAATGGCAAACAGGCTGGTAAGCATGTAATACAGCAGGGTCTTCAGGCCAAGCCGACCAAATGCGCCTCCTGATCCTATGCCCGCGATACCAACGATGATAGATGACGCGACCAATGGTACGATCAGCATCTTTAGCGCGTTCAGAAATAAAGTACCGATGAAGTCGAACATCGCATAAAAGCGGATACCCAGAAATTCCGAACTGGTACCCGCCAACGAACCAGCAATAACTGCAAGTAGCAACGCTATGAGGATTTGCCAGTGGAGTTTCAGTTTCATCATGTTTTTCTACTCGCTATAAAATATGCAGGTAATGCAATGACTCGGTGATTATTCTATGCGTCGATACACTACAAAGTGATATTCCAGGGGTTCAGGCGTTTCCTGTTGATGCATCTCTCGTGATACTTCCTGCCATTCGGATTTGTCAAAATCGGGGAATACAGCATCTCCCAGGACATCTTTTTGAATCTCGGTGATATATAGCGTATCTGCCAGTGCAAGGGTCTGAGAATAGATGTCTGCACCACCCACCACAAAAATCTCCGGGTCGCGAGTGCAGCTGGCAATCGCCTCAGGTAAGGAATTAACCACCGTACATCCCAGTAATTTCAGGCTACGGTCTCGTGAAACTACCACTGTGGTGCGTCCCGGCAATGCTTTACCGATTGAGTCGAATGTCTTGCGTCCCATAATCATGTGATGTCCCATGGTGAGCGTCTTGAAGTGTTTGAGGTCTGCAGGGCAGCGCCACGGCAAGGTGTTGTTCACTCCGATAGTGCGATCCTTCGACATTGCTACGATAATAGCCAGTTGGGTCATACGGCAACCGGCGCTCTGATTGCAGGATGTGGATCGTATCCTTCCAATGTGAAGTCCTCAAACTTGAAACTCAGGATATCTTGAACGTCGGGATTGATCTTCATGATCGGGAGCGGGTGAGGTTCGCGCGATAACTGCTCCTGTGTCTGTTTCATGTGGTTGGAATACAGGTGGGCATCGCCAAAAGTGTGGACGAAATCGCCGGGTTTCAGATCGCACACTTGTGCCATCATCATGGTTAGTAGTGCGTAACTGGCAATATTAAACGGCACACCAAGAAAAATGTCGGCACTACGTTGGTAAAGCTGGCAGGAAAGCCTGTCACCTGCAACGTAGAACTGGAAGAAGGCATGGCAAGGTGCTAGTGCCATTTGGTCTAGCTCGCCGACGTTCCATGCTGAAACGATGATGCGGCGAGAATCCGGATTACCCTTCAGTTGATCGACTGCAATCTTGATTTGGTCAACCACATGGCCATCCACAGTCTCCCATGATCGCCATTGTTTGCCGTATACCGGACCCAGGTCACCATTCTCATCCGCCCACTCGTCCCATATTTTGACGCCGTTATCCTTTAGATATTTGATGTTGGTATCACCTTGCAAGAACCATAATAGTTCATGAATGATGGATTTCACATGACATTTTTTAGTGGTTACCAAAGGGAAACCCTGTGCAAGATCGAAACGCATCTGATAGCCGAATACGCTGATTGTGCCGGTTCCTGTACGGTCGGATTTTTTTGTGCCGTGATCAAGCACATGCTGCATTAGATTCAAATAGGCGCGCATAATTCTTGGGATTGAATGCCCGTATAATCTAGGCATTGTTGAATAACTTTTGAGGATGTAATGCTAGCACAACTGACCGTATCTTCTGCTCTTGCAAAGACGCTACGTGCAGAGCACTTACTTGTACTGCTACCCAAGGGTAAAACCCTATCGCGCGATGTGCCGCAACGTGAATTACTGGCTGCTGTGCTTAAGCGACGCAGCATCAAGCTCGAAGAGCTAGGCGACACACCTGTGACCGCGAATGCGCCAGATGGAAGTTTGATTGTTTGGGCGATGATTGACTTCAGTAAAACCAATTTTGCGGTGCAAACACAGGCGCGCAAGGCTATGCAGATGTTACTGGAGGAGCATCCGGTTAGCGTCACCGTTGTGGTTCAAGGGAATGATGCACAAAGACAGCAGGCAGCCGAAGCGGCGGTATATGCAGCTTGGGTGAACGGTGCTCAGCTGCCAACGCACAAGAAGCAAGTGAACAAAAACAAGATTCAACATAAACTCCTGCAAAAAATTGTGCTTTATGGTTTTGCAGAAAATAAAAGTTTTGCTGCGCTTAAGGCGCAGGCTGAAGGCAATCTGCTGTGCCGTACACTGACTATGCTGCCGCCCAACGAGCTTACGCCGACTTTGTATCGCAAGCGCGTCAAAGAATTGGCCAGGCAGCGAGGTTGGCAGTTCAAGGAATTTGACCTGAAAGCGTTGCGCAAGATGGGTGCGGGCGCATTTGTCGCAGTGGCGCAAGGTAGTTATGACGAAGACGCTGCCATTGTGTGTCTTTCATACAAGCATCCAAAAGCCAAACAGACTGTGGCCTTGGTCGGCAAGGGAATCTGTTTTGACACGGGAGGTCACAACCTCAAGCCTGCACGTTATATGCACGGTATGCATGAGGATATGAATGGTTCGGCAGTTGCGTTGGGAATTTTTTCCGCTGCCACACAGCAAAAATTACCAGTCAATATCTACTGCTGGTTAGCCATTGCACAAAATCATATTGGTCCGCTGGCATACAAACAGAATGACATCGTTAAGGCATTGAATGGGACGACCATAGAGATCATGCATACCGATGCCGAAGGCCGCATGGTGTTGGCTGATACGCTTACGCTTGCTTCACGCGAAAAGCCTGATCTGTTGATTGATTTTGCCACGCTCACTGGTAGCATGGCAGTGGCACTAGGTGCACGCTATAGTGGCGTGCTGGGCAATCGGGAAGAATTGCTGCAACAGGCCGTGCAGGCAGGACAGCAAAGTGGCGATAGGATATGCGTTTTTCCGATGGATGACGATTACGAGCCTGCACTGGATTCCAAAGTCGCCGATATTAAGCAATGTACACTTGATGGCGATGCTGACCATATTCTCGCGGCACGCTTTCTGAAACACTTTGTCGAACACGACACACCGTGGTTGCATGTGGACTTGAGTGCCAGCCGTTGCGAGGGCGGGCTGGGTAGTGTGGCTGGTGACGTTACAGGGTTTGGTGTTGCTTGGGGATTGCGTATGTTGCAGGTAAAGTAGGCTTCATTTTA
>Ga0316187_10001097_pt1 | contig 22859 bp, 12 predicted proteins | sample CroRivburrow1_MG_FD_204927 | JGI IMG/M metagenome (GOLD analysis project Ga0316187, IMG submission 204927) | Coastal sediment microbial communities from Maine, United States - Cross River worm burrow 1 | ecosystem: Environmental > Aquatic > Marine > Coastal > Sediment | place: USA: Maine...
CTCGAGGAGACCCGCCAGCGGGTCGAGGTCGGGACCTCGGCGCCGATCGACATGGTCCAATCCGAGGCCACCGTCGCGACCCGCCACCAGGAGCTCATCTACGCCAACAACGCGGCCTCCAACGCCGAGGACAACCTCAAGGCGCTGCTCGGTTTCGACCTGCCCCACGAGTGGCAGGTTCGGGTCGAGGCCACCGACTCCTACAACGTGGACCCGTTCCTCCCCGACCTCGGGGAGTCGATCGAGACCGCCCTCCACAAGCGGCCGGCCATCATCCAGCAGGAGCTCGAGATGGAGCGCCTCAACACCAACGTCAAGGTGGCCCGGAACAGCGCCCTGTCCCGCCTCGACCTTACCGGTTCCTACGGTTGGGGGGGCGTCAGCGGTACATCGACGATTACTGATCCCGATACCGGTGAGCCGGTTACTATCCGGGAGGGCTGGGGCGACGCCGCCGGTCAGGTCTTTGATTTCGATTTTCCGAGATGGACCGTCGGTCTGAATTTCTCGGTCCCAATGGGCAACCACCGGGCCAAGGAGCAGCTCGCAGCAAACCGCTATTACCGTGATCGGTCGGGCGCCCAGCTCGCCGCCCTCAAACAGGAAATCACGCGTCAGGTGCGATTCGCGGTGCGCGCGCTCGAGGACGGCGCCGCCGCTATTGACGCGGCTGTCGCATCGCGCGTACTCGCGGTCCGCAACCTCGAGGCCGAGCAGACCAAGTTCAACAACGGGCTCTCCACCAACTTCCAGGTGTCGGAGATCCAGGACGCGCTGGCCAGCGCCCAGTTCGCCGAGATCCAGGCGCGGGTCGGATACCGCAAGGCGATTGCCACCTACTTCGCGTCCACCGGCACCTTCCTCGAGGCCAAGCATGTCGAGATCACCGACACCGAGGCCTCGGAGTCCGTCCACGACTACTGGAAGGACGTCAAGTGGCTCCAGTTCACCGACTTCAAGAAGAAACGGGATGACGACACCATGCCGGCGACCGCGCCGGCGGAAGAAGCCACAGACTGACGTTGAATTCGGAAATCTGAATTCGGAATTCGGAATTTCAATCCGCCCTCCCCTGATCCGGGAGGGCGTTTTCTGTTGCTGGATGCTGGATGCCTCCAAATGGTAGGCTATCCAACTCTTGAACCACCAGCGGATTGACACGTCGAATTCTTCCCCGCAGATCACGCAGATCGACGCAGATGACATCCCCAAAGGTTCCGGGCTTTATCTGCGTAATCTACGTCATCTGCGGGCGCATGGGGTGGGAGCATGGCCTTGCATCTTGAATCTTGCATCCTGCATCCAGGTGGGCGGACTTGCGCCTTGAACCTTGAGCCTTGTAACTGCGCGGGCGCGCGAGTGGGATAGAATCTCCGGTCATGGATTTCAAATTTCTGCGCCAGCTTCCGGGGACACTTTATTCCGCAGTCGTAATGGAGCTCTTCGAGCGCCTCGCCTACTACGGGATGGTGATGGTGCTCGGCATCTACATCGTCGACCGCCTTGGCGTACCCGCGGACACCTACGGCGTGATCTACGGCCTCTTCACTGGCGCGCTTTACTTCCTTCCAGTGCTCGCGGGCGCGCTCGCCGACCGGTTCGGCTACAGGCCGGCCCTGGTGGTCGCCTTTTCGACCCTCGCCGCGGGCTATTTTCTGCTTGGTTCCTCAACCGACTTCAGGATCATCTGCGTCGCGCTCGGCTTCATCGCCGTCGGCGGATCGATCATCAAGCCCACCATTTCGGGCACCGTCACCAGGACGACTGAGGAGGGGAGCACCCGGCCGGTCGGCTTCGGACTCTATTACATGATGATCAATGCCGGCGGACTGATCGGCCCGGTGGTAGCGGCCCAGGTTCGCAACCGGACCGAGTTCCGCTACGTCTTCTGGGTGTCGGCGGCTGCCTGCGCCCTGATGGTCGTGCAGGCGATCATGGCCTTCCGTGAGCCGGTCCCGGCCGAAGAGCGAAGGTCGGGAAAGACGTTTGGAGACATCGTCCGCGAGATCCTGATGGTGCTCGCCAACTGGCGGTTCGTCGTGCTGCTGGTGATCTTTTCCGGCTTCTGGGGCATGATCAACGTCCTCTTCGGCTTCATGCCGCTGTATGTCGAGACCTTCACCGACCTCTACGCTGCCGAGGCCGCGATAGACGGCATCGTCCCCCTCACCAAAGTGGCGGGCCACTGGCTCAATCCGGAGGTGTTGATCTCTCTCGATGCCCTGTTGATCGTCCTGTTCCAGGCCCTGATCGCCTACCTCACGCGGCGCTGGCCAACCCTGCGAACAATGCTTGTCGGCACCTCCATCGCAACCGTTTCGTGGATCTTCCCGGCGATGTCGCCGACTGCAACTTTCATCTGTCTCGGGATCCTCGTCTGGTCCGTGGGCGAGATGATCTGCTCGCCACGGTTCTTCGAGTACTGCGGCACGGTCGCCCCGAAGGACCAGGTGGCGCTGTACCTGGGCTACTCCTTCTTTGCCATCTTCATCGGCAACATCTACTCAGGACCGTGGGCTGGGTGGCTCTACGAGCGTTTCATTCGCCTCCCGCACGAGGCCGGCCTCGAGACCCAGCCGTGGATCTTCTTCGGTGGGGTCATGCTGATGGGGGCGTTCTCCATCGTCGGGCTCGCCCTCTACGGTCTCTTCATCAACCCGGAAGGCGCGAGGCGGAACGACGCGAAGGTCGCATGATCGAAAACCTCCAGTCCCTGTTGACCAACCCAAGTTACCCGAGCCTGCATGTGATGGTGATCCACTTCCCCATCGCCTTGATCTGTCTCGCACCACTCTTCGACCTCGGTTGCCTGATTCTCCGCGACCAGGTGTGGCTGGACCGCGCCGCGAGCCTGCTCTATGCAATGGGAGCCATCGGTGCCGGCGCAGCCTACCTCTCCGGCGAACGCGCTGCCAAAGCCCTGGCCGAGATCTCACCCGCTGCCGAGTCGGCCCTGGCCGACCACGAAAGCTCCGCGATCATCACCCTGATCGCCCTCGCGATTGTCTCGTTGTTCCGCCTCTGGGTGAGCTGGCTCTCCCGCGCCGACCGCCGAATCAGCCTGGGATTCTTCCGCCTCGCCGCCATTCCGCTGGCTCTCGCCGGGCTCGGCCTGCTCGCCTTCACCGCCGACCGCGGTGGAAGCCTCGTTTACGGCCACGGCCTCGGCGTCCAATTGGAGGATGAATCATCAGCCCGTTGAGAGCTGTTCTGTCTCCGATAGGCGATCAGGTTTCTCGACAGGAATCGGAAGCTCCTATCGATTGACCACGTGCCGGGATGCTACTACAATGCCGCCTCCTCGGCAGGCGCCTACAGGCGTCCCGCCGCTACGATTTCCCACGGAGGTTGTTTGGTACAGAGAGTTCTCAGTCTGGCTCTGCTGACAGCGATCCTCGCTCTGGCGAGCGTTTCCGCCCAGGAGCCACCGACCGCTGATGAGCCGCCGGAGGTCGTCGGCGGACTCGCCTTTATCGACGAGGTCGAGCTGACTGTGGTCAATATCGACGTCTTTGTCACCGACAACAGTGGGCAACCCGTCACTGATCTCGTCATGGACGACTTCCTGGTGCTCCAGGACGGCGGGCAACGGCAGCTCAGCCACTTCGCTCTCTACACCGAGGAGGTGATCTCGAGGATCGTCCGGAACGCGGAAGACGCATCGATGGCCGTGCCGATCCCGACCCCCGAGGCCCCCGCCGCCGAGCCGGTCACGACCCTGAGACCGGACGTCAAACCGGTCTACATCGTGCTCTTCATCGACAACGAAAACCTGCGCCCAATGGACCGCAACCGTGTTCTCGGCCAGATACGGCGTTTTCTCGGTGAGGTGATGTATCCCCACGTTCAGGTGATGGTCGTGACCTACCAGCGTTCGCTGAAGGTCGAACAGCCCTTCACGAATAACTCCAAGGAAATCAGCGACGTGCTGCGTGCTGTCCGCGGGACGAACGCGACCCGGGGTACGCAGGACACCGAGCGCAAGAAGATCCTGCGCGAGTTTGCGGCGCTCCAACAGCAGGGCTCGAAGGGCACCGAGCAAGATCGGATGGAGCTCGAGGGTAGGATCCGGTCTTACGCCGACGTGATCGAAAACGAGCTCGACTTCGCCCTCAACGCGGTCCGCGAGATCACCGCCACACTCTCCGGTCTAGAAGGGCGCAAGTACTTCTTCCACATCTCGAGCGGCCTGCCGATGGTGCCGGCCAAGGACCTGTTGTACCAGCTCGGTACGACCTTTCAGCAGACGTCCACGTTGGCGATGGAGTCGCGTCTCAACCATCGGCGGCACTACCGGGCCCTGGCTTCGGCCGCCAACTCCCAGGGTGTCACCTTTTACACCATCGACGCCAGCGGCATGGGCGGCGCCGGAGACAGCATTTCGGCCGAGTACGCCGGCGCAACCGACCCGATCACGGCCGGCCTGTATGTCATCAACCAGCAGGAACCCCTGCAGTACATAGCAGACAGGACAGGTGGACGAGCCATTCTCGGCGTCAACGACGTGACATCCGGTCTGGAACAATTCCGCCAGGACCTTTTCAGCTACTACTCCCTCGGCTACACGATCAGCGGCAGTGGAACGGACAAGATCCACCGCCTCGAGGTGCAGCTGCCCGAACACCCCGGTTACAAGCTGAACTACCGCCGGAATTTCGTCGAGAAGTCACTCGAAAGCAAGGTTCAGGACCGCGTGCTCTCGGGGCTCACATTCGACCTCGATGACAATCCAATGGCGGTAGTGGTGGATACCGGATCCGCCTCACCCGCCGCCGATCAACGATCGATCCTGCCGATCGAGATTGGATTCCCCTACGATTCGATCGCTCTCGTTCCCGAGGGTGAAGACTTCGTGGGTCGGGTGGTCGTTTTTGTCGCGGTCCGCGACGAAAAGGGCCGGCAGTCGGATCTGCAGCGGCGCGACCACGAGATCCGCATTCCACAGAGTGATCTCGAAGCGCACCACAGCGACCGTTACGTGATCGAGCTCCCCCTGCTCATGAGGCCCGGAAGCGTTCGGATCGTGGTCGGTGTGATGGACAGGTTGACACGGCAGACGTCTTACTCCACGATTCACCGGGCGGTTTCGAGTAATGGGTGATCTTCGGACAATGCATCGTCGACCACCGCCTCCCGTCGAGACCTTCCTCCAGCCCGAGGTCCTCAACGTATTCAACGAGAGCGCAGTCGACGGCGTGAACACGAAGATCAACACCCGCAGCTACGGTTGCTCGAGTTCGGTCTGCCAGTACTTCAACCCCTTCGACGCGAGCTATACGCCGGTTGAAGGTCTCGACTACGAGTTCAGCGAAACTTTCGGCCAACCGGAGGTCGAAGGCGACTACCAGAATCCGCGCATCATCCGCTTCTCGGTCGGCGTTCGCTTCTAATAATCCGATCCTCGTGATCTTCGACCCCGGCGCTTCGGCGCCGGGGTTTTTTTGTTAACAATGCCTGCGTGATCTCGTATTTGCTACCATAAGCGCCGCGCTGCGGCGGGCCCCGGCCCGAGTGGTGCGAATTCGTAGGTCCATCGAGGAGGGTCCGATGAGGACAGCCAACCGGAGCATCATCTTCTTCCTGTGCGTGATTGCACTGGTCGCCATCACCAACGACGCCGCCGCACAGGCCGGCGGCCGGATTTCCGGCAAGGTCGAAGACCAGGCCGGGAACCCGATCGAGGGCGTCCAGGTCACCGCAATCAGCCCGAGCCTGGAGAGCTTCAAGACCGAGAAAACGACCAACAAAAAGGGGAAGTTCGTTCTCGCGTTTGCCGACTCCACGGCGTCATATGTCATCGAACTCAAAAAGGAGGGCTACCAGACCATCGTGGCGCCGATCAACCCGGTTCCGGGACAGACGCGGATGGTTGAGTATGTCCTCCTTCCCGCCGAGGGTAACGAGCAAGCGGCGGACGAGAGGGCCGCAATGACCGGCGCCAGTCGAGCGGTCCTCGTCTACAACGAGGGAGTCGAAGCGCAGCGAGCCGGAGACCTCGAGCTGGCTGCCAAAAAATACAACGAAGCGGCAGGGATGAACCCGGATCTGGCCGCGCCCCACACCTCGCTGGCCGCAATTGCCCATATGCAGGGCGACTACCCCGGCGCCGCTGCCGAGGCAGAGAAAGCCCTCGTCATCGACCCCACCGACGCCCGGGCAATGCAAATACGCTTCGACGCCTACCGGCTGGCCGGAGACAAAGAGAAGGCCAAAGAAGCGGAGCAGGCTCTGCGGGACCTCGGGGGACTCAGCGAAACCGCCGCGCGGATCTTCAACGAGGGCGCGGATGCATACAATGCCGGTGACATGACCACTGCGATTTCGAAATTCCAACAGGCCGCCGATCTCGACCCGAGTCTGGTCCAGGCACGAATGGTACTGGCCAAGTTCTACTTCTCCGAAGGGAATCTGTCGGGGGCATTGGCGAGGGCCGAGGAGGTTGTGGCCCTGGAGCCCGATAATGGCGACGCGTTGCGCATCACGTATGACTCGGCCTTGCGCCTGGGTAACACCGAAAAAGCAGCCAAGGCGCTCGACGGTCTTGCCGTATCCGACCCAGAGTGGGCCGCCACCGGGCTTTTCAAGCTCGCTGCAGAGCTCTACAACAAGGGCCAGACGGAGGCGGCGGCGCAGGCGCTTGAGAGGGTCCTCCAAGCCGACCCCGACCATGCCCGCGCACACTATCTGCTTGGAGTCGCCCAGTTCAATTCTAATCAGACGGAAACAGCGTCGGAACACCTGCAACGGTTTCTCGAGCTGGCTCCCGAAGACCCTGATGCAGCCATCGCCAGGGACTTGCTTTCGTACTCGAACTAGATCGCTCTTCAGGTCATTCGCAAGGTTCACTCGGTGGTCGAGCTCATCGAGCGGGCGTCGCAGGACGCGTGCGGGGTCAGATCGTCGCTTGTTGAGGACAGGTCTCATCACCTCGTGACTGGAAGTGCTGGAGAAAAGCCGGTACGGTAATTGCTCTACACAGCAAGCTGGAGGAAGAGAAAAATGAAAAAGACCGCTGTTGTCACAATCATTATCATCTCCGCAGCGACCCTGATCGCAGGTTGCAGTTCCAGTTCATCCACCAAAGGAAACGCGACCGAGCCAACCGTCGACAAGCCGGGCAAGACGATCTCCCGCTACAGCGACTCCCTGGTCGAGGTCATCGTCGACTACAAATTCGCCAATCGCAGCGTCGGCGACGATTGGATCATCCTCAACGTGGCCGTAACGAGCTGGCAATCAAAGGCGGTCGAGGTGCGCCGCGACCACGTCCTGGTAAGGACACCCGACGGGCGCAAGATCCCGCTGCCGCCCTACCCCGATTTCATCGCCGCCTACCCCGAGCTCCAGAGCGCCGCCCGTCGTGCGGCGTTGGCTTCAGACCCGATCGACTTCACGCAGGCGGGTCGCCGGACCTGTGACCTCAGATTCCAGCCCCTTCCGGGAACCAATACGGCCCTCGAATCGGTGTATGTGAACATGCGGAAGATCTGCCAGAGCCTGCTCTATTTTCCGGTCCAGGGTGGCGTTCAGCCCGGCAAATGGGAATTCATCATCGAATTTGAGGAGTTCGACGCGCGGGTGCCGTTCGAGATCGAGCGACCCCAGTAGAACATCAAGGTCGGGGAGGATTGCCACGTTTTGAGTTATCAGTTATGAGTTATGAGTTTTGAATTATGAGTTCAGCCTCTTTCAAACACCCTGGAATCGCGGGAGGGGGTAAACCCCGCCCCTACGTTTGTTTCCCTCGCAGGGGAGGGGTTTATCCCCTCCCTTTCGTGCTCTCCGTGCTGTGGATGGCGATCCTGGGCGTCGTTTGTTCGGTTTCGTGCGCGCCGCGGAAATCCCTGCCCACTGGCGACCGCCCCCTCGACGTGCTTGTCATCACGCTCGACACGATCCGTGCAGATCGTCTCGGTGCCTACGGGAACCCTCGAATCCGAACTGAATTCGTTGACGGGCTCGCCAAACGCGGAGTTCTCTTCGAAAACTGCATCGCGCCAACACCGCTGACGCTGCCATCACACACATCTCTCTTCACCGGCACCTACCCGGTCTTTCACGGGGTTCGGGACAACGGCAACTACGTCGTCCCGGCGGAGCTGACTACGATGGCGGAACTCTTGAACGGAGCAGGCTACCGCACAGGGGCGTTCGTCGGCGCCTTTGTCCTGTCCTCACGATGGGGCCTCGACCAGGGCTTCGACACCTACACCGAACCCAAAGGCGGATACGACCCGGCGCTGGTGTCGTTCGCGCAGATCCAGCGGCGCGCAGACGCGGTCGTGGATGACGCAATCGCATGGCTGCAGAGGGAATCAGAGAAACCGTTTTTTGCCTGGGTTCACCTCTACGATCCCCACCTGCCATACGATCCGCCGCCGCCATTTGCAGGGGAGTATCCGGACGATCCCTACCTGGGCGAGGTGGCCTACGCTGACACCGAGCTTGGCCGTCTCCACGGCTTTTTGAAATCGTCGGGGCTCGACTCGCGCACTCTCATCGTTTTCGCCGGGGATCATGGTGAAGGCCTCGGCGACCATGGAGAGCACGACCACGGCCTGCTCCTGTACCAGACCACTTCGCGCGCGCCTCTGATCATTCTGCACCCCGAATCACCCTCGAGCGGCGTTCGACGGCACGAAGTGGTGTCGCTCGTCGACATCCTGCCGACCCTCGCCGACGCGGTCGGCCTGCCGCTGCCCAAAAGCGTCCAGGGCCAGAGTCTCTGGCCACTGATCGGCGGGGACGGGGTCTTTGACGAAAGACCCGTATACGCCGAGACCCACTACCCGAAACTCCACTTCGGCTGGAGCTCGCTGACGGCGCTTCAGGACCGGCGTTTCCAGCTCATCCAGTCATCCGACCCGGAGCTCTACGATCTCGAGCACGACCCCGGGCAGGAGGAAAACACGTTCGGGACAAACTCCTCTGTCGCGGAACGCATGACTGCCGACCTAGAAGCCCTGATCCAGCAGCTCGGGCAGGGAGCCATGGACGCAGCCAGCGCCCCCGATGCCGAAACAATCGCCAAGCTGGCGGCACTGGGTTATGTGGCGGGGACTGTGAGCCAGGCTGGGGGTCAGCCGGTCGACGACCTCCCGAACCCGAGGAGCATGCTCTGGCTCTATAATCTCCTCATTGAGGCGAGCAGTGCCGTTTCGTCGGGCGACGAAATCGAAGGAGAGAGAAAGCTCCTCGAGATCCTCGAAACCAATGACTCGATGGTCGACGCCTGGGTCTCGCTTGGCAGGCTCTACCGACGCCAGGGCAGAATAGCTGGCTCGCTGTCTGCCCTTCGCGAAGCGTACGCGAGAAGACCTCTGGATCCGTTTCTGGTGTCCAAGCTCGCCAACGCCTTGATCTCGGCCCAGCAGCTCGAGGAGGCCGAGCAACTATTGCTTGTGGCGCAGGAGAAGTTCCCGGACGATCCCTACATCGTTTTCGCTCTCGCCCGGGTTTTGGAATCCTCCAGGCGCTTCGCTGAATCCGAGAGCGAGTTTCGCAGGGTCCTGAGTCTCGACCCTCTGTCCGCTCCTGCTCATGTCCGGCTCGCCGCGCTCGCACTGCGCCGGGGAGACCTCGATACCGTAGCTGCGGAGCTCGAAGCGGCCTTGCGACTCGATTCACGGGTGGCCGAGGCGAGCCTTCTCAAAGGTCAGCTCCTCGAGCGCCAGAGCTTGTTCGAAGAGGCTTCGCAGGCCTACCGGAACGAGCTCAGCTCTTCACCGAACAGCCTTCCGGCGGCAATCGCGCTGAGTCGTCTAGAGGGCCGCCTTGGCAGGCCGGCTGAACAGGAGCGGGTGCTTCGCAACGCGATTCTGACGAATCCCCGATCGCCAGGGCCCTATCTGGTCCTCGCAATGACCTTTCTGCAACGGGGAGAACGGTACGTGGAAGCGGCGGAGCTTGCCGAACTCGGCCTCCAGCAGAACCCGAAGGGCCAGGAACTTCAAATGGCGTACTTCATACTCGCCAACCTTTACCAACGTCTCGGAAACTCGGAACTGGCTTCCGAGTACATGCGACTCGCTCAGCGGACCGCCGAGTCCAGCGGTGGCGAGCGATGACTCCGCGCGAGTCACGGAGCCATTTCCCAACCACACACACTTTTGAACCGCAAAGATCGCGAAGAGCGCAAAGAAAACCCCTATCGGCCATCACAGGTAAGAATGTGTGCGGTCTTTGCGAACTTGGCGTTCGTATCGGTTCAAATATAGCCACTAAATATCCTCCTCGCGCGTATGCTTGGTTACGCTGATGAAATCGCTTGGGTTTGCTCTTCACGGTTGGCAAGAATTGCGGCGCCAGATTGCAGTCCTGTTCTGCCTGAGCGCAGCCGTTGCCTGCTCGAGAGGGACACCGGAGGGACCGGGCTCAACCATCGACTTCAGGGCAACGGGGCGCCCGTCCATCCTGCTGATCACCCTCGATACGACGCGGGCGGATCATCTCGAACCCTACGGGGCAGGAAACGTCGAGACTCCGTCCCTGTCCCGTCTGGCTGACGACGGCATTGTCTTCGAACATGCGGTCGCTACCTCCCCGGTGACGGCGCCGGCTCACGCGTCATTACTCACCGGACTCTATCCACCGCGCCACGGAGTCCGCAACAACTCGACCCACTACCTGTCCAAAGACGTTTCGACCCTCGCCGAATTACTCTCCGAGGCCGGCTACCGGACCGCCGCCTTCGTGTCGACAGTCATTTTGGAGCGTCGTTACGGACTCGATCAGGGTTTCGAGGTCTACGACGACGATATTCGATCCTCCGCCGCGGGAAACGAGCGACGGATGACCGTCGAACGCCCGGCCGGAACAACGGCCGACCGGGCGCTGACATGGCTCGATGCGCTCGATGATGATGAGACCTTTTTTCTCTGGGTCCATTTCTACGATCCCCACATTCCGTACTCCCCGCCCCCTCCATGGGTTGATCGGTATCCGAACCGAGCTTACGACGCTGAAATTGCCTACATGGACTCTCAGATCGGACGCCTGCTGCAGCACCCCCGCGCGGCTGCGGACGACATCATCGTGACGGTGATCGGAGATCACGGAGAGAGCCTCGGTGAGCACGGCGAAAAGACCCACGGTCTTCTGGTTTACGACTCGACGCTCCGGGTCCCCTGGATCCTCCGGCTTCCGGGCGGGAATAGCGGGGTGCGCATCGCTGCACCGATCAGCCAGGTGGACCTGGTACCGACGATCGCGGAGCTCGTGAACCTCGGTCCGGACAACGACGTCGACGCTCTCGACGGGCGAAGCCTGGTCCCGCTTCTCCGGGGTGAGAATGGGATGGATGTGCGTCTGCTCTTCTCCGAGTCGGAGGTTCCCTTCTTTTCCTACGGCTGGTCGCGTCTCCGAACCGTTCGCCAGGGCGACATCAAGTTCATCGACGCACCGGTGGAGGAGCTCTACGACCTCCAGCGCGACCCGGGAGAGCTCTTGAATCTGGCCGCCGAACGCAGGACAGACGTGCAGCGCCTGGCTGCAGAAATCGAGACCTGGGCTATACGTGACGATGCTGCCGACAGCGCGGTGGCCGTCGACTCCGAGACGGCGGCGATGTTGCATGCCCTCGGATACTCCACCGGTGAGCCGGGACGCCCTGAGGGAGAGGGTCGCGGGAACCCGGTCGAGCTGATGCCTGTTCACCAGGAGCTGCAGATCGTCGGCGAGCTGTTGGCATCCGGTCAACCCCAGGAGGCGGTAACGCGCGCCCGGGGGGCCCTCGCTTTGGACCCTGAAAACACAGCCGCCCTGCGGGATCTGAGCCGCGGGCTCACCCTGTTGGGGCGTCTGGAGGAGGCGGCGTCGGTGGCCGCGAAAGCGAGTGCCGTGGCTCCGTGGAGCGCCCAGGCAGCGATGGTCGAGGCGGACGTCGAGTTCCACCGTGGCCGATACCAGCGCGCGCTTGATCTGATTGATCGCTCACTCGAGCTGGATGACCGCTTCCTCGAGGCCCGCCTGGATCGCAGCCGATATCTTGCCGCTCTCGGCAGGACCGAGGCGGCAGCCGCAGAGCTCGAGAACCTGCTCGAGGAAAGCCCCGACAACAGCTGGGTGGCATTGCGCTACGCGGAAATTGTCGAGCTCGCATCGGGAGACTACCGCGCCGCCGAGCAGCGGCTACGAATTGTGCTCACCCGAAACCCGAAGTTCACCGAGGCCTGGCTCCTTCTCGGCACGGTGCAGCAACGCTCCGGTCGGACCTCGGCGGAAATCGCGGTGTACCGTGAGGCCATCGCCAGCGGCGCCGGCAGCTCCGAAACCCTGAGCCGCCTCGCTCTGCTCCTCGCCGAGGTCGGCGATCCGGCGGCCGAGACGGCGCTGCGCGACGCGATGAGCTCGAGTCCGACGGTACAGGCCGATCTTCACGTTGGCCTCGGTGAGCTGCTGGCGGCGCGCGGTCGAGCGGAAGAAGCGCGACGACAGTTCGAAATCGCCGCTGCCGCCCCGGCTCGTTCTGTCGGCACACGCAACTCCCGCGGAATGGCATTGGCGCGGCTCGGCCGGGTCGCCGAGGCCGAAACCACTTGGCGGGAACTCGTCCGGGATCACCCCGATTTCGGACGCGCGTGGGTCAATCTGGCATCGCTGTCGATCCAACGCCAAAACTGGGCTGAAGCTGAACGCTTCGCCCGCACCGCCGTCGAGAGGGAGCCGACGTCGGCGGGGGCCTGGAATAATCTCGCCATCGCACTCGAAGAGCTGGGCCGTATTTCTGAGGCGGAGTCCGCCTATCGGCGGGCGGCAGAAATCGACGCGAAAGACTGGCGCGCGCTCTTCAACCTCGGGATCCTTCTGCGCATCGCCGCCCGTTATGATGAGGCTGCGGCGGTGCAGCAGGAAGTGTTGACCCGCAACTCGAGGCACGCCGGTGCCCACTTTGAGCTCGGGGCCCTTTTTGCCGGTCCGTTAGGCGATCCCGAGCGTGCGAAAGTCCATTTGCAGGCGAGCATCGACGCCGACCCCAACAGCCCGCGCGCGCAGCAAGCGCGGGCCATCTTCGATCGTCTGCCCTGACCGAGACCTGTCAGTTACTGGCCGCTGCCCGACAACCACGAGGCGCCTCTCTCGCCAATAAATGAGGTGCCAGCCTCCCTCTCATGACCATTGCCGCAACGTCGTCATGGGCTCACAAGCCGCGGAGCGGCGGCAGACATATCGCGCCGACGCCTGCGGCTCACGCCGCGGACATTCTGTCGCCCCTCCGGGGCAGTGGTGTTTTTGATCTCTCCATTCCTGGGGCTCACGCCCCAGGCTATGAATATGTCGCTCCTCCGGAGCTCCTCATCACCTCGTTCATCTGGTTAGGCGGGTGTCTCTCGTGCCGGAGAACCGATTCCTCCCAAGTAACTTCACGAATGTTCGTCCTCGGTGTCTCCCGAGGAATCGCGAGTGGGGCACTGATTATCGCCTTGGCAAAGCCTGAAGCCGCAGACGCTGCGCGATGGTAACCGCCTGCTCCCGCTGCGGTCCCGGCCCGGCGCGGGCCGCATAGTCCTCGAGGTAGGCCACCGCCTGTGACGAGCGCCCGGCCTGGGCAGAGGCGAGACCGAGGTTGTAGACGACATCGAGAACATCGGGGTTGATCGCGTGGGCCCGCTGCCAGGCCGCTATCGCGCCCTCGAGATCGCCCTGACGCGCACGGACCGAGCCCAAGGCGTTCCAGCCGTCGAATGAGGTGGGATTCACAGCGACGGACCCCTCGAGCAGTGTCCCGGCTTCGGCCAGTTTCCCTTCGGCCATGGCGATGATGCCGAGATTGAGCTTCACCGTCGCATCGGTCGGGGCGGCCAGCAGGGCGCGCTCGACCCAGTCTCGCGCCTCGTTCCACTGCCCGCGTGCCATGGCGAGCTTGCCAAAAGCCACTAGAATGCCGGGATCATCTGCCCCCTCGAATCCTCGGAGGATCTCCTCGGCATTGTCGAGCTCACCGATTCGCAGGTAGGTCATGGCGAGTTTGGCGCACACCGATTCGGTTCTGATGCCCTGGTCCAGGGTGTGCGACAGAAGTTCGGCAGCCTGCGCGGGCTCGCCGCGAGCGATGAGAATATCGGCCAGGATCAGCCGCCCTTCCGGCCGCCGGTCGCCAACAACAGAAAGCGCCGCGCGAGCTTCGGTCTCGGCGCCTCCGAGATCGCCTCGCCTGTAGGCGATCTGGGCGAGCAGCGCGTGCGCCGCCGCAGGATCGTAGGGTACTGCGCGATTGGCGAGCGCTGACGCCTCGTCCGCGCGGCCCGTCTGGTAGAGGAGCATCGCAGCTCTCAAGGACAGTCTTCCCGAGTGCGGTACGTGCTCGAGCGCCGTGCGGTAGGTCGCGGCAGCCTCCTCCAGCTGACCCAGCGCGAGTTGCGAAAGCGCAAGATAGTTCCAGGCATCCTCGATCCCCGGATCCTGTTCGACGATGTGTTCAAAGGCCGGCACCGCCGCCTCGAGATCACCGTCCTCGAAGAGGCGATAGGCTCGGCGAATCCCCGCCAGAGCGTCGATCCGGGTCTTGGGGTCCGGGAGCACGCCGCCGTCGGTCATCGTGACGTCGCCCACGTAACCAAGGGCCTGCAGCCGGCGCCGGGTCTCGGGGTCGGTCGCAGCCGGCGCCTTCAGCTGCCGATTGAATGCGTTCAACGCCGTCTGAAGCTCTATCTCCAGCTCAGGCTCAGATTCCACCAGATTGTCCATCTCCTCCGGGTCCTGGAGGAGGTCATAGAGCTCCGGCTGGGGCGCATCGATGAAGTGATATCGACCGACGATCAATGCCGCGAGATCACTCCAACCGAAGTGGAGGCGAGGATAGAGGGTCTCGGCATAAATGGGATGTTCCCCGGGTTCCGGGCGCTGCGGATTCAGCAACGATGCGCCCCGGAGGTGATCTCTGTGCGGCAACCCGAGGGCCGAGATCAGGGTCGGATAGACATCGATGAGCTGCACTGGATCGCCGACCGTGTCGCCGGCCCTCTGCGCCCGTGGCAGCTTGAGGATCAACGGCACCTGCAGGGTCGAGCGATAGAGGAACACTCCGTGCTCGTCCTCGCCGTGGTCACCGAGACCCTCCCCGTGGTCGGAGAGGAAGACGATCAAAGCCCGGTCATACACGTCGAGATCGCGAAGCTCATCGAGAAGACCGCCGACCACCGCGTCCGCCGCCGCCACCTCACCGTCGTAGGCAGACTCATAGCGCGCCGCGTACTCGGGCGGGGGGTCGTAGGGGGTGTGGGGCTCGAAGATGTGGAAGAGGAGAAAGAAGGGCCGATCGGCGACCGATCGAAGCCAGGGCTGCACGGCCTCGAGCGTCTCGCCACCTGGTCGCTGTCCGGACTGAACGCCCGCACTGCCCGAACTCTGGTCGAACTCGAAATCGTCGTTGTAGAAATCGAAGCCGCCGTCGAGGCCCGTCGCCCGGCGCAGGACGAAGGCGGACACGCCCGCGCCGGTGGCGTAGCCTGCCTCCTTCAGAATCTGCTGCAGAAGGGGCGCCTTTGCCGTGTCAACCGCATAGCCGAGGTTGTCACGCACGCCGTGAGCCGGCGGCAGGAGGCCCGTCAGCAACGAGGTGTGGGCGGGCAAGGTCAAAGGGACGTGGGTGTAGGCGCGATTGAAGAGGATCCCGTCCCGGCGCAACATGTCAAACGCCGGGGTCTCGACACCTTCGTAGCCATAGACGGGCAGCCGGTCCGAACGCAGGGTATCGACGGAAATCAAAACGATCGGCGTACCGTCGGGCACGCGGAATTGCCGATCGTCACCACCGGAGCAACCGATGGTCCAAAGCAGGACCATGGCCAAAACTGCGCGCGCACCTTTCGGGTTCAACCGCAATAACTGTGCTCCTCAGAGTATGGCTCGTCTCATTGCTGACAGCTCACCGGGCTCCGGGATGATAACAAACGCAGTTGACTAGATAGAAAAAGGCCCCGGCGCTGGGCACCGGGGCCGAAGAGACAGTGCAGAGATCGCTCAGAAGCGAAGACCGACCGAGAAGCGGAACGTCCGGGGCTGTTGGTAGGCGCCCTCACTCTGCGCCTCGCCGAAGCTGGGACCGAATTCCCAGTTGACGCCCTGCTGAGGCGTTTCTGTAAAGGGATTGAAGGGCTCCAGACTGCCGTCGTTACGGGCGGTGAAGACGGTGTTGTTGGGAGATTCTACGGCCTGCTCATTGAAGAGGTTGACCACCTCCGGCTGCAGGAAGAGCTCGAGCTGGCCGCCGCCGATGTTGATGAAGAAGGAGTAGTTGAGGGCGATATCGGTGCGGGTGACGTTTTCCGTCCTGAAGGCGCCGCGGTTGGAGAAGAAGTAGCTCTGAGTCCCCGGGTTGCCGGCGTAGCCGAGGTCGGCGGGGTCACCGACGTACGGCACGGTGTCGATGAGGCCACTGGCGCTGTAGGGCGTGCCGGAGAGGAAGCTCTGCAACAGGCTCAGCGACAAATTGTGGCGCGAGGTTGCGATCGCGTCCCACACCACCCAGGCCCGGAACTTGTGGGTCTGGTCGATGGACAGGAGGCCGTCCGGCACGTTCCAGGAGGCCTCCTTGTACTCCCCATAATCGAAGAAACCGGCGGCGATCGGGCCGGTGTCACCCCGTTCGCCGTCAAGGTTGCCCGAGGCCTCCGACCAGGTGTAGTTGGCGCCGATGTTCCAGCGCGAGCCGATCCGGTAGTCGAAGCGGGCCATGATGGCGTCGTACTTGCGGCTGTAGATCGAGTCATCGTTGATATAGACGGCCTGGTCGATGAGTTCGCCGCTGCCCGGAATCTCCGCGAAGTTTCCGGGGGTGGTCTCCGAGGCGTAGAAGCTGCTGTATGCGCGGTGGACGTAGTCGGCTCGCAGCACGCCGTGGGTGCCGAGCCTGAAGGAGGCGCCGACGGTGAACTCGTCGCCGTAGGGCGCCCGGAGGTTGTCACCAACCCTCGGGGTCAGGCCCGGATATCCGAATATATAGGCGAGGTCCAGGTTGTCGGTGCCGCCGTAGACGTTGAAAAACCAATCGAACATGGCGTTCAGCGCGTCGGCGTTGGTGGGGTACTCCGGCGTGCCCGCACGGATCTCGGGTCCGGCGTAGATGTAATCGATGCCGATCGGGTCGCCGGCCGCGGACCCCGCGGTGCTCTGATTCTGGGTGAGAGCGGTCACGTAGCGGTTGAATCCAGCGGAGAGGATGATGCCGCCGTCACCCTTGACGTCGTAGCTCGCCGACAGGCGCGGGCTGACCCGGTAGTCGTCGACGGTTTTCAAGCCGGCCTGGTCGGCTGCGTCGTTCTTGTCGTAGCGCAGACCGAGATTGACGGTCAGCCGGTCGCTGACGCGCCAGGTGTCGTTGACGTAGAGGGAGGTCGTCTCGACATGGCTGCCGACCGACTCCTGCAGCACGTCGCCCCATTCGATGTAGCCGCCGTATGGTTCGATGACCACGAGGGGGCTGCCGGGCGTGTCGTAATTCTGCTCGACAAAGGGTAAAAAGCCGAAGCCGGAGGCGAACTGCCTGTTGTTTTCGATGACCTGGTCGTCGAAGTAGTCGACGCCGAAGACCAGATCGTGGGTGCCACCGCCGGAGACGAACCACGACGCCTTGGCGTAGTAGTTCTCGTTGTCGCGTTCAATAGGAGTGCCCGCGCCGTCGAACCAGTGGTCGTTGTAGGTGACGCTCTCCAGCAGATCCCAGATCGCGGAACCGCCGAGCTCCGAATTGGACCCGCCTGCACCGATAAACGCGAGCTCCCTCTTGGAGTAGAGGCCCTCGAGGAAGAAGTTGTCCGAAAGGACACCGGTGTAGGTCAGCGACAGGCCGGTTTGTGGGTCCGATCGTTCCGCAATGAGGCCGGCGAGATCAGGTGGCTCGGCAAACATCCAGGTGTTGGTCGCTGTCTGGTCGATGTCCAGATAGCTCAGCATGATCCGGTGGTTGGGACCGATGGAGCCAGTGAGCTTGCCCTCGAGGCGGGTCTGTTCGTCGCCTGTCGGGTAGGGTATGCCCGCCTCCGGCTGGCCGGGGGTGACGAGCTGCCCCGATGAGGACTCCGACAGGTCGCGGCCGGCTGCGAAAAACCACAAGGCGTCGCGCACGATGTAGCCGCCGAATGTGGCCTCGTAGATGTAGCTGTTCTCGTCCACTTGCTGGGTCGTGAGCGGCGTTTCGCCGTTCCAGCTGTCGTTGGTCGCGTTGACGCGGAAGGAGCCCGAGAACTGGTTGCCTCCGGACTTGGTGACCGTGTTGACGATGCCGCCGGCGAAACGCCCGTACTCGGCCGACATGTTGCTGGTCATGGTCGTGGTCTCGAGGATCGCGTCTTCGATGTAGAGGTCGAGCGACTGGCCACGGATGTTCTCGTTGATAACGACGCCGTTGATGGTGTAGAGGCTCTCCCACGATTGCGCGCCCGAGATCGAGATGTTGCCGTCGGGTCCGGTGTCGGAGGTTCCCGCCGACAGCAGCACCGCGTTATCGAGGTTGCGCAGCACAGGCAGCTTCTCGAGGGTCTTCTGCTCCATGGTCGACGACCCCTGAGCGCCGGTGCTCACGTTCTCGAAGGAGCTGGTGACAACAATTTCCTCCTGCATCGCTTCCGGGTACATGACCGCGTCGAGGGCCCTCGGCTGGGACGTCGACATCCTGACGTCGTACTCGAGGGTCGCAAACGACGCGAGCTCGAATCGCACATTGTAATCCCCCGCCGGCAGGGCCTTGAAAATGTAATCGCCCTGGGCATTGGTGACCGCGACCTTCTGCCCCTGCAGGGCAGGTGAGGTGAGCGACACGGTGACTCCGGGCATCGGCGCGTTGTCGAAGATCACGCGTCCCTTGAGCTCGGAGCCCATTTGTGCCGAGGCCGTCCCCGCGATCGCGAGCGCGAGAATGACCAGGCTGATCGTCAATCGACTCTTCATCTCTACCTCCTCAGAATAAGCGGGAGTGAGCGGCGGTCTGAGCGAAGCGGAGTCTGATCGCATGTGCAAAAACCTGCGGCGTCCGCAAGAACAACCACCCAGCCTCTGCTTCGCGCCGCTTCCCGGCCTTTTGTTTTCTCCCGTTCCAGTTCGAGGCGCGTAAAACCGCGCCTTCTGTCATAACTTCATGAGGTGTTGGTGACGCTCCCCAACGGAGGGTCCATCTCCTCTGCTTCATACCCCTGGTCGCACAGGCCTCCTTTCCCTCAATAAAAAGTAACGACGCACTTGCTCCTTCCGCAAGTTCCATGCCTGTTTACGGTCCTCATTCTGAATGGTTGCAGATCGTAAATCGAAGTTATTATCCGAAATTCCGTACATCGATCCCAATGACCGGACACTCCCACATCCCGGGTCAATTCATTCGGGACACATTTCGCCGGAGGCTGATGAACGACGCCTGCCGTGTCATCGGGTCGAGCGCACCCACCACTATCTTGTGCTCGCCGACGTCGAGGAGCAGGTCGAGCGCCGCAACATAATGCTGACCGCGGCGCGTCTCGTAATCCTCGGGCGGCATGCGGATCTCGAACTGCCGCCGCTGAATATCCGATTGTCTCCCCTTGAGATCACGATTGGCTACAAACAGCACCACGCGGCCGACATACTCTCCCGCCTCCGGCAGCAGCGCAACGGCTTCGATCGGAATCGCCACCTCGACAGGAAGGATCCATCTCTCGCTCGTCGCCGGTTTCGGCTCACCTGCCGTGATCTCGAGCGCCATCGGGTTGTCGTCGAGGGCCAGCAAGAGACCGCTGACCACCCGATCCTGGACCTGGGTTTCGAGCGATTTTTCGACCAGGGTACGACGATAGACGAGCTCGTACTCCGGGTGAGCCGGCAGCTCGACCTCGATCCGGTGGACAGTGTCGCTGCCACTCGCCGACAGGGTGTAGCCAAGCGAGTAGTAGGTGAAGAGGTCGTCTCGCATTTCTTCCAGCAGGCTTGTCACATCGTTGGAATCGACGATCGCGCGACCACCGGTTTTCTCGGCCAGGAAGAGCAACGGCTCCTGATAGTTGAAAAGGTGGATGCTTGTGGCGATTGGATCGATCGGTCGCGAGTGCTCGGCCGACTCCGCGCCACTGCCGGCGAGACCGCTCGCATCAATGGTGTAAAAGGTCACACCCTGGGCGTTGGCGCTCGACGCCACGGATTCGAAAACGTAGCGGCGATTGAAGCGCGCGAGCATCGGCAGCGTCGATGACCTCTGGTAGAGCTCGCCGTACCATGTGATGAGGTCGCGAGCCGGCACTGCGGGCAGACCGCTCGAAATGTGAACGAGTACCCGTCGACCGGGAAGTCCGGCAAGTGTTGTCAAGACCTCACGCAGGGAGTTGATCGAGTAATCGAGCTCCATCGCGAGCTCTTCGCCATACACCCGGATCCTCTCCTGGAGAGCCGCTGCCTCCCTCGGGTCCGAGCGACGGCCGTCTGACGGCCCCTCGTCCATAACCGCCAGCATGTCGTGGATGATGCGTCCCCGCGAACGATCCGCGTCGGTCCGGGCGCCGTAGACCTGGGTCAGGGATCGGAGCGCGTTCTTGACGACCCGGGGATCATTCGTAAACCCCTGAACGATTTTCGGCGAGCGCTGGACCGAGATCACCATCACCTCGACGTGAGGTTGCATCACCTGGTCGATGAACTGTCGAACCTCGGCCAGAACTCTATTGCGATCAAACGGTCGAATATTCTCGTTGTCCACGTAAAGCACTATGTGAACCGGCTGGACGTCGTCGGCGGGGCTCTCCTCCCCGGCAGGAATCTCAGGCAAAGTGGCCGGCATCTGCTCTCGAGCAGCCATGATCTCCGAGATGATCTCCTGGGTGTATGCGGCGAAATGGCTCAGCTTGCGCTCCTGGCCGTCCTGCAGCAGACGGAACTGTTCTTTCGGCAGGTCGGTCACCGCGTTCCCTTGACGGTCGCGGACAAAGACATCGATGTTTACGACCGTGACCTGGACTTCGTCGACAAAGGCGAGGCCGCCCTTTGCTTCCTCCTGATCGACCTCCTGACCGTTTGCCGTCAATCCCGCTAAGAGGAGGCCGCAGACCAACAGTTTTTTGAAATGCGGACCCATCATCGTCTCCTTTGCTCCCGGCAGGTTAGCGCAGCGCGGCTCGTGCCGCCCCCATTGAATACGGTTTGACCTCGAGAGAGTTCTTCACGAGCAGAGGAGTCCCGCCCATCCGCTCGATGCTCGATGCTCAATGCTCAATGCTCAATGCTCAATGCTCGACGCAACAAAAAATGATCGGCCCCTTTCCGCTCTTGTCAAGGGGTGGGTGGGCGGAAATCCGAAATCGGAATTCCGAATTCCGAATTCCGAATTTGATGCTCCTGCTCGCCTCCAATCAAAAGGCAGTAGAATGCTGATCCTCATGAAGGAGGCACTGTGACATTGACTCCAGTCATCGAAATCGACGGTATCGAGCTCCACCTGGCGCGGCCGGTGGAAGAGATCCCGCCCTGGATCGGTCAGCGCGAGGTGCTGCTACAGCTAATGGCTGCGTGGTCTCTCTTTGCGGATGACGACGTGCCGCTCAACCCCCGCCTGCTCGGCAAGCCGGGGGTCGGCAAGACCACCCTCGCCTGCGCCGCCGCCCGCGAGCTCGAACGCGAAATTTTTATTGTTCAAGCCACCACCGATACGCGGCCGGAAGATCTTCTGGTGACTCCAGTCCTGGGCCCGACCGGAGGGGTGCGCTACATGGCCTCGCCACTGGTCACCGCGATGGTCCGCGGCGCGGTCTGCATTCTCGACGAGGGAAACCGCATGAGCGAAAAATCGTGGGCCTCCCTGGCACCGCTCCTCGACCACCGTCGCTCGGTCGACAGCGTGGTTGCCGGCATCACGATCCGTGCTCATGAGGACTTCCGATTCGCCACGACCATGAATGAAGACGCCTCAACATACGAGGTGCCCGAGTACATCCACTCGCGCCTGATGCCACAGATCACGATCGATTTTCCCGAAGAAGACGAGGAGCGGGAGATCCTCCGAATCCAGGTTTCGGGGGTCGACGACGAGGTTCTCGAGTACGTTCTCGGCTTTCTGCGCGCTGCCCACCTCGCCGATCTGCGCCACTCGGTGCGGGACGGGATCAACATCGCCCGCTACGCGATGAAGATTCTCCGGCGACGAGAGGCCGACAACGCGAAGCAAGCCGTCGACACCGCGCTCCGCCTCGCAATCGGAGAACAGGAAGCCGAGCCGTTCCGCTTCGCAACGGAATGAAAATGGAATTAGGAACCGGCAGGAATTAGGAAATAGGAATTAGGAATGATCCCCCACCCACCCGCTTCGATCCTGGGAAACCGAGCGGAAATTCCTAATTCCTCATTCCTAATTCCTCATTCGACGCTTGGCCAAGGCGAATAATCATGGACACACGCGCAATCGATGCGATCGCGCCGGAAGCGGTGAGTGGCATTCGCGTGATGCCGGTGCTGCACGAACGGGTCGATCTCGCGCCGATCGTTCGCCAGGCACTCGAGAAGCTGCAGCCCCAGGCGGTCGCGGTCGAGCTGCCGACGACCCTCGCCGGCGCCGCCGAAAAGGCGGTCGCCAGGTTGCCCAAAATCTCCGCAGTGATCTCAGAGGAGACCGGCGAAGACGCTCTGGTGTGGGTCGTGACGCCCGGCGATCCGCTGGTCGAGGCCATGCGTTGGGCGGCCGAGCACGAACGCCAGGTCCTTCTCGTCGACCCCGATCTTCGCTACGGCCACCACCGCCATGACCACCTCCCCGACCCTCACTCACTGCATGAGATCGGCCGAGAGAGCTATATCGAACTCATCCGCCAGCTCGCCGGATCGGCGCCGTACGATGAGCGCGACACCATGCGCGAGCAGGGCATTGCGCACCATGTTCAGGAGGCGGCCGAGGGCCTCAACGGACCAATATTATG
>Ga0316187_10001099_pt1 | contig 22851 bp, 21 predicted proteins | sample CroRivburrow1_MG_FD_204927 | JGI IMG/M metagenome (GOLD analysis project Ga0316187, IMG submission 204927) | Coastal sediment microbial communities from Maine, United States - Cross River worm burrow 1 | ecosystem: Environmental > Aquatic > Marine > Coastal > Sediment | place: USA: Maine...
AATCAAACCTCACCTGTCGCACGAGCTCCATGGTTTCATCGAAATCGGCATCCGTTTCGCCTGGAAATCCAACAATGAAATCAGACGACAGGGCGATATCCGGGCAGGCGGCGCGCAGCGCTTCGATAATACGCATGTAATCGGAACGCACATGCCGCCGGCGCATTTTCTTCAACACACGATCCGAGCCGCTTTGCACCGGCAGGTGCAAGTACGGCATCAGGCTGGGAATGTCGGCAAAGGCCTGAACCAGCGCATCCGTCATTTCCATCGGGTGACTAGTGGTAAAGCGTAGCCGTTGCACGTCTTGCAGTTCGGCCACGCCATACAAGAGCCTGGCAAAATCCCAGCTCTCGCCATTTGGGCCAGCGCCGCGGTAAGCGTTGACGTTCTGACCCAGCAGGGTGATTTCCACCACGCCTTGCTCAAGCAGCTGCCTGCATTCGCGCAGCACATCGGCGGCTGGCCGCGAATATTCTCGCCCTCTTGTATAGGGAACAATGCAAAAAGAACAGAACTTGTCACAGCCTTCCATAATCGTGACGAATGCTGATACGCCCCCCGCCATCGGCCTGGGGAGATGGTCAAACTTTTCGATTTCCGGCATGTCGAGAGCAGCCATGTTCAGCCGCTCGCGGCGAATATCCTTCACCATATCCGGCAAACGGTGGTAGGTCTGCGGCCCGAACACGACATCCACATAGGGCGCCCGCTTCTGGATGCGCTCGCCCTCTTGCTGTGCCACGCAACCGCCGACGCCAATAATGAGGTCAGGGTTCTCGGCTTTCAGCTGGTGAAAACGGCCGAGCTCTGAATACACCTTTTCCTCGGCCTTCTCACGTACCGAACAGGTGTTCATCAGAATGACATCGGCCTCTTCTGGCTTGGCCACCAGGCGCAAGCCATAAGCCTCGTTCATCACTTCCACCATGCGTGACGAGTCATATTCGTTCATCTGGCAACCAAAGGTTTTGATATAAAGCGTGTCCAGTGGGATGGGCCTCTAGAGGGGGAAATGCGGATGTTTAATCATCGGATGAAATAAGCATAAGCGGGAAATGCTGGCTTAGGCAAGTATCCATTGGATACGCGATTACTAAGGCTAGATTGCCGTCTGCTTGCATGCCAATAAATGAGATCATCTTATCTCTTTGATTTTATATATAAATTATAGTTCTAGTCACTTTTCTCGGTCTACCTGCGATGACTGATTGTCGATTGGCGAGGCTTGTGTTACAAACCAAGCATGACTGAAACCGTGACGCCAGCGTGCGAATGGCAACCTATTTTCGATCAACTGGCCAATCAGATTCCCGCATCGCAATTTGATGCCTGGATCAGACCCATTCAGGCCGAATGTGATCAGCAATCCATTGCCCTGATGGTGCCAAGCCGCTTTTTCCTCGATGGCCTCAAGGAACGCTATGAATCCATGATCCTGACATCCATCCAGGACAAATACGGTGCCAACGCCGAATTGCGTTTTGAGGTCAATCCAGCACTGAGTGAGGCCGTTTCAGCCAAGCCCAAGGCAAGCGGTCCGGCAGAATCCAATGTCGAAGGATATCTTGATCCCCGTTTTACCTTTGAGAATTTCGTCGTCGGTTCAAGTAATGAATTTTGTCATGCCGCCTGCCGCGCCGTAGCTGAAAAACCAGGTAAAGCCTACAATCCCCTCTATTTGTATGGTGGCGTCGGCCTTGGCAAAACCCATCTTGGCACGGCCGTGGCCAACGCCCTGCTGGCCCAGCGCAATGCGAAGATCGCCTATCGAAGTGGCGAAAGTTTTACCAATGAATTAATTACCGCCATCCGCAATGGCAGCACGCAGCAGTTCCGTAATCGCTACCGCCGCGTCGATGTGCTCATTATTGACGATGTGCAATTCATCGCCGGCAAACTCAGCACGCAGGAGGAGTTCTTCCATACTTTCAATGCGCTGTACGAGTTACGCAAACAGATCATCTTAACGTCTGATCGCAGCCCAAGGGAAATCAATCACCTGGAAGAACGGCTGAAGTCTAGGTTCAACTGGGGCCTGGTAGCGGATATCCAGCCGCCGGATCTCGAAACACGCCAGGCTATCCTGGCGCATAAGGCCGAGCTGGCCGATATCCGTCTGCCAGAGGATGTAGCGTTTCTTCTTTCTTCCCGCATTACCAGCAATGTGCGCGAACTCGAGGGTGCGCTCACCCGCCTAACCGCGCATGCCACCCTGACAGGCAAGACCATCGACGTGGCCTTTACCCGTCACGTTCTGCGCGACCTGTTACAAGAAAAGGTCAAGCTCATCACTATTGAGGATATCCAGAAAACCGTGGCCAATTATTACAATATCCGCATCCAGGACATGCGTTCAGCCAAGCGCTCCCGCTCCGTCAGTTTCCCACGTCAGGTGGCCATGTATGCCGCCAAACAACTCACCACCATGTCGCTGCCCGCCATCGGTGAGGCATTTGGCGGCAAGGATCATACGACAGTGATGCACGCTGTGCGCAAAATCGAGCGCATGAAGGATGAATCGCATGATTTTCAGGATGAAGTGGAAAGGGTGCTATCATTGTTGCGGAGCTGAATAACCCCTGTATGGAACAGTATATGACTGTGGATAACTTTGGGGTAAGCCCGTCTTTACATCCTGTTCCGGTCACGGATTGAATTCATTCCCATTGCATACAGGATTCAGGCACAGCATATCTACAGATAATACAAACGTATTTTATTGAAATAATAACGTTTTTTTATTTATCCACATGATGCACAGCCCCTATGACGATGACTAATTCTTTGATATAAATATGGCTTCAAAAGAAGGAGCATTTCATGAAAGTATCTTTACCTCGTTCAGAGCTGTTTTTAGCCTTACAGCGCTGTCAATCCGTCGTAGAACGGCGCCACACCGTACCTATTTTATCCAATGTGCTTATCGAAGCTGGAAATGGCGAGTTACAACTTACCGCCACGGATATGGAAGTCAGTCTCCAGACCGCACTGAAGGCCGACATCAGCGAGGAAGGATCCACGACCGCTTCGGCGCGAAAGTTTTTTGATATCGTCAAGGAACTGCCTGATGAAGCTAAGGTCGAATTGACCCTGGAAAAGGATTATCTGCACATCAAAAGCTCCAAGGCTAAATTGCGCCTAGCCACGCAGCCGGTGGATGAATTTCCGGCGCTACAGCAAAGTGCTGAGGCCAACGTGCTGCGCCTGGATGGCCGTGACCTTGCCGGCATGATTGCTTCCACCAGCTTTGCCATGTCGGGCGATGAAACGCGCAAGTATCTTACCGGTGCCTTATTCGAGGTGCAGGAAACGGGAAGCCTGCGTCTGGTCGCCACCGATGGCCATCGTCTGGCCATTGCTGAAGCAAGCTTGGATCAGCCGCCATCGGATGCCGTGCAGGTCATTGTACCGCGTAAGGCCGTAGGCGAATTGCGCCGCTTATGCGAGGAGGTCGAAGGACAGGTGGAGCTGTTTCTTGGCGAGCAATTAATCAGGCTAAGCAGTGGCGAACATACCCTGACCTCCAAGCTGATCGACGCCCGTTTTCCTTCCTATCAGGATGTAATACCCACTGATAATCCGCATGAAGCCGTGTTGGAACGCCGTGCTCTTGACCATATGCTGCGCCGCGCGATGGTGGTGGCTAATGAATTTTCCCATGATGTGCGATTGCAGTTAAATACTGGCGAGATCACCATGTCGGCGCATAACACGGATCACGAAGAAGCTGAGGAAACGCTGGATGCCGATTATTCAGGGCCTGAGCTGGCGATAGGTTTTAACGCCCGCTACCTGCGCGAGGCACTGGGGGTCATGCAGGGCGATAAGCTGCGCATGCAGCTCAAGGATAATTTATCGCCAGTGCTGTTGCTCGAACCAGACAGACCGGATGTGCAGTTTGTGATTATGCCGATGCGCATATGAGCGGTTAAGGGGACTCTGAAAAATGACCATCCCTGGTATTTTCGAGTCAGCTCATATCCATGCTATGCGCAAGCTCCGCTGTTTTTTCACGGGTTTCTTAGGGTTCACCGCTTGCCGTTGATGGCGAGTTAGCCATGGAAGCGATTCCTTGCCTGCGATTGCAGGAAATCTTCGTCGAATCCCTGCGTTGCCATCAGAAAGGTATGTGGCGTTTTTCACCGGGCATGAACCTCATCACAGGTGCTAATGGCTGTGGTAAAACAACGATTCTTGAAGCGGTTTCCCTGATGGCGCACGGCCGTTCCTTCCGCGCCATGCGAGACCCTGGCTTGGTGCGCTGGGGCGATCAGCAGTTTCGCCTGCACGGCGCATGGCGGCGTTATGGCCCGGTAAAAGTCTGGGTGCATGGCCAACATGGGCAAGTGAAGGTGAAGTTACAAGGCCGGATGGTGAAAAAGCTTTCGGATCTGGCTCACACTCTGCCGGTTCTGATCGATGCGCCGCAGGCCAGGCGCGTCGTGGATGGCACGGCTGGCGAACGCCGGCACTGGCTGAATGCCATGATCATGGCCTGCCATGATAACTATATCGAATATTACCGCCGCTATCTTCGCAGCCTGTCCCAACGCAGCCTGCTTCTGCGCAAACGCATGCACGATGACACGCAACTGGATGCCTGGGAGGTGCAAATTGTCAGCCATGGCCGGACGGTGATGCGCATGCGGCGCGATATTTTGCAGGCCATGGCGCCGATTCTGGAAGACTATGCCCGCTTGATGGATGCACCGCTGAACGTGGAGCTGATCAACTCAGCACCCGATGATGAAAACGAATGGCTCAATATGCTGAAAAAGAGACGGGAATCAGATGTCGGCACAGGCGGTGCTCGCTCGGGACCACACTGCGACCGGTTACGCATTCTTTATGGCGGTCGCGACATCCGCCAGGTTGGCGCCCGTGGTCAGCAGCGCCTGGCCGCCATGGTATTAAGGCTGGCTGAATGGGAGCTGCACAGGCATCATAAAGGACTGGCTCCTCAATTGTTGCTGGACGACTGCCTGGAGGCGTTGGACCCGATGCGTCAGCAGCGCCTGCTTGAATGCCTGCACGCCACCGGCGCGCAGATTCTGCTGACTGCGCCTAACAAAGTCCGCGTGCCGGCAGGCCTGGATATCCACGTCCAACAATTGATGAGCGGTTGTATCGAGGAGGCTGCATGAGTTCGCAAGCACAGCAGGCATATGATGCCGACAGCATCAAGGTTCTGCGGGGTCTGGATGCGGTGCGCAAGCGCCCGGGCATGTATATCGGCGATACCGATGACGGCAGCGGTCTGCATCATATGGTGTTTGAGGTGGTGGATAACGCCATCGATGAGGCCTTGGCCGGGCATTGCAGCCGAATTGAGGTGATCATTCATTCCGACGATACGGTGACCGTACGTGATGACGGGCGTGGCATCCCCGTGGAAATACATACGGAGGAGGGCGTGTCCGCGGCCGAGGTGATCATGACGGTGTTGCACGCCGGCGGCAAATTCGATGACAATTCCTACAAGGTGTCCGGCGGCCTGCATGGCGTCGGCGTGTCGGTAGTCAACGCGTTGTCCGAGTATCTTGAGCTAACCGTCTGCCGTGGCGGCCATGTGCATACCATGCGCTTCGAGGATGGCGTGCCGGTGGCACCGCTGAAGGTAGTGGGCGATGCTACGGGCACGGGTACGGAAGTGCGCTTTCTTCCCAGTCTCAATGTCTTTTCGCACCGCAATATGTCAAGCGATCAACTTGCTTCTCGCCTGCGCGAATTGTCGTTCCTGAACAGCGGCGTGCGTATCGAATTGCAGGACGAGCGCTCTGATCAACAGCAAGTGTTTGAATATGAGGGCGGCATCAATGCCTTCGTGCAGCATCTCAACCGGGCCCGCACACCATTACACGCTGATTGTGTCAGCATCAAAGGCGAGAAAGAAGGCAATGTTACCGAACTGTCGATGCAATGGACCGATTCGTATCAGGAAAATGTCTTTTGCTTTACCAATAACATTCCACAGCGCGATGGAGGCACGCACCTGGCCGGCTTTCGCGCCGCGCTAACACGCTGTATCAACAATTACGCCGCCGCCAATGACATGTTGAAGAAATACAAGGTGAGCCTCACCGGCGATGATTGCCGCGAAGGACTCACGGCGGTGGTGTCGATCAAGGTTCCCGATCCGAAATTCTCCTCGCAAACCAAGGATAAGCTGGTGTCCAGTGAAGTGCGGCAGGCAGTGGAATCGGTGGTGGCCGAAAAGCTGGCCGAGTGGATGGAAGAGAATCCGCGCGACGCCAAGCGCGTGGTGGCCAAAACAGTGGAATCGGCCATGGCCAGGGAAGCGGCGCGCAAGGCGCGTGAGTTGACGCGGCGCAAGGGCGCACTGGATATCTCCAGCCTGCCCGGAAAGCTGGCCGATTGTCAGGAGAAGGACCCCGCTTCCTGTGAAATATTCCTGGTCGAGGGAGATTCCGCCGGCGGCTCGGCAAAGCAGGGACGCGATCGCCGCTTTCAGGCCATTCTGCCGCTCAAGGGCAAGATACTGAACGTGGAGCGGGCGCGCTTCGACAAGATGCTCTCCAGCCAGGAGATCGGCACGCTCATCACCGCCCTGGGCGCGGGAATCGGCAAGGAAGATTTTGATATCAACAAGTTGCGATATCATCGCGTCATCATCATGACCGACGCCGATGTCGATGGTTCGCATATCCTCACCTTGCTGCTGACCTTCTTCTTCCGGCAGATGAAGGAAATTATCGATCGCGGTCATCTGTATATCGCGCAACCACCCCTGTACCGGGTGGCGCGCGGCAAGAAGGCGCAGTATCTGTCCACCGAGGAGGAGTTGTCCGGGTTCCTGATCGAGAACGGCAGCAGCGGTATGAGCTTTCATTCCACCGACAAGGCCAAGCCCCTGAATGGAGAGCGGCTGCAGAATCTGGTGCGCAGCATCCATCGCTTGCGGCAGCTTCGCGAGCGCTTGGCCCATCGTCTGAACCCTGCCATTCAGCAGCGCTTGTTGGAGAGCGGAAAAATGGATTCGGCCACCATGCGTTCGCGGGAGCGTTTGCAGGAGCGTATGCAGCAGATCAGTGAGGGCGCGGCCGATACACCAGCCGGGCAGGCATGGACCTGGACGCTGGTGGAGGATGCCGACCATGGTTGCTGGGAAGTGCGTTTTGATTACCGCGAGCATGGCAGGCTGCGCCACTCGCTGTTGACGCTTGATCTGATCAATACGGCTGAATACCGCGAGGCGCAAAATCTTTGCGCCAGTATCCTGGCTACCGTACAAGCAGGTTCTCGCCTGGTACAAGGCGACAAGACTGTCGACATTAACCGCTATGACGAATTGATCGATGCCATTGAGGCTGAAGGCCGGCGCGGGCTGTCCATTCAGCGCTATAAGGGTCTGGGCGAGATGGATCCATCGCAATTGTGGGAAACGACCATGGATCCTGCGGTGCGCACCTTGCTCAAGGTAGGGCTTGAGGATCTGGTGGCGGCCGAGGAAACGTTTACCACGCTGATGGGCGATGCCGTGGAACCGAGGCGAAATTTCATTCAGAACAACGCACTGAAGGTGCGCAACCTCGATATTTAAGGGGTTCCCATGAGTTCCAAATCCGGTCTTAGCTATGCCGAATGCGGTGTCGATATCGATGCCGGCAACGCCTTTGTTGGGCGTATTAAAAAAGCCGTGGCCTCCACCCGAAGGCCGGAAGTGCTGGCCGGTCTCGGCGGCTTCGGTGGTCTGTTTGCCGCTAATTTCTCCGCCATGGCTGAGCCGGTCCTGGTTTCTGGCACTGATGGCGTCGGCACCAAGCTGTTGTTGCTGCAAGCGCATCAGCGTCCGCGTGTGGCCGGGCAGGACGTGGTTGCCATGTGCGTCAACGATATCGCGGCCCTGGGCGCTGAACCGCTGTTCTTTCTCGATTACCTTGCGACCGGCAAGCTGGATGATGAGAGCATGGCTGGAGTTGTTGAGGGCATCTCGGCGGCCTGCCGCGTGTGCGGTTGCGCCCTGATTGGCGGCGAGACGGCGGAGATGCCGGGCATGTATGCGCCGGGCCATTTTGATATCGCCGGGTTTGCCGTCGGCGTGGCGGATAAATCAAGGATCGTCGATGGATCGACTGTCAAAGACGGTGATGTCATCCTGGGGCTGGCTTCCTCCGGACCGCACAGCAATGGTTATTCCATGATTCGAAAACTGCTCGATATCGGTAAGACCGACCTGGCTGCCGATACCTTGTCCGATGGCGCCGCTGCGATTGATGGCGTGCTGGCGCCGACGCGGCTTTATGTGCCGGCGGTGAAGGCCCTGATGAGTTCAGGCGTGGGCGTGCATGGATTTTCCCACATTACCGGTGGCGGCATGTTCGACAATCTAGAGAGGCTGCTGCCCGCAGGCCTGTCGGCGCATATTGATGTCTCGGCCTGGCCCGTGCCGCCGGTGTTTGAGTATCTGCTCGGCTTTGCCGACGTAGTGCCTGCCGAGCGTTATCGCACCTTCAATATGGGCGTTGGTTTCGTCGCTATTCTGCCCGAAGCTGAGGCGGACAAGGCTCAGGCCGTGTTGACGGGAACTGGCGATACCGTCTATCGCATTGGCCGCATCCAGGCGCGCACTCAAGCGCCGGTCATTCTCGAAAACCTGGCGTGAAACGTGCTCCGGTTGCCGTCATGGCATCGGGGCGTGGCTCCAACCTCATGGCGATCCTTGAGGCTGCGGCGCGCGGAGAGTGCCCGGTGAATGTATCGCTGGTTATCGCCGACAAGCCCGATGCAGGGGCGCTGGAAATTGCCAAGGCTGCGGGCGTGGCGGAGGTCATGCATCTCAATCCCAGGGACTACGTGGATCGCCAGGCATTTGATGCAGTCTGCGGAGACGCGATTGAAGCGGCGGGCTGCGACTGGGTCGTTCTGGCTGGTTATATGCGCATCTTGTCCGACGCGTTTGTGCGGCGTTTCGCCGGGCGCGTCATCAACATCCACCCAGCGCTTCTGCCCGCCTTTCCCGGTGCACATGCCGTGGCCGATGCGCTTGAGCATGGCGTCAAGGTCACGGGCTGCACGGTGCATCTCGTCGATGAGGAGCTCGATAGCGGCCCTATACTAGCCCAGGCTACGGTGCCGGTGCTTGATGGTGATACGGTTGAAACGTTACACAACCGCATCCATACAGAGGAGCACAAGCTCTTTCCGGCAATTCTCAAGCGCTTGGCGGAGGAGGCCTTCCACCTGGATGGGCGCCGGGTGGTTTGGGAGACCAGTTGACGATTAAAACTCGAAGTTTAACTACAAGTTAAAGCAATCTTCTTAGGAAACGAGCTCTTCGGCTGATGGCAGCTTAAGACGCTCGGGTTTGGGGTTGATCTCGATCTGATGTACATCGATCGATCCCATATGCATGCCGCCGGCGTACTTTTCTTCGTGGAAGGCGAAGAGCACTCCATCGACCTCACGGAAATCGGAGTATTGCGTTTCAAACAGCATAGGCTGTTCACCCACGCGCATCAATGACTGGGTGGCAATCACGCGGTGCGTGGCCTTGTCGATCAGGGCGCGCACCCAGAGGTTGGCTGCCAGGCGAAGCTCCAGCACTGTACTGGTTTCGCTGACATTGCCCTGGCGAACCCTCAAGCGCAACTCATCCAGCATGCGTACAATGTTGATACGGGCAGCCTGCAGTACAATGGCGCTACCCGGAGTGTCTTGGGCCAGCTCGAGTTTGTCAGGGTCGCTGCCTACCCAAGCCTGCCCATCCCTGAATACGCGTACCTCTGTTTGAGAGGGATATCGTAACATCAAGGCGAGGCGGTCGACTCCCTCGATGATGCGAATGACATCGGCCTGTTCGCCACGGCGCACCGCCTGCATGGTCGCTTCCAACCTGTAGGCATCAACGTCCGTCAGGCGGCTTCTCCCTCCATAGGCTTCAACCACTTTGTCGATGGTCGCAAAGACGGCATCCTCCGCGCAGGCATTAGTTGGAGCAAGGAATGACAGTGATAGCAGAATGAAGGCGATTGGCATCGACGTACTCTACGACCAGCTGAAGCACAATTCCATGCATGCGCCGGGCATTGTTATTGGGTGCGGGCTATACTGGTCTGATGCTGGGGATTGATCCGATGCTTTTCGTCTACGGCGGTGTCATTGGTATACTTGCCGGTGGGCTGGCCGGAGCGTTGGGTGGTATCGCCGGCCTTGGTGGCGGATTGATCTACGTACCGCTGTTTTATGCCCTGATGCCAGGGGATCAGCAGGGTATAGCCCTGCACGTCATGGCCAGCATGGTGGCCATTGTAGCCACGGGGTTTTTTTCGGCTCGTTCGCACAGGCGGTTGGGGAATGTGCACATGGCATCTTGCCGTCAATTAATTCCTGGCCTGACCTTGGGCGCTGGCCTTGGCCTGTGGCTGACACTACAGGTGCCGGAGGCGCTTGTTCTTCTGGCCCTGGCGCTGCTAGACGGCTGGATCGCGTTCGACTATGGGCGCGACGTGAAGCGGCAGGCAGGGCAGCCTCCACTGGTACTGTGTTCGGGGCCGATTGGCTACGTATCGGGTACGCTAGGCATTGGTGGTGGCACGATGCTCGTGCCCCTGCTGCGGCGATCGTTGGCGCTGCGTGAGGCGGTGGGCACCTCCGCCGCCTGCGGCTTTGCCATGGCCGCGGCGGCCGTGCTGGTCAATATGCTGTTCGAGCATGAGTGGCGCGCGATGCTGGCCGGCGAACTGTCATTTCTGGCCGGCGCATGGGCTGGCATTCTGCTGATGCTGCCGGTCAGTACTCGCTTGGCCGCAGGTCTGCACAGGCGTTTGCCTGAAGAGAGAATGCGCAAGCTGTTAAGGGCGTTCTTTGCCTGCCTTGCCACGGTTCTGCTGCTTGCCGCTATGGTTGCCCACATTCGTTCTTGATTTTGAAGCCCGTCCATGGGCTGCACGGAAGCCTGAATAAACCAGCGCTTCCTTAGCCGATACGCAGCAGATCCGTGCCCAATATAAGCTTGCCGGCATAGTTTTTCCTCACCTGCGATTCGATTGGCGCTTGCTCTACTTCGGGATAGAAATGGCTTAATACGAGTGTGTCCACATCTGCTTCGGCGGCGACTCTTCCCACCAGAGTGGGTGTGAGGTGGCCTGGCGCTTTCTGCCCATCGGGCAGGGCGCACTCGCAAACAAACACGTCCGCTTTGTCTGCGAGCCGGACAAGTTCGGGGCAGTCGTCGGAATCGCCGGAAAAAGCGATAGAGCTGCCATCAAATTCCATGCGGTAAGCCAGGCTGTGGGCCGTGTGCCGTACGGGAGCCGCGGCAAGGCGCAGGCCCTGCCATGACCATGACTCCTCGCCCACCTCATGCACCGTCACATCAAAGTGTGGCGAAATCAGGTGGCCGCCGAAGGCCTCATTCAGCTGGCGAAAAAATTCCCGTGTGCCAGCGGCGCCCACCATGGCCAGATCCCGGCGGCGGGGTGCTGCGTGGTAACGGCAGGCGAACAACAACGCGGCGATATCGGCGATATGATCGGGATGGCGGTGGGTGAGAAGAATGAGGTCGATATCCTGATAGCTGATGCCAGCTTCCAGCAGACGACGTATCGTGCCCGCGCCGCAATCGATGAGAATGTTTTTTCCCTCCACCTGAACGAGATAAGCGCTGCTGGATCGGATCAGCGAAGGCACGGCCGTGCCTGTGCCTAGAAGTGTTAGCTGCATGAGCTTTTTTGTTTCATGGTCGGAAGCTTTCAGAAGTGCGCACACGGCTCGGCAATGCAGGGATGCATTGATCCAGCTTCAAGGTTAACTTCCGGTCAGGCGGTCGAAAATACGAAAACCGGCCACATAGGTGCCGATGGCCGAGCCGATAGTGCTGAAGAGAAAGACGAGAAAAATCCGCGCCACGTGATTGCCCCACCAGCCCTTCAGGTGCGCGGTGTCTTTTCGCAGGCGGCTGAATTCGCCCACTTTTGGTTTGCGCAAATAGGTCTCGATGGCGCCCGTGGCCATGCCGGCGCCAATCGTGGGGTTGAGCGATGTAAGTGGTGCGGCGACAAAGGCCCCGATAATGGTCAAGGGGTGGGCTGCGGCGATAAGTGCGCCCAGGGCCGACAATCCGCCATTAATGAGCACCCAATCGAGCACCAGCTGCCACCCCAAATCGGTACTGCGCGAAAAGCCGATGGCAAACCCGGTGAGGATCAGGGCGACAATGGCCCATGGAATCAATTTGGGCCAGCGCTTGGGCGGCGGTAGCCGGTTCAATTCGGCGATCAGCTGTTCCGGCTGCTGGGCTCCGCCCTGTTCCAAATAATTCCTGATGCCCTTGACGTGTCCCGCGCCGACTACAGCCAGAATGTGCTTGTGATCGGCTTGCTCGGCTTCGTGCGAAAGGCGCGCCGCCATATAGCGGTCGCGATCGTCGATCAGGGGCAGGTAAAGGTCGCTCACTTCCTCGGCAAACTGCTCGAAGGTGGCTTCAAGAATGTCGCCCTCTTTCAGCCGCTCGATTTCGTCCTCGCTGACCTTTTCACGCGAGACTACGCTGCTGACAAGGCCGGCGACGAGATAAAAGCGCCGCCACCAGGATACGCTGCGATAAATGCGCTTGAGCGTGATGCCCACCTCACGGTCTATAAGCAATACGGGAAGTCCAGCCGCCTCAGCAGTGGAAATAGCGGCACGCATCTCCGCCCCAGGTTCGATGCCGAATTCCTCGGCCATGCGCTGCTGGTAGGCACCTAGCGCCAGACTGGCGACCACCATGGTGGTTTTTCCCTCGCGCAGCATCTGAAACAGGTCCATTTTTTCCAGGTGCTGTGGATCGACTACGGCGGTGTAACGGCTCGGGCACAGCTCCACAGCCACGGCGTCATAATTCTCCGTTGCCAGCATGTCTTTGACCTGCTCCGCACTGGCACGTGATACGTGCGCCGTGCCCAGCAGCGTGACCTGACTGGAGCCCAGCGTAAGCGTGCATATCGGTTCCATGGGAGGGTCGGCGGACGGCTGCCGCTGCTCAGGGTCTTTTTTCATGCCCGGCATCCTATGGACTCATGCCAGGGATGGGTAGCCGCAGCTTAGGAGAAGCGTGAACGCCGCTGGTTTGATGTCCATCACATCCATCAAAGCATGCTTGTTTCATCCTGCCCAACCTCATGACGAGGAATGGAGGTTTTCATGCGATATCTAGGCGTTTTCCTGGCTGCCCTTATGATCACGATTCCTGCTTTTGCGGAGGAGACGGACTTCATGGGGTCGATTGCCCGTTCGGCCTTTACCACCCAGGTTGTTGACCGGGAGCCAATGGATGAAATCGTATCAGCCACGAACGATGTGCATACCATTTACTATTTCAGTGAAGTTCAGGGCATGAGCGGACAGCAGGTCAGGCACCGCTGGCTATATGAAGGAGAGGTCAAGGCCGAGGTTTCCTTCGATGTCGGTGGGCCGCGTTGGCGCGTGTGGTCGAGCAAGAGCATGCTGGCCGGCTGGACTGGAGAGTGGACGGTGCAGGTGATTGATGAAAACGGTCAGGTGCTGGCTGAAGATAACATGAGCTATGAGCCGGTTGCTGAGCAGATGACCGAACAACAGTAAGGGATAACCTCAATCATTCGATTCAAGTCTGGCTAGCAGGCGCTGCCGCCAGGGATCAGAATTTTCGACCGGGAACTCCCATAGCATGGCCTGAAGGCCGGCCGCTTTAGCACCTGCTACATCCTCCACATCATGGTCACCCAGGTGCAGTAGTTCCGAGGCCTGCACGTCAAGGGCCAAGGCCGCATGCTGGAATATGCCTGGGTCAGGCTTCTGGCTGCCGGTGTGGCGCGGAAGAATGACGTGGTTAAACAAGCCGGACAGGCCAAAGGCGTCCAGCAGACCGAACAGACGGCCATCGAAATTGGAGACTACGGCGAGCTTCATATTTGAATTCCTCAAACCTTGAAGAAGGGCGGCAAAGTCTGGATTGACCCGCCAGGCATCAGGTCTGGCGAAATAAGCAAAGAGTTTGTCGAAGCAGCGGGCAAATCCGGGATCATTCTCAGTCACGCCATAGGCTTGGCTGGCGAGGCGCCGCCACCAGTTTCGCTCGTGGACATCCACGGCCGCATCGGGATGTGGCGCCATGGGCGCGGCACTGGCAAAGGCGCTCGCCATACGCCGGCGGACTGCGCTGGCATTCTCCTCCAGGCCATGTTGACGACCAAATCGGGCGTAGGTATCCGCGACCGGTTCGGCGAAATGAAGAAAAGTGCCGGCTGCATCGAAACTGATCGCGGCGACGGGCAAGGCTGGATTCAGCTTGTAATTTTGCGCCAGGATGGCTGAATAGCGTCTTCGCCGCTCATCGAGGCGCGCTCCAGGATATCCTGATAATAACGGATACGGTTGACGTAGCGCACCGGTTCCCAGCCACGGGCATAGCCGTGCTTGAGCGAGCGGTAGTAACGTTTTTTGGACAATAGCGGCAACACTTCGGCCAGATCACTCCAAATGTAGGGATTGCGTTCCATTGAGCGCGCCAGTTCCATCGCATCGCGGATATGCCCCATGCCCACATTGTAGGCCGCCAGCGCAATCCATGTGCGGTCAGGTTCGGCGACCTCATCCGGCAGACTGCGCAGGATGCGTGTCAGATATTTGGCCCCGCCATAAATGCTTTGCTCCGGGTCAAGGCGATCTTCAACATCCATATCCTTGGCGGTCAGCAGGGTGAGCATCATGATGCCCTTCACGCCCGTCGGGCTTTTGGCATGTTTATGCCATTGCGATTCCTGGTAGGCTTGGGACGCCAGCAAGGTCCAATCGAGGCCGTATTTTTCGGCCGCAAGCTGAAAGGATTTCAAATAACGCGGCAGGATGGTTCCGATGCGGCGGTTGAACGCTCTCGTATCCACGAAATCGAACAGCTCGATATAGCCATAATAGCGGCTGATGAGTTTGTCCAGCTCACCGCTCTGCTTGAATGAGGCATACCATTTCTCGACAGCCTGCTGAAGGGCTTTGGATTGAAGCGGCATGGCCCATGCCAGAGGCTCGGGCTCGGCCAGGTCGAAAGAGACCACCAGTTCAGGGAAATAGCGCCTGCTAATCTCGATGATATTTGAATCGGCTACGGCGCACTCAAGCTTCTTCTCCCACACCAATTCCAGCAAATGTTCGGTGTCCATGGCGTCTGTTTCCCGCCATTGGAGCTGTGAGAACACCATTTTCAGGACTTGCAGGCGCTCCGCGTAGCTGCTGCCCTTGGTCACCATAATGTCGACGCCTTCGAGGTCCTCGACGAATTTGGGACTTGGTCCTCCACGCCGACACACGACCTGCTGTGTGACGCTTTGATACGAAGGACCGAACAGAAAGTTGGTGGAGCGGCGGCCTGTACGCGTCAGGCCCGCTGCCGCCATGTCGGCTTCACCGCGCATCAGCGCGCCGAGCATATCTACCGCCCCATCCTTGATGACGAACCGCGCCTTAACGCCGAGATGCTCGGCAAAGGCAGTGACCATATCGTATTCCAGACCGGCAAGGCCATCGCGGCCCTCATAGTAGGTTGTCGGGGCGTTGCGGGTAAACACCACGATTTCACCTAATGTCTTTATTTTATTGATAGAATGATCATTTGGCGAACAGGCGCTGACTATCAAGGCCAAGATGATGCCGCCGGCCATCAACAAGGGGTGCCATCCTTGGGATGTAGTGCTATCGATGCGTCCAGGGCGAGGTGACATTGTAAGGGGAGTCTAGGAGTCCGTCAGGCGTTGCACAAACCACCGCGCGCCTTGTGACTGTTTCGCTTCCGCCGCGGTGTTTAGAGAACGGCCTAGCAGGCGATAAATATAGACAGACCCAGCAAGGATTGAGTGGCCATGGTTGATCAAGGTAGGGAAAGACGGGAGTTCGAACGATTCTCGCTGACTTTCGATGCGGAAGTCAGCGCCGAGGATCAGCATGGGAACTCCTTCACCGAGCACGTTGTGCTCCAAAACATCTCAGGCGGAGGCGTGGGCTATAAAACGTCTACAGCGGAACACTATTTCCAGGGCCAAAAGGTGCGGATATCCATTACGCTTCCCGCCAGCAGCGCGTCAATATCGACCATGCAGGGACAGGCCCGGGTCGTCAGGATTTCCGATGCCGGCGAGGGTGAGAGCCTGATTGGCGTCGTGACTGCCTCGCCGCTTCGCTTTGAGCGCAATCATGAGACTGGTTCGGATCAATGAGCCAGCCTCCACTGGAGAGTAAGCCGGAATACGGCAACACCTATGCTGTCGTTTGCTTGCTGGGCCTGCTTCCCATGTTGCTGCTGCTGGCCTATGGCTTTTTCGCGGGCGTGCCATACAACGCCATGCTGCAGGCCGTGGTGCTGGCGAGTCTTGGTTCGGTATGGCTCGGCTATCGTCTTCTGGCAAACAGGGCCAGGCGATGGTCGTCGCTGGCGGAGCATGCCGCCTGTCTGGCTGAGGGAAAAAGACAAGAGCCCATCGGCATCCATGGCGACCCCGTGCAGGAGACGGTCGCCGGGCATATCAACGCCTTGCATGAGAAAATCAAGCGAGTGAACCGGGACTACGCGGACCAGACGGTCAAGCTCATGGTCTATGCCAATGATGTGGAATTTTACCAGAACAAGATACACGCCGAGGAAAGGTTGCGCAGCATGCTGAGCCGCTACGTCGGTAGAAACGTGGTGGAAAAACTGATGCATTCCCAAGGCGATATTCCCCTCAAGAGCGAGCTAAGGGAAGTGACGATTCTCTTTGCCGACATACGCTCCTTTACCGCTATTTCCGAGGCCATGCCGCCGGAGGAAGTGGTGGCCATGCTCAATGAATTCTTTGGCGCCATGGTCGAGGTGATATTCCGGCACAACGGCATCCTGGATAAATTTGTCGGCGATCAGATCATGGCCGTGTTTGGCGTTCTTTCTCCACCGGAGGTCGCGGCCCGTGACGCCGTAGCGGCCGCCGTGGACATGCAGGCGGTGATCAAGGCGCTGATGGAAAAACGCCTGGAAGCTGGCAAACCGGCATTCCGCATGGGAATCGGCATCAACACAGGCGAGGTCATCGTTGGCAACGTGGGCTCTTCCAATCACATGGACTACACCGTGATCGGCGATGCGGTGAATGTGGCGGCCAAGCTTGAGAAGGTGGCTCAAGGCGGCCAGATCATCATCGGCGAACGAACCTACCAGCATTGCCATGACGATTTTGATATCCATAAGAGGGAAGGCATCAAGGTAAAAAACCGCGAAGATCCGGTTGCCTTGTACGAGGCGCTTATTAACTAGGGCCGACCGGCCTTTGATCAACCACGTTTACAGGTATAATGAGCAGCATGGAGCGGCCCGGATGGTCGCGGGCGGCGTGAGCCGTTCGAGGAAAGTCCGGACTGCGCAGGGCAAGGTGCCGGATAACATCCGGCGGGGGTAACCCCGGGAAAGTGCCACAGAGAGCAAACCGCCCGTGCATGGCACGGGTAAGGGTGAAAGGGTGTGGTAAGAGCGCACCGCCCCGCACGGCAACGGGCGGGGGCATGGTAAACCCCACCTGCAGCAAGGCCAAATAGGGAAGCGTTAGCGTGGCCCGCGCTGCTTTCGGGTAGGCTGCTTGAGCCGGCGGGTAATCGCCGGCCCAGATGAATGACTATCGCTCCGGTTCGCCGGAGGACAGAATCCGGCTTACAGGGCCGCTCCATACACGATCAAGACCCGCTGGGGCGTTCAGGCCGGATTGGTGGGAAGATGGGAGACCTCATGGATGTGAATTTTACGCAGGCCGCCAAGGCCAGGGAGCTGAAGAAGTTTTTCCAGCAGCACGGGCGCATCTACATCGTGGTGAATGCCACTGGTGATGAAGTGGTGGTGCCCGAGGATTTGCATGGAGAATTGGCTCTGCGGCTGGTGCTCAATGTGCGCATGCCTCAGCCGATACGCATCCATGATGACGTGCTGGAGTCCGAGTTCACGTTTCATGGCTCACCGTTTTCCTGTCGCATCCCGATGCACGCGATCTGGGCGGCCTATTTGCCCGACCAGCACCTGGATACGGGGATCATGTGGGAGGGCGATATGCCCGAAACGATCAAGTCGGTCATCGACGCCGTGCGCAGCCAGCATGATGAACGTGAAGCGGTGGCGAAGGATGAGCTTGAGCAGCCAGAGACGCCCGCTCCAGCCAAGCGCCGGCATTTGCGCGTGGTCAAGTAGGCTTATGCGTCGATCAATTATCGGCCTTGGACTTGCCCTGTGCCTGTGGGGCGGAGATGCCCATGCCGGGGATGCGCGCATGCAGGTGCTTATCGACGCCGGGCAATCCAGCCGGCCTAGCCTGAGCAGGGCCATGCGCGAAGCCTTGCCGATTCTCCTGGACAGGCTTGTAAGCAGCGAAGACAGGCACCTGGCTGATTCCCTGAAGCTTTCACCGGCGCTGGTTTCGCGTATTGCGCCGGGCAAGGAAACCCTGGTGGAGTTTCATGCCGATGGCGTGTTTAAGGCCTTGCAGCAGGCCGGTCTGGCGTATGCGCCGCAAGCGCCGCGTATGCATGTTCAGTTGCAACTTCTCAACAGCACCGGCATGAATATGATGCAGTCCGAGTCCCTGCTGGTCGAGCAAATGCCGCAGCTGGCTGAGCACTGGGGCATCGAGCTGGATGCCAACGCCCCTATCCTTCTGGTCCGCTGGCAGTGGCTGGAGGATGCCAATCAGGTGATGCTCAGCGTACGGGGAAATACGCGCTTGCAGGAGTATGCCGAAATCCGCCAGCTGTCTGGCGGCGATCCGGTGCAGGCGGTCTCGGTCTGGCTACAGGAGGTGCTGGTTAAGGCGCGCGATGCCCATGTGAGTGGCCGCACGGATATCGACGATGCGAATGAGCCAGAGATGGCGGAAACCATGCTGACGATCAGGCGGCAGTTGTCCTTACCGGCGCTTGTGGCTTTCGAGGCGCAATTGGCGGCGGATGCCAGGATTCACAGTCTGACGCCATCGCTGTTGTCGCAAGATGCCAGTCGCTATCGTATTCAGCTGAAAGGCGATAATGATGCATGGCTGGTGAATTGGTTGTCGCAACGGGGCTGGGAATTGACGCCCGCGCCGGGTGGCTGGGATGCACGTTGAAACCCTCGATTATAAATGGCCCCAACCTTCTGACCCTAAGCCGGATCGTCATGACGCCGTTCATCGTTTACTTCATCATCGTCGAACAATTTGCGGCCAGCCTGTTGCTGCTGGTAGTGGCTGGATTGACCGATATGCTCGACGGTTTGTGGGCCAAGCGCATGAACTGCCAAACCACCATCGGGGCCTATCTTGATCCGATAGCCGACAAGCTGATGCTGATTGGCTGCATCGTGGCGCTGTTTATTATCGACGTTGTCCCTTTGTATCTCTTTCTCGCCGTCATTTTCAGGGACGTCATTATCATTGTTGGCGCTATCGCTTATGAACTAGTGACCAAGCGCCTGGAAATGCAGCCCACCATGGCCTCAAAAACAACCACGGTGTTCCAGATCATCTATGTCGCCGTGGCTTTGCTGGCCATGGTGCAGCCCTTGCCGGAAGGTGTGTTGGCCCTTGCCGCCTTGGCGACCTTCGCCGTCACCTGTTTTTCCGGTGTGCAATACATGTGGCTGTGGACGGTGAAGGCCATGCAGAATGGTTCAGATTGATGTCAGCGATTCGTCAGCAATTGCTCGATCTCAATATTCCGCCGAGGTATGACTATGGCGCCTGGATTCATCATGCCGGACTTGAGGATATGCACAACCGCGTCGCACTGTGGCTGGTACGCGGCGGCATGCTATGGCTGTCCTCCAATCAGCCGGCGGGCAAGACGCATTTTCTGCAGGCCCTCCGGCAGGAGCATCCGCACCTTGGACTGATCAGTATTGGCGGAGATAAATCCGGCCAGGCTTCCGAGACTGTGCGTGAATGGTTGCCTGCACTTGAGCGGCACGCACTGTGGATGGTGGATGTAGTGGCTGGTCGCCTGCCTTACCAGACAGGGGTCGCCCTGTTTCACCTGATCGAGCGGGCGAAAGCGCATAATCGTCCGCTGCTCATTTCCTGGCGCTGCAAGGGTGAGGATTTGGGCTGCCCGGAGCTTGCCAGCCGCATGCGTGGCATGGAGCGCATCGCAGCCCACCCGCCCGAAGGGGATGCGGCATTGCGTGCCGTGCTCAAATCGGTCGCCGGATCGCGCCAGTGGCATATCGATGACGCCATAATCGACTTGCTGCTCAAGAGCCAGCCTAGGCAGCTGGATACGCTCATCGACGCCCTCGCCCGTCTGGAAGCAGAATCCCTGGCTGAGAAACGTGCGATGACATTGAGCTGGGTGCGCCAGCGCCTGCGCGCCGGGCAGGATCAGGAGCCAGTCGCGACCGCCAAGTAAAAAGGCGGCCCGAAGGCCGCCTTTTATCACACACAGGGCGTGAGCTACTTACATCATGCCACCCATACCGCCCATGCCACCCATACCGCCCATGTCGCCACCACCGGCTGGAGCGGCTGCTTCCTGCTTCGGAACTTCCGCGATCATGGCCTCGGTGGTGATCAACAGGCCTGCAATGGAAGCCGCGTTTTGCAAGGCGCATCTTACCACCTTGGTGGGGTCGATAATGCCCATCTTCAGCAAGTCGCCGTATTCCTCGGTGGCGGCGTTAAAGCCATAGGAGGCATCACTCGATTTGGCCACCTCATTCACGACAACCGCGGCGTCCACACCACAGTTGGCCACGAGCTGGCGCATCGGGTCTTCCAGCGAACGCTTGACGATGCCGATACCGATTTCCTCATCGTGGTTCTTGCCCGCCATGCCTTTCAAGACCTTGGAGGCTCGCAGCAGGGCAACACCGCCTCCTGGCACGACGCCTTCCTCCACCGCGGCGCGCGTTGCGTGCAGGGCGTCGTCAACCAGGTCCTTCTTCTCCTTCATGGCCACTTCGGTCGCGGCGCCCACCTTGATCACGGCCACACCGCCGGCCAGTTTGGCCAGCCGCTCCTGCAACTTCTCGCGGTCGTAATCGGAGGAGGTGTCATCGATCTGCGTACGAATCTGCTTGACGCGCGCCTCGATGTCGGCTTTGGCGCCTGCGCCATCGACGATGGTCGTATCATCCTTGGTGATCTTGACCTTACCGGCCGTACCCAGGTCTTCCAGGGTGATATTCTCCAGCTTGATGCCCAGATCCTCGGAGATCATCTTGCCGCCGGTGAGGGTGGCCATGTCTTCGAGCATGGCCTTGCGGCGATCGCCGAAGCCAGGTGCTTTCACGGCCGCCACGTTCAGCACGCCACGGATCTTGTTCACCACCAGCGTGGCCAACGCCTCGCCATCAATATCCTCGGCGATGATCAGAAACGGCTTGCCGGTGCGCGCCACGTTCTCAAGCAGCGGCAGTAGATCGCGCATATTGGAGATCTTCTTCTCGAAGAACAGAATGTATGGGCTTTCCAGTTCCGTCTCCATGCGGTCGGCATTAGTTACGAAGTAAGGCGACAGATAGCCACGGTCGAACTGCATGCCCTCGACCACTTCCAGCTCGGTGTCCAGGCCCTTGGCCTCTTCCACCGTGATCACGCCTTCCTTGCCGACCTTGTCCATGGCTTCGGCAATGATGCTGCCGACGGTGTCATCGCCGTTGGCGGAAATCGTGCCAACCTGGGCGATTTCTTCCTGGTTTTTCACGGTCTTGGAAAGATTGGCGAGCTCATCCACAACCTTGATGGCGGCCTTGTCGATGCCACGGCGCAGATCCATCGGGTTCATGCCGGCGGCGACGGCCTTCAGGCCCTCACGGGCGATGGCCTGGGCCAGCACGGTTGCCGTCGTGGTGCCGTCACCGGCCACATCGGCCGTCTTGGAGGCGACCTCCTTGACCAGCTGGGCGCCCATGTTTTCGTACTTGTTTTCCAGCTCGATTTCCTTGGCCACGGACACGCCATCCTTGGTAATGCTGGGGGCGCCCCATGACTTATCGATCACCACATTGCGGCCCTTGGGCCCCAGGGTGACCTTGACGGCATCGGCCAGCGTGTTGACGCCACGCATCAACTGCGCGCGCGCGGTTTCGCCGAAATGAATATCTTTTGCTGCCATTGTTATATTCTCCTCACTACGTTCTAGTTATTTGGATTCGACGACGCCGAGGATGTCATCCTCACGCATCATCAGAACATCTTCGCCGTCCAGCTTGATGTCTGTGCCGGCGTACTTGGAAAAGATGACGCGGTCGCCCTTCTTTACATCCAGGGGACGAATGTCGCCATTCTCCAAAATTTTACCCTTGCCCGCGGCGATCACTTCGCCTTGTATGGGCTTTTCCTTAGCTGCATCGGGAATGATGATGCCGCCAGCGGTTTTTTCCTCCTCGTCCAGTCGGCGGACGATGACACGGTCATGTAAAGGACGAACCTTGGTTGCCATGTACTTTCTCCTATCTCGTTGTTTGGAATTATACTTCCGGCAAGTGGCTGGCACTCACCTCGAAAGAGTGCCAAATCATGTCGCGGCGTTTTGGTTTGTCAACACCCTGCTTAGACGCTCCGGTTTACAGGCGGGTGGCCAGGCTGGCCAGATATTCGTAGAGCGGATAGATCATGTACGCGCCCGGACCGGCGTCCAGCAGCGGGGTGACGGCCAGCAGCGTGAAGCAGGTCACCGGTTGGGATGAGAGCAACGTCAGCAGGCGGTTACCGGGCCTTGCGCGGAAAAGCGACTCACCCACGACCATGCCAGGAAGCGGTAGCACATGCAGGCAGGCCATGCACAGATTGAAGTACATCAGCACCTTGGCCCACCAGAAATGCAACGGCGGCAGGCCGGCAGGCGCCTGATGGCCCAATGCCCATATATACAAAATCCAGCCAATGGCGGCCA